>Ga0265295_1004836_pt1 | contig 17793 bp, 13 predicted proteins | sample Munlansysbiofilm_FD_192503 | JGI IMG/M metagenome (GOLD analysis project Ga0265295, IMG submission 192503) | Leachate microbial communities from a municipal landfill in Southern Ontario, Canada - Methane capture system biofilm | ecosystem: Engineered > Solid waste > Landfill > Unclassified ...
TATCACTCTGTTCGTGTGTAAATTAAGAAACCGCCGTATACCGAACGGTACGTACGGTGGTGTGAGAGGACAGTGAGCGAACTAATCGCTCACTTCCTACTCGATTATAAAAATTATACAAATGCGTATTTATAACGTTTTATTTTCGAAGTAGGAGTTTTGTCAAACTCAGCTTTAATATGAATCACATACGCAATTTTGGAAGATTTAGAAACTCGGCTGTTTACATATTCAACCAATTCTGATTTCAATTTTTCGACTCTTGTATCCAATTCGTCTTTTATTTCATCAACGCGGTTTGATACATTCTCTTTTAGCTGTTCATATTGTTTTTCCATTTCATCAATATTGAAATTAACCAAAGCCACTAATTTCCCTTTTTTCTCAACGACAATGGATTCTAAAACTCCTTTAAATGAATTAATGACGCTTTCGATGTCTTCAGGATAAATATTTTCTCCATTGGAACTAATGATCACATTTTTTAATCTGCTTTTAATAAAAAGTATATTTTTCTTATCTATAAAGCCAATGTCACCAGTTTTAAACCAACCATCTTCGGTAAGGACTTCTTTTGTCAGTTCAGGCTCTTTGTAGTATCCTTTCATGACATTGTCTCCTTTTGCCCAAATTTCACCTTCACCTGTACGTGGGTCAGGATTATTTATTTTTAATGTAACTCCTTCCACTGCAGGTCCTGTTGATTGTAAACGAACCATGGAAGGATTCGCTCCAGCAAGCAAGGGAGCAGTTTCTGTTAGTCCGTATCCAATGGCATAAGGAAATCCGCCTTCCAATAGAAAGCGCTCAACAGTTTTGTCTAATTTGGCTCCACCAATTCCGAAAAATCGAATTCTTCCTCCAAAAGTTTCCATCAATTGGGCACAGGCTTTTTTATGCATCACTTTACGCATAAAAGGAATGGAATATAGTGTTCTCAGTAGAGGTGTTTTTGTTAATTCAGGATATACTTTACTGTTGAAAATCTTTTCAATAATGAGAGGTACAGTAAGCATAATTGAAGGGCGAACCTGTTTCAATGCAGGAAGTAGAACAGATGCTGTAGGAGGTTTTCTTAAGAAATAAATGGATGCTCCCCGCATGATGGAATACAAGAAGCATAAGCTGGCTTCCAAAACATGCGATAATGGCAGTACTGACAAATATACATCATAACTGTGAACCGGTTGCAAAATAAATAACTGCTTTAATTGAGAAATCAAGTTTTTATGCGTTAGCATAACTCCTTTTGATTTACCCGTAGTTCCAGATGTGTATATGATGACTGCAATATCATCGGGCTTGCTGAAATACATTTTAAGCTGTTTTTCAACTGGAGCATTGTCGGCTTTGTAAACTTCTAAAGTATCAACATCTACAACCAAAGGATATTTTTGTAAGACATCCTTGTGTTTCTCGAAAAAACGTTGTGATACAAATATAGCTTTCGTTTCCGAATGCTCTAGAATGTTGTCTATTTCATGCTCTGAAAATTCATTCAATAAAGGAACAACAATGGCTCCTAGGTAAATAGCAGAATAATAACCCATACACCATTGTGGTGAATTGGGCGACAACAATGCCACTTTGTCTTCCTTTTGAATTCCGTATGAAGCCAATAAAGCGGCATAACTTGCTACTTTATTATGATACTCTTGATATGTAATTGCTTTTTTACCAGCAAATCCATAGGAGTCTTTGGTAGCATAATTTTTTAAATTATGTTGCAACATTTGTTGCAGGTTTGTGAACTTATGTTCCATGTTTGATATTATAACAACAAAATTAAATGTCTGCAAAAATAACTCAAATAACTCATATCCCATACTTTTTAGCACCTGAGCCTTCTTTAATTATACGGTTTTTGTTTATTACTTGATGCAGGGATTTGATTTATAGTTGTTTAAGTCAATCTTTAAAAAACTCCTAAATATTGTTTGGAAAAACAATATTTAAGAGTTTTCAAATATAATAAGCTTGGTTAGCGATTTGCAATAGTGTGAAATAACTTCGCAATAATGTAATTATGCAATGGCGTATTTATATCTTTTTATTTTTTGAGTAGGGGTTTTGTCAAACTCGCTTTTAACTTCAATCACGTAGGATATTCGAGAAGATGAAGAAACTCTACTGTTTACATATTTAATTAGTTCGCTTTTCAAAAATTCAATCTTTTCGTCAATATCCATTTTGAGCATGTCTACTTTTGCAGTGAATTGTTCTTTAAATAGTTCGTAATGTTTCTCTACTTCTTCCATATTAAAGTTGACCATGGCTATAAGTTTGCCTTTTTTCTCAACCACAATAGATTCCATGACTCCTTTGAAAGAGTTGATAACACTCTCAATATCTTCTGGATAGATGTTTTCGCCGTTGGATCCGATAATGACATTTTTTAAACGACCTCTAATGTACAATCTATTTTCTTTATCCATAAAAGCAATATCGCCAGTTTTAAACCAACCATCATCGGTCAAAACTTCTTTGGTCAATTCCGGTTCTTTATAATATCCCAGCATCACATTGTTGCCTTTTGCCCAAATTTCGCCTTCTCCTGTTCGCGAATCAGGATTGTGGATTTTTAGTTGTACACCTTCAATGGCAGGGCCTGTGGATTGTAGATGAACCATGCTAGGGCTTAAGCCAGCAAGAAGAGGAGACGTTTCGGTCAGTCCATATCCAATAGAATATGGGAATTTCCCTTCCAGTAAAAAACGTTCTACTTCTCTATCTAGTTTTGTTCCTCCAATTCCGTAAAAGCGAAGTCGACCACCAAAAGTTTCATAAAGAGCTTTTGCTGCTTTTTTGTGCATTACTTTTCGCATCAATGGAATGGAATAAAGGATTTTATAAAGTCTCGATTTCGTTAATTCTGGATATATTTTATTTCTAAAAATCTTTTCCATAATCATTGGAACCGTGAGCATCATCGTGGGTCTTACGAGTTTTAAGGCAGGTAATAATACGGCAGCCGTGGGAGCTTTTTCGAGATAATAAGTAGAAGAGCCGCTCATCATTGAGGTTAATAAGCCCAAACTGCATTCATAGGTATGTGATAATGGCAAAACGGATAGCCACGTGTCAGTAGGCAGAACGGGTTGTAGAGTTGCCACCATTTTAATCTGTTCGCACAAATTGTGATGAGACAACATGACCCCTTTTGATTTTCCGGTAGTTCCGGATGTATAGATGATGGCGGCTAAATCATCTTTTGATATCTCTATTGTTTCGTCTGAATTGAAAGCAATATCTTCTAAGCGTGTAGAAACGACAGAAGAGTCCATTATATTAATTATTAAATCTAATTTCTCGAGAACGGGTCTGTATTTGTCCAACATTTTTTGATGAACAAAAATCCCTTTGGCTTCACAATGCTCAAGAATATTATCAATTTCGTAGGATGAAAAATCGTTCATCAATGGAATTACAACAGCTCCAATTGATACAATTGAAAAATATGCGATTCCCCATTGTGGCGAATTGGGAGCCAATATAGCAACTTTGTCACCGTATTTTATGCCCTTTTGTCTTAATACTTTAGAATATTGTTCGACCGCACTTCCAAATTCGCTGAATGTTAGTGCTTTAGATCCAACAAAGCCAAAAGAATCATGACTTGAATAAGCTTGAACACCATATTGCAACAGCTGTTGCAGGTTTGAAAAATCTTTTTTCATATTCGTCGCTATGTTATGTATAAAATAGAATGCAAATTTACGACAATTTTTGTAAGTGAGCTTGTTTTTGAAAGTTTATTTGATTGATCTTGTTTTGAAGCCTATCTATTGGATTTCGATTTAGTTACGATAAATAAATTTGAATTTTCTCAGGAGGATAGCAATTCTGTCAAAATTGATTTGTTAAAACGGGGAATCGCTCATCTTTATTATGATGGCTGAATTTTTCCTAACTTTGTTCTAAAATATTTATTTATGAAAATTGTAATAGCAGAGCCTATTGGTATTAGTCCTTCGGTCTTGAGAGAATTTCGGAAAAATTTAGAAAATTCAGGACATGAACTCATTGCATTTGAGGTCCGTCCCGAAAATGATTTAGAACTTTTAAATCGTCTCCGCAGTGCCGAAATTGTGGTTGTTTCGAATCTTTCAATTTCTGGAGAAATAATTCAGCAATGTGAAAAGCTGAAACTTATTGCCGTTGCTTTTACGGGCATCGATCATATTGATGTGGAAACGTGTAAAAAGCAGAAAATTCAAATATGCAATGCTGCTGGTTATTCTACAGTGGCTGTTTCAGAACTAACAATAGGACTGATTATGGATGCTTTGAGAAAAATAACGGAATTGCATTACGAAACTATAAATGGGGGAACACGGAAACAGTTTTTGGGCACCGAGCTTTCGGGAAAAACGGTGGGAATTGTTGGCACTGGCGACATTGGAGGAAAAGTAGCGGAAATTCTTACTGCATTTGGCTGCAAAGTGTTGGCCTACAGCAGAACGCATAAAGCCAAGCTGATAAAAATAGGAGTAAAATATGTTGATTTAGATCTTTTGTTGAACGAATCTGATATTGTCACCATTCACGTTCCACATATTCCAGAAACCAATTTAATGTTTAACAAAGAGAGCTTTTCTAAAATGAAAACAGCTTCTTACTTTATTAATACGGCTCGTGGAAAAGTGGTCGATAGTTATGCTTTAGCCGATGCTTTAAAAAGCGGAAAACTTTCGGGTGCCGCCGTGGATGTGTATGAATATGAGCCACCAATCCAAAAAGACCATCCTCTTCTGTCTGCTCCCAATATCGTTTTAACGCCGCACATTGCTTTTGCTACAAAAGAGGCCATCGAGAAAAGAAGCAAAATCGTAATCAATAATATTTTGACCTGGCTGGATGGAAATCCCGAAAATATCTGTTTGTAAAATAAATATTGAACGTTTTATTCCAGAAAAAAATCTTCGTGAAAATTCACTAAATATACTTTTTGAGTGGCTCGCGTAACCGCCGTATAGAGCCATCTTAAGTAATCAATATTGATTCTCTCTTTGGTCAAATAGCCTTGATCGACAAAAACGACATCCCACTGTCCGCCTTGGGTTTTGTGGCAGGTGTATGCATATGCAAATTTTACTTGCAATGCTTGCAGCCAAGGGTCGTTACGGATTCCCAAAGGACTGGATTGATATCCCCCATGCAGCATATGATCATTGACCACTTCGTTGTAAAGTCGTTTTGATTCTTCAATCCCCAATGATGGTCCTTCAGAATGAATAGAATCCAAGTTTATCCGTGCATCAAAAACCAAACTTTTATCGTCCATGGGGATTTCAAATTCACAATCGGCAAAGCGTGATCCATAGAGTTCGTAAAACTTGATAATACGATTGATTTTTAGAATGTCTCCATTGGCCAAAAAGCCTATTCCCGAACCAGAAGGAAGCCAAAAATAGTTATTTCGGGTAATCATTAAATAATCTCCAGCATTTATTTCGTCTTCTCTATACAACACTCGATTTCGTATTTCAGCATTGATCAAATTGGCTCTTTTGTTCGAGGTTGTGATAAATGCAATATCGCTTTCGCTCATGCTGTTGTAAACATTGTTCATCACATCTTCCAAATCAAGTCCGCTGATTCTTTCAATGTCAGTAAAAGATGAAACTTTGAAGAGTTTTCCTGTAATGTTATCTTTGTCAATCTGTTTTCGAATGTAGGTTGCATTTGCCAAAATACCCGATTCCATTTGTTGGCGAACCACTTGTGTCAATACCATCGACGAAATGTCGATAGCGTAGGTCGAATTTAAATATTCTTTGTTCAAAGCCGGACTTAAACTGGTTCCAACCGGGGGCAATTGGGCGGGATCGCCTACAAACAAAATCTTGCATTGATAACCATTAAAAACATATTGAATCAAATCATCCAAGAGTCGTCTTCTGCCAAACACATTGTTGCTCGTTTGGTTTGAATCAGCAGGAATCATGGATGCTTCATCGATAATAAAAAGAGTATTTTTATGATTGTTCTCATCCAAAACAATGGATGGGGAACTGTCGGTATTTAAATCAAATTGATAAATTTTCTTATGAATAGTGATGGCTTTTCGTTGTGTGTACGAAGCCAAAACTTTTGCTGCTCTTCCGGTGGGTGCCAGCAGTACACTTCGTTTTTTGTATCTGGGCAATGATTTTACCAATGCACTAATCACACTGGTTTTTCCGGTTCCAGCATAACCGCTCAAAATAAAAATCCCCGGTTTTTCAAAATCCAACAAAAAAGGGTCTATCGCTTCGAAAAATTCAATTTGATTTTTGGTTGCTTCGTATGAGAAATTGTCAAGAAAAATGGAAAGACGATTGTTGTTCATAGCTTAGAATGGATATCCGATAGCAAAGTTCATCATAACATCTTTAAAAGAAAGATCATTTGTTCTCCAGCGTTCTCCAATATCTTTTCCTGGATTGTATAATTTTAAAGCACCATCAAAACGGACAATGATCAATGAAAAATCCAAACGTATTCCCAATCCAGCATCCAGTGCTACTTCTTTGTAAAAACGATTCAATTCAAAGTTGCCATTGGGAATGGTGAGGTTTTCGCGCATCAACCATACATTTCCGGCATCGGCAAAAAGAGCTCCTTTAAAAAAGGACCAAATAGGGAAACGCAATTCGGCATTCATTTCGAGTTTTAAATCGCCTGTTTGTTCAAAATTTGTGACCGATTGATAGGAGCCCGGTCCTAAAGTTCGCATTCTCCATCCGCGCATGCCGTTGGCTCCTCCTAAGAAAAAACTCTTTTCAAAAGGAATAGACCACGAATTTATTAGTGGAATTCCAATTCCAAAACTGCTTCGCATGGCCAAGATTGTTTGTTCGCTAAAACGATAATAATGACGTAAATCAACATCGGTAGAGATGTAATTTGCGTACGGAATTCCAAATAATAGATATTGGTTATTTTCGTTTTTTGGACTTTTTGCAATTGCATTATAAGCACTTAGTGAATTGCCCACCGATTCGAAATTAAGTCGGGCATACGAATACGTTTTTCGTTCACTTTGATGTTGATTGGAATAGATAAAACTGTATTTTAGGGCAAATACCAAGTGGTCGGAATATTGCTCTTTTACTCTGCGGTTAAATTGGTTTAAGATGGCCAAAAAGCTCGAATCTGGATTGATTTTTACAGAGTTTATGTCAATGGGAAATATTTGATGCCTGATTTCTCTAGATTGTCGCCATTCGTACCCAAATGAAAAGTTTCCAACAAAGCGATTGTAGTCGGGACGTTGTTGATAATTAGCAGCTACTCGCAATAGTGTTTTGGGGCGGTATTGTTTTTTGCTCAACAAGGTTCGAATGGGAAAAACAAAAGCTGGTATTTCTAAAGTAACACTCGAACTTAATTCTAAAGTGTTAAAAATAAATAGTTTTTTTTGATCATTCAACTCTTCACTAATCAAGCGTTGAGCTTCAAAACCGCCCCCCATTCTAAAGCTTAATATTTGAGCTCTTTTGAAGGCATTTCTGTTAAATAAGTAAAAATCGAGTCCAGAGCCCGGATTGCCTCCCGAATTGGTAAACTTGGTTTCTATTCCGTACTCATACTGTCTGATGGGATTGAGATGGATATTGCAGTCCAGAAAATTTCCATCCGCAGAATTTGTACTGTCTGTTGATTCCTGAAATGAGATATTGATATACTGAAAATTTCGCAAATCATTTAATCGATTAAAGGTCATATTCGATTGCCTCAAACTGTATTTTTCGGTAGGTTTAATGACTACAGCTTGTCCCAATACGCTGGGGCGGTAATTAAGTTTATCGGAATAATAAATGTAATAAGGATAGGAAATAGTATCTCCATATTCGCGATGCAAAAATTGATATATTTTCTGATCTTGTGCTTGAGCCTTTAAGGGATTATACTCAGGAAACATGGAAACTTTTCCAATTCGATACTGTTTGTGACGCAATTCAACGCTGTCTTTTGCATCGTATAAATTGCTTATATTAACAATGGCATTAAATTCATTTGAATGAAAATTGGTGTCCACCATAAAAGAGACATACTCTCGGGGAAAATTATAATATCCAGAATTACGAAGTAAATTTACGATTCTGTCGCGCTCTTGTCCCAAAAGCGAAGTGCTGTAGATGGATCCTCTCTTTACTAAACTGGATGCAGAATCGGAAGAAACAATTCTTAAAATAGTGGTATCGGATATTGAAAAATCTTTTGATTTAAGGCGATATGGTTCGCCCGTTTGAATGTCGTAATTGACAACGGCTTTTTTCTTGGCCGTATCAATAGAAACATCAACCTGAGCATTAAAATAACCGTTATTATCCATAAACATCTTCATCTGGGACGCCGAATAGAATGTAAAATTGGTGTCTAGTAGAACTGGGGCTTCGCCAAAATTACGCTTCATAAAACTCTTAAATTTCCTGGGTTTACCTCCGTCAAACATTGAGTATATTCGGACTTTTATTTTTACCATGTCGAAAAATTTCCGATTGGTAGCTGGTTTAGCCAAAGTGTATAAGTCGTATGGATCAACAACGGGCTTGTCGAGTTTAATTTTGTTTTTCTGTAAATAATAGCTTTGCTCTGGGATATGGCGAGTTGGACTGCATGCATTAAAAACAAATAGCAAAAATAGCAAACGAAAAACGATTGAAATTCTAAACTTGCTTTTTATTTGTTTTTGTTCCATATTATCTCATGTCAATTATTTCGATGTCCTTGTGTTTTGCAGGGTCAAAGATAAAAATGGCATCTTCTATAGCTTGGTTTGGAACAAATGAAGTGATTGAATATGTGTAGATTTCACCTGATTTTTCGATGATGGACAATTGCATTAATTGCTGTTTTAGTTTGTCAATTTCAACTCTAATGCGACTGTATGATTGTGCTTTTAGGGGAAACAAATCAATTACCTGAACGATTCTGCCAGCCACCGTAGTTTCTCGAATCATTCGAGGTTTGAATTTTGTTTTATAATCGTCTAAAATAAACGCTGGATTAATGGTCTCTTCTTCGGTATTTGCATTGTTTATGCTAACTTCGTTTACTTCCTGAGAGTGCGTCCAGGTTGTTTTTCCATCGCAATATAAAACTTGATCGTTGAATGTATAACGATATTTGTCGCCTTTTACCCAAACAGAGCCTTTAACCGTGTTTTGAACTACTTTGTCTTTTTCTTGTTTAAAAATAAAATTGATTTTAATGGTTTTGTAAGATTTTGTTTTCTTGGAAACTTTGTCTAAAATTTCGGCAGAACTATCGTTTAATTGAGCCCAGCTTGATATTGGATTTAGAAGCATGAGAAAACAAAATAAGAGGAACGATTTTTTTGCAATTATGAGCGTTGTTGTTTTCATGGTGTTTTTATTTATCGTTAATTGCAATTGCTATACCAAATTATTATCTTTTAAAAACTCATTTAATTCCATTTCTGTTTTAATTTTCACTTCGCGTGCTTTGCTGCCTTCAAAAGGGCCAACAATACCGAGAGCTTCCATTTGGTCAATAATGCGGCCAGCCCTGTTGTAACCCAGTCTAAGTTTTCGTTGCAAAAGCGAAGTTGAGCCCTGTTGTGTTTGTACCAACATTCTGGCAGCTTCAACAAAAAGGGAGTCTCTGTCGTCTGGATCAAATTCGGAGATGCTATCTGTTTCTTCGTCGGGCACTTCTGGCAATAATAGAGCACTGCTAAAGGCACGTTGCGAGCCGATAAATTCGGTTATATTATCGATTTCCGGAGTGTCCACAAAAGCACATTGCAAGCGGATTAAATCGTTTCCGGTGGAAAGCAGCATGTCGCCGCGTCCAATTAACTGTTCGGCACCACTGCTGTCCAAAATTGTTCTGGAGTCGATTTTCGACGTTACTCTAAATGCAATTCGTGCAGGGAAGTTGGCTTTAATGGTACCCGTAATAATGTTTACCGAAGGACGTTGAGTGGCAATGATTAAGTGAATGCCAATGGCTCGAGCCAGCTGAGCCAAGCGGGCAATGGGCATTTCCACTTCTTTTCCGGCCGTCATAATTAAATCGGCAAACTCATCCACAATGAGTACAATGTAGGGCAAATATCGGTGACCGTTTTCGGGGTTTAATTTGCGATTGATAAATTTGTAATTGTACTCTTTGATATTTCTACATTGAGCGTCTTTCAGCAAGTCATAGCGATTGTCCATTTCGATACACAAAGAGTTGACGGTGCGAACTACTTTTTTAGTATCCGTAATAATTGCCTCTTCAGAATCAGGAAGTTTTGCTAAATAGTGACGTTCTATTTTTGAAAAAAGAGTAAGTTCAACTTTTTTAGGGTCAACCATCACAAATTTTAATTCTGCCGGATGTTTTTTATAGAGCAAAGAAGCAATAATTGCATTCAAGCCCACCGATTTTCCTTGTCCGGTAGCACCAGCCATGAGGAGGTGAGGCATTTTCGCTAAGTCATAAACAAAAGTTTCGTTGGAAATGGTTTTTCCAAGTCCGATGGGCAAATCAAATTTTGAGTTAACAAATTTTTCAGAAGACAAAATAGAGCGCATGGGCACAATTTCGGGTTTTGAGTTGGGAACTTCAATCCCAATGGTGCCTTTGCCCGGAATGGGAGCGATAATCCGAATTCCAAGAGCGGCCAAACTGAGAGCAATATCGTCTTCCAGATTTTTTATTTTTGAAATCCGAACCCCTGGAGCAGGTACTATTTCATATAAAGTAACCGTGGGACCGACCGTTGCCGAAATCTTGTCAATTTGAATGGAATAGTTTTTTAAGGTTTCAATAATTTTATCTTTATTGGCATGCAATTCCTCTTTTTTCTCATTGGTATCACCTTGTTCATTTGGATATTCTATCATTAAATCGATGGTTGGAAACTGATATGATGATAGTTCTAAACGCGGATCGTATTCTGTATCAATAGTGTAATGGGTAATTCCGTCGATGGCATCCGCTTTGATTGTTTCTTCTTTTTCGGGTATGATAATTTCAAAATCATCATCCACCGGACTTTCCTTTGGAGGGGTTTTCGTTTCCGTGGTCAACTCTTGATTTCTATTCGATTTGTCTTCAAAAGTCACTTCTTGAGGTTTTTCTTCCGGTTTTGTCTCAATTTTACGAACTTCAAACTGAAGCATTTTATCATCCACTTCATCATCGTCCTCTTCCTGTTCTTCTTCAAGCAGAGTATCTTCTTCTAGCTCTTCTTCAAACTCTGTTTCAGTAATGGGTATTTCTGATTTAGTCTTTTTTGCCTTTAGCATTCCTTTAAATGAAAGGTTGAATTCGATGATTCCGAAAATCAGAAATGTTGCCAACAACAGAATAACAGTGCCAATTTGTCCAATAATAGAGTTTAACCATACGCTCATTTGAACCCCAAATGCACCCCCCAAAATTGTGTAGATGCTATTTAGAAATAAAAAACCGAGTAGAGTAGAACCCCAAATTATGAAAAAAGTGGCGTACATCGATGTTTTTAGAAGCGAGAAAGGTTTGTAATCAAAAGTAAGATTCAATCCAATAAGAAAAAACAGGGATAAAAACGAAAAGGACATAATGCCAAATCCTTTTTTAATAAAAAGATAAGCAAACAAACTTCCAAATTTCCCCATCCAGTTTTCTACTTGAATCGTAGCGTCGAATAGAATTGATTGAGCAGAATTATCAATCAAAGTATCGTCTGTTTGCCAGTAAAACAAATAGGAAATAAATGAGATAAACAGAAAAACGGCAAAGGCCAACAAAAAAACACCAAAAGCCTGATGAACCCGATCGTTTTTTAAAAACAAAATAAACTTTGATGATTGGTTTTTGCTTTTACTTTTGCTCTTTTTTACGGATTTAATGTCGTTGGTGTAAGTGTCGTTAGGATTGCTTTTTAAAGTATTCTTTTGGGCCATGGATTAAACTGTTTTAATCTAAAATACAAACGTACATAAAATTTATGAAATGGCGTTTACTTAAATAAAAAAAGCCACCCTTGGGTAGCTTTTTTTAAAATATAAATAGGGATTATTCTCCGCCGCCAAACATTTCTTTAAATTCATCCAAAGTCAATTCTTTTGCATCCGATGGGAGTAAAAATTCAGTAGCTTTTACTTTTCCCTTTTTTACACTTGTAGCAGTCATTATCTGTGTCATGTCATTGCCTTTCGATATGGTTTCAAGAGGGAAACCATCAATGCCGTCGTGTTGGTTTGCAAAGTTTGCTTTTGGTGAAATTTCAATTTCGTTGGTATACCAAATAATGGTTACATTTTCTTCTAAAGTCTCTTCGTTGATTATTGTAACTTCTGCTTTTTTAGCGGTATAACCAGCAATTTGTTTTGTTTCATCAATAAGTTTGACAATCGGTTTTACGGCTCCTTCTTGAGCTTTGTCAATTTCTGCTTTTGTTTGTCTATAAGCCATTTTTTGACCCATAATATCAAGATAAATCAAAAGCGTTTCAGTGTCGCCATCGGTGATGGTATTCATGGCATACATGCCCGCATCCAAAACCGTTTTGCTTTTATTGCCACTGATGATGGTTGAAATTGTTTTTGGCATTTGTGCTTCTTGAGCGGGATCCATTCCTTCATATTTCAATTCATATTCAATGGTTCCTGTAAAAGCTTTTCCTTTTTTTTGAGCCAAAACCAGATTAGGAACGCTCATTATAATAGCAAGTAAAATAATAATTGTAGATTTTTTCATTATGTTTCGTTTTTTATTAATGTTCTATTTTAAATGCAAATATATTCAAAATGTATTCATAGAGACAAAATATTAATTTTATTTGTAACTACAAATGTTTATTTTATGCTTTTAAACATTCTTCTCCATCGGATTTTACCCTCTGTCCATTTTTTAAATTTATCAAGAGACAACCAAACAAAAATGGCTTTTCCGGCAATGTGATCCTCAGGAATAAAACCCCAGTAGCGAGAATCCGCAGAATTATGTCGATTGTCACCCATCATCCAATAGTGATTCATTTTAAACGTATAACTGTCTGTCAGCTCCCCATTGATATAGATTTTATCGCCTTTTACTTCGAGTTTGTTGCCTTCATATTTTTCGATAATGGCTCTGTAAAGAGGCAAAGTAAGAGTGTCTAGTTTTGCCGTTGTGTTTTCTTTGGGGATAATAATGGGGCCAAAGTTATCTCTGTTCCAAACATACGAAGCGTGATGTGGAAAAATATTGGGATCTCTTATCGAATCTGAAGCGATGAGTGGTTCAATGCCTGTCACATTGGGTAGTTTTTTCATGGCTTCAATCATATCCGAGTTTAAAGAATATATGTAGATGTTGGAATTTATTGCCAGGCTGTCGATCAAACGCAGAATCGTAGTTTCGTTGATGGATCTTTCGGGCATATATTGAACGAATTCGATGGCTGCAAAACGGTCTTCTTCGTTGATGTGCATCGTTTGGCGGATTTTCGGATTGATGTCAAAACCATTAGTATAGACAATGTATTGGAACTGAATGTTTTTTGGAACATATGCTACTTGGTCGTTGATGTAGAGTTCGCGATTCCTTACTTCGAGTTTGTCGCCAGGCAAAGCCACACAGCGTTTGATGTAGTTTTCGCGTTTGTCAACAGGGCGAGAAACGACTGTAAAATTATCCTGCACATATTGCCATCCAGAACCCGGTTGATAAGCCTTGCCCATGCGTTGTATTTGAGCGTTTTCATACTCTCTGACCAATTGGTAATAGCTCATGTTTTGTGCTTCCAAAGCCACCGTGTCGCCATCGGCATAATTGAATACCACCGCATCATTTCGATGTACTTTGCTAAAACCAGCAAATCTGTAATATGGAAACTTAATCCATTCCACATACGATTTTTTAAGTTGTGTCATGGGCATGGTGTGATGAACAAATGGAATTGCAATGGGCGTTTGTGGCAATTTTGGGCCGTAATGAATTTTACTTACCGCCAAAAAATCGCCCACCATTAATGAACTTTCCATAGACGAAGTGGGGATGATGTAGAATTCAATTAAAAATGCACGAATAATGTAAGCGGCAGCAACTGCAAAAAGCAGAGCATCTACCCACTCTTGTACAAAAGTTTTTTTCCGTTTGGGCAATTGCGACAGATGAGTAAATTTTTCTTTTTCGGAAAATGCTAAATAGGGCATCATCACTATTGGCAAAAGTGTTCCTCCCAATAGATGGCGATATTTTGTTTTGCCAAATGCCCGAATGGTTTCCCAAATGCTAACTTGAAGCATGAAAAAGTTTAAAAATGGCACAAAATAAAGAATAAACCACCAGATTGGTTTTTGCAATATTCTCAACCAAACGTAAACATTAAAGATAGGAATCAAGCTATACCAGTTTTTTTCGCCTGCTTTTTCAAAAATTTTCCAAAGTGAAGCTATAATGGCAACGATTGATAATATGCTGAAACCAGCAAGAAATGAGAGAGGAATGGTCATGATTAAATAGATTTTTACTTTACTTATTGCAAATTAACGAAATATTTTTAGACATATTTCAATTCAAGTCTTAAAAAACTTAAAGGACTTTTTTAATTTTATTTTTTGTTGAAAAAAAGCTCTGTTTAGCAATTTGGGTTTTGATTAAAAATCATAGACATCTTTTACTGAATAGAAGCCTTTTTTGGCAACAATCCATTCGGCTGCAAGCAAAGCACCCTGTGCAAAGTTTTTCCGGTTTAGAGCCATATGTTTTATTTCAATTGTTTCGTTATCAGATTGATAAGAGACAATGTGCGTGCCTGGAGTATTGCTGATTCTTTTGGAAGAGATGACTGGTGTAGACATGCTTGGTGACTCTGTTTCGCCAAGTTTAGAGGAGACCGTTTTTACAATATCGTTTGCCAAAAAAAGAGCGGTTCCGCTTGGGGAATCAAGTTTGGCAGTGTGATGTACCTCTTCGATGTCTACTTCAAATTCGGGATAGCTTGCCATCATTTCTGCGAGTTTTTTATTGACTGCAAAAAACATGTTTACTCCAACGCTAAAATTAGCTCCCCATACCAAAGATTGATTTTTTTCCAGACAGAGGTTTTTGAGTTCTTCGCGTGCATCGTTCCAGCCAGTTGTGCCAACGACTATGGGTAGGTTGCGGTCAAAACATTTTTGGATGTTGGAAACAACCGACGAAGGCGTCGAAAATTCAATGGCAACATCGGCTTTTTCGAGTTCGTCTTCATACTCTTCCCATTCTTCTTCCGAATCAATGATTGAAACGAGAGTGTGATTGCTTTTTTCGATGAGTTTTTCAATCTCTTTCCCCATCTTTCCGTAACCAATAATTGCAATATTCATAATTGTTTTTCTAAAATTTCAAATGTAAGCTAATGCCTGACGTGTATGCCGTTTTATAATCCGAAAAAGGATTCATTTGAGGACTGGTAAAGGGCTGTATCGAAAAACTCAAGTCGTCGGATACATCAAACGAAAAAAGATGTGCATCCACACTGGCATCCAAAATGTTTAGGGCATAAACAACAACAGCGACCAAAATCGATAATTCCCGGTTTCGTTGATAATAATTTTTTAAAGAAACTAAATTCGACTCAGAATAATTTGCAAATTTTGGATTTAAATTTTCTGTTTCATTCAGAAAACGAGCCTGGAGCTCTTTCCGAAAGACTTGGTATTCTTTATTGTTCGCATAAAAAAAGTAGGCACTGCCTCCCAATCCTGCATAAACTATGGGTATTTTCCAATATTTTTGATTGTAAACTTGTCCTAATCCAGGCAATACTGCCGAATAAATGGCTGCTTTTTTCGGCGAATGCAAAGCGATTTTGGTCGGGATAGAGTCGGGGAGCGTTAGGGTTTGAGCTTTTGCAAAAGAAACAGCGAAAAGCGACAGTAAAAATAAAAACTGAATAAACCCTGATCTCATTTTGCTATTTATTAATGATGGCAAAAATCCGTTTAAAATCGTCGTCGTTTTTAAAACTAATCTGAATAGATCCTTTGCCTTTAAGGTTGCGTTTGATTTCTATTTTGGTGTCCAAAGTTTTAGATAATTCTTTTTTAGGTGCTTCAAAACTTGATGGTAAACCAATTTTTGCTTTTGTTTTGAGTGCTTCGTCATCGTTCAGTTTTTTTGCTAAAGATTCAGTGCTTCTAACGGATAATTCCGATTCAATTACTTTTTTGCATAAATCTTCTTGTTTTAAAACATCAGGAAGTCCAGCAATGATTTTGGCATGTCCCATGCTGATTTTCTTGTCGCGAACCGCTAATTGAACCGTAGATGGGAGTTTTAATAAGCGTAAAAAGTTAGTAATGGTACTTCTGTTTTTTCCTACTTTTTCGCTCAATTGATCTTGCGTAAGTTGGCATTCGTCTATCAAACGTTGATAGGATAAAGCAACTTCCATGGAGTTTAAATCTTCGCGTTGAATGTTTTCCACCAATGCCATTTCAATCATCTGCTGATCGTTAACGGTGCGGATGTATGCGGGCAATTCGGTGAGTCCGGCTTTGATGGAAGCACGTAATCTCCGTTCGCCAGAAATAAGCTGATATTTGCCATTTTCGATATTGCGAACTGTAATGGGCTGAATCAATCCGTGAGCTTGAATGGATTCCGAAAGTTCTTGCAGCGAGATGCTTTCAAATTCAGTTCGAGGTTGCCATGGATTGGCTTCAATGGCTTCAATTTTGACATGACTAATTTTACCGGTTTCAATTCTGCTGGGCGAATCTTGTGCAACTACTTCTTCCGATGGAGCTGATGCACTAATTAATGCACTCAATCCTCTTCCCAGTGCTTTTTTCTGTTGTGGAGCATTCATAACTATTCTTTTTCTTCGATGGATACTGTTTTTTGCGTGTTGTCTATGGCTGTTAGATTATTGCGTTGCAATACTTCACGGGCTAAATTTAAATAATTAACAGCTCCTTTCGAGTTGGCGTCGTACATAATAATGCTTTCGCCAAAACTGGGAGCTTCGCTTAATTTTATATTTCTATGGATAACGGTTTCAAAAACCAAGTCGCTAAAGTGATTTTTAACATCTTCAATTACTTGATTGGCTAGTCGCAAACGTGAATCATACATGGTGAGTAAAATTCCCTCAATAGCCAATTCTGGGTTTAGGTGGTCTTGAACAATTTTGATGGTATTTAGAAGTTTTCCGAGTCCTTCCAAAGCAAAATATTCACATTGTACGGGAATTAGAACGGAATCGGCTGCCGTGAGCGAATTTACCGTAATTAAACCCAGTGAAGGAGCACAATCAATAATAATAAAATCGTAATTATCTTTGATTTCTGCAATTACTTTTCGCATCATTTTTTCACGATCGGGCAAATTTATCATTTCAATTTCGGCTCCTACCAAATCAATGTGGGCAGGAATCAAATCTAAGTTTGGAGTAGTGGTTTTGATAATGATATTTTGGGGCGGAACGTCATCGATGATGCATTCATAAATACTTGTTTTTATGGCTTGGGGGTCAACTCCAATACCCGAAGTTGCATTGGCTTGCGGATCGGCATCAATAATTAATGTTCTATATTCCAACACCGCCAAACTGGATGCTAAATTTATAGATGTTGTCGTTTTTCCAACACCGCCTTTTTGATTTGCAACCGCTATCACTTTTCCCATTGTATTCTCCTTTTTTGAATCTGCAAAGTTAATAAAAAAATCGTTCGACTAAATAGGGCTTTTTATTTCATTTTTTTATTTCTATTCACTATTGTCCGATAAAAAATAAAAAACGCTTTAATCCAATTGCAACTAACTGACTATCAGTAATAATATTATCAAATATTTGGTTTTTTGAAAAGTAAGCCCCTTAAAATAAAGAATATTGCC
>Ga0265295_1004837_pt1 | contig 17791 bp, 14 predicted proteins | sample Munlansysbiofilm_FD_192503 | JGI IMG/M metagenome (GOLD analysis project Ga0265295, IMG submission 192503) | Leachate microbial communities from a municipal landfill in Southern Ontario, Canada - Methane capture system biofilm | ecosystem: Engineered > Solid waste > Landfill > Unclassified ...
GCTGGCAACGTTGGCCTTGCTGTTCACAATTTTTTCCAGTTCAAGTTTGCGTTGCTGCACTTTAACGTTGCGTTGTCCGCTGGTAAAAAGGGGGAAGTTCAGCGAAAGCGCTACCAGGTCTTTGGGGGCAAAATCAAATTCGGGCTTATTCACCTTTTCGGTATGCTGATAAAAGGCAGCCAGGGAGGGAAGATAGAGGCTTTTTTCACGTTTCAGAGAATATGCGCTCAGCTTTTCCTGGGTTTCCATCATTTGATAGTTGATGTTTTGGTTCAGGTTAAACCGGGTGGCCACCAGGGTTTCAATGGTCACCTCGCCGGTTATGCTTTCGAGGCTGTCGGTGAGTACAATGGTATTTTCATAGGGCATACCCATCTGAAATTTCAATAAATCGCGGGTAGCTTCCACCTGCCTTTGCATGGAGTTAAGTGAATTGGTCAGGTTCAGTGAGTTGAGCTCCATCTGATCTACATCGGTGTTTTCAATAAAGCCCTGTTCATACATGGCCTGCATCTCTCCAAGCGTTGAATTTACATTCTCAAGAGATTGTGAAAGGGTATTGCGCGACTGCTCCAACACGAGCGCGAGGCTGTAGGTATTGGCCACCGATTCACGGATATCCAGGTCGGTTTTTGTTTTCGCCTGGTCCGAAAGCAAATAATAGACTTTGGAAGCCTGCACCCCAACCAGGTATTCGCCGCTGAATATCAATTGCGAAAGGGTAAAATCGAAAACCAGGTTGTCTTTAACGCCAAGTTGAATGGGCTGGCCTGCCCGAAAACCCATGTAAACATTTTCGTTAAGAATGTCGTTTGCTGTAATTACCGTTCCTGGTGTCAGGTCAGTGGCCAGATAAGTGGTGCCCCCCAGACTAAGCTCCGGCACCTTGAACAGGTGCTGGTAATTGGCTTTGGCATTAATCTGTGGCAAACCGATGGCCAGGGTTTCCCAGATTTTCTTATTGGCCAGTTCCAGGTCAATCAGTGAGTTTTTTGCACTGGTATTGTTCTCCAGGGCATACTCCTGTGCCTGTTTCAGGCTGAGAGATAGTGGTGTAGATGGCTTTTCCTGCGCCTGAAGCAACATGCTGAGGCCAATAGCAGGAATGAACAAGAGCCAAGCTTTTATATAGGATAAATTCATTGGATGATTATGGAGTTGGGTGGTTTAACTTGTTTTCAAAATAGGCCAGTCCTTTGGCGTTGGCAATGCCGCGGATATGGTTCTCAAACATCACCTTAAAAATCTCTTGCTGCGAAAACTTCATGGACGAAAGAAATTCAGGATCATGCACTCCAAGCAATTTTTCCACATATAGCTTAGCAATAAGTTCCACATCAAGGCCTTCGCGATAAATGCCTTCCTTTATTCCCTGTAGCATATTTTCGCGGATTTTTTCATACACATGTTCTTTCTTCTTAGACACAAATTGACGGTGCAGCACCGGATAATACTTCTGAAGGTCAAACAGCATTACCGGGTTGGAGCTGGATATTTCCTGACTCACAGCTTCACTCACATGCATCAACACATCAATGGCGTTCATATTACCCGCAATGTCATCAATACAGGCATTACTGTCATGCGTGTAATGGTCCAGCACTTTCTCAACCAGTTCCGTTTTGTTCTCCACGTATTGGTAAATGGTTTTCTTCGACATACCCAATTCCGCTGCAATTTCATCCATGGAAATACTACGGAGGCCAAACTTTTTAAAAAGCGCTCCGGCAGCTTCAAGTATCTCCTTTAACTTATGATCCATAACAACAATTGATGATTTTTGGAAACTTTAAAGCCCCTAAACGTTTCCGAAGTTTATTTTGTTCACTTCAGAGCGTAATTTTTTTACAAAAATATCATGGACGTACGGAAAATAACAAAAAAAATCGGCGAATGACAGCATTTAATGGGATGAAAGGCGGGAGAATAATGAAAGGAGACAGGCCGATGCGATTTCCTCGAGGAAGATGCGGCAGATCCTTCCATTATTAGGAGGCAGTCCTGTCGAGATAATGTCTCTTGTTCCCCCCCCAAAAAAGAGATAATCCGATGCACTGCAATATACCAAACTCATTCAAAAAAATATGGAATTTAAACTCTGAAATAAATTTTGTATCTTTGATTACTGAAAATGAAGAAAAAAAAATGAACGCTTTAGACCAATTTCATAATGATTTAGACCATAGCGGTTGGGATGTAAAGCAAGAAAATGACATCAATCACGCTCTTCGAAAGGTGAATGAAACACTAGCAGAAGCGAAGCTGCCGGATGTTCAACATCTTGCAGAAATTGACCGACAAGCATTTCATTTCAGTAAATCACCAGAGAAACGACTTTCTTTTCGTGCGGCAGGAACAAGAACAATGGAAGACGGTAGTGAAATTCCTTTTGAGTGGCCCGATATAAGAGAATTTAAAACAGAGGATTTCGACTATTTGTATAATCGGTTCAAGACAACCAAAAACCTTTTTGCCAAAACTGAATATGGTTTGGTATTATTCTACTCAAAGAATAGACAAGATAATAATTTTGTAGTTGAGTTACTCACTGCACTTTTTGAGTTATTTAAGACCTATATTGAAAAAGCGAAATTAAAAGACGACCAAAACTATTACATAATTTATTCCAGGGCTGTTTTAGCCAATGCTTTACATATTGCAAACAATAGAAAAGAATTAGGCGAGGTAGAAATCCTATTCAAAGAATTAATTAAATTCTCTTTTGAAGTTCATCAAAGTTGGGATGTTACACACAGTGCTACTCTGCGAGCAATAATTGACTTTACAGGATTTGCTGTTCAATACTTCAAAGATTTCAAGGTAACGGTTGATGTAAATAAAATCATTGACAAGAATTGGGAAGTTGCCCAGACCCTTACCCATACGTATGTTTGGGGAGCAATTTATGTAACCGACATTTCAATAAAGTTATCTAGAAAGTTAGGATCTGATATGAAGGATTTACTTTCCTTCAAAGCTGAGCAATATGAAAAACTATCTACTGAAAGGAAAGGTGATTTAGCTTCTATTTCCTTCATAGAAAAAGCGATGTCAATCTATAAAAGTTTGAAAGATGAAAGGAATTTAAAGAGAATACAGCGAGAATATCAGAAGTTGCGGACTGAGTTTCATTTGGGTGGAACAAAACAAGAAGTACCTCAAGACGAAACACAGCGAATATTGGAGCTAATTAAAAAAGAAGTAAGAGAAAAAAGTGAGGAAGAGATAGTAAAGACCCTGCTTCTAACTCCAATGATTAGACCACTTGAAGACATAAAAGAATGGAGTGAAGATTCTTTTAAGGAAACCATGCTTCAAAACATGTTACCGGTTAGCATTCAAGATAAATTTGGTAACACTGTAGCTCAATATATTACTGAAGAAGAACGAACAAGATTTTCATTGCTAAGGACTTATGAATTCCATATGCAAATTGCTTCACAAACAATAATACAATATTTTATTGAAGCATTTCGAACAGATAAGATTTCTGCCAATAGCATAATCAGTTTATTAAATCAAACGTGGATGGGTGAAGATGCAAGCAGACAAAGTAATGGCAAAGACTTTAAATTTAGCTACCTTAAAATAGTCGAATCAGGTATCAATTCGTTTTTTGACGAACTTCTCAAATGGAAAGATGACCCGGATTATTACCCTAACTTCGTGAGTGCAACAGACAGTTTGGTTTTAAAAGTTGAATATTTTTTAAGAGAGTTTTGCTACTTCCTTGGAATTCCGACATTCAAACCAAATCCAAGACAGCAAGGAATCATAATGGAAAAAACATTAGATAATCTGCTTGACGACTTAGAAGGTAAAATTTCAGACAATGACCATTTTTTTATTAAATTTATTTTAACAGAAAAAGCAGGGTACAATTTAAGAAATAGAGTTGCTCACGGATTATTGGACAATGTTGAATATGGATTAGAGCATCCATTGTTGGCAATTATAATAATTTTAAAGCTTAGTAATTATCAGTTCTCAACACCAAAAAACGATTAAAATGAACCGATCAATTTCACAAAAGTTTCAGCCTTCTGAAGATATATTATTAATTTCTGGTAGCATTGTTGATGTAATGATTAATTTCAGAAATATTACAAAACAAGCTACTCCAGTTTTGTTTAGAGCCAACATTAGCGAATATGCCAAACTTTCGGGAAAGGTTTCCGGCTTTTCAAATTTACAGTCAAATTGGGATTCCTATGATGCTGAGGTTATTTCAAGTCTGGCTATTAAAACTGCTAAAAAGACGCTCGCACATCTAAATATCAATGGATTGCTAACGAGCCAAATTGAAATAAATGTATTTCCAATGAGAGATGGTGGAATCCAATTTGAATTTGATGGAGAAAATATTTGTGCTGAATTAGAAATTAACCCTCACGGAGATTCAATATTTATCCTCTTTGACGATGATGGCAATATGATTGACAAATGGCAACTCTTTGAATTATCTGAACTCTCAATAATTTTGGAAGACGCCCAATATGCTTAATTATTCCATAACCGAAGCAGATTTTCTATATCGTAGGTTCTCAATTAAAGATGAACCGAACTATGCCGTATTTTGGAAATTGGTAAACGGCAGTAAAGTTCCATCGAGTGCTGCTTTTAAGACCAAGCAGAACGAGAATGGGCTTTCTGTTAACATTGCTGCACTTACCACACCAGAGGCAACTGTTAAAAATTCTAAAGAATTCGGAGTTGCTGAGATTTCTGCTTCAACACCAATAAAGTTAGGTTATTTATGCAAACATAACCCGCAACCAGAAAATGATGCTCATGCTATAATTGTTGGTGATACAAAACCAATTGCAAAGAAACTATCAAAAGCTATTACACAAGTATTCCGATTTTGATGAAAACTTTCTATCGCAATTGCAAACACTATTACTACAAACCTGACACGATAAATCTTCAACCGAAAAGCAGCCTGACAGGAAGCGGCAAGATATACTTCCTTCAAGCCGCCTTGGGTTGATGGGAAGAGTGAGAAATCTGTTTCTCAAACCATACTATTCACATACTATCAGCAGGTTTGATACTATTTATCCTTGTCCAGATAATAATCCACAATTCTTTGGATTTCCTGATCTTCGGCCAGTTCCAGCAAAGCCCGGTTTACACTATAAATAAGCGGAGAGTTTAACGGGAATGCGAAACCATATCCCTGCTTATAGTATTCTGCACTGGCAATGTACAAATCTTTATCCTGCTTGTTTTTCAGAAAATACAGCAGTTGTGGCCGGTCATACACCACAGCATCAACTTCCTCGTTTTTTAATTTGTCAACTGCTTCAGCCAGGGTACTGACTGATATTGTTTTGATGTTATATTCTTTTAAAAAGTCCTCGGCGGGTGAGTTAGCGATGGTTGCTGCTTTTCGATTAGACAATTGTTCAATATTTGATATGGAAGAAGTGCTGAGTGAAGATACCGTGAGGGTACTGGCGATACCGGCTACCATGGAAGTAGCAAAAATAATGGAGATGACCATCCAACTGCCTGCAATGATCCGCCCCCACAAAGTGACAGGAGCTTTGTCGCCATAGCCGGTGGTGCTCATGGTTACTATGGCTAACCACATGCCGTTGGCTATGCCATTTACGGGGTCTTTTGGGAATTGATCCGGCGATTGTTTGCGTTCGGCCAACCATAAAAATGTGCCGACAATGCCAAGAATAAAAAGAAATAATACTATGGCCATCACCAATTTAAAGCTAAAGAAGGGTTTGATTTTTTCCCAAAGGCTAAGTTCGTCAGCACGCGACATTATAGCCAGACTCGAATTATAAAATGGCTGAGAAAACCGCATAAATTTTAATCGGTGAGAGGTAATACTTATGGGACCGGCAACCCCGTCCAGTTCTCCATTGTTTAAGGCATTTAGTGCGGCATCCACCGTTTCAAAAGAGGTATATCTGTAGTCCCACGATTTTTTATTGGCGATATCCTCCCATATTTCAATGGCGATTCCTTTGGTAACTGAATTGCGCCTGAAAACAAAAGGTTCGCTACCTGCTATACCTACCAAAAGAGTATCAGGGAAGGTTGGAATTTGATCGGTTTGTGCATGAAGTGGTGCTGCTGAACAAAGTGAAATAAAATAAAGACAAATGAGTAAGTTGACTAAGTATTTCTGATGCATAAAGTCTTTTTTTAAAATCGGGATAAGTGCAATATTTTGATTAAAATTTGTTCAAAGGCAAAGAAATGAGTGGTTATGGCTTTAATGCGTAGTCGGTAATTCTCTGCCACGGCCACCGGAATTATTTCCAGAAGTAAGCACTTTCTATAAAACACCTCCAACACCATTGTGTTTGACCATTGATGATATTACCAGGCTCATTTGTATAATGAATGGGTGGTGAATATGTCCTATTTGTCAGACCAAACTTTGAGCTATGGTAACCTGAAACCTTCGCATATAAAGCCAGATTATAGTATATACGCAACCACGTAATTTATTGTTTCCAGCCAAATCCCCAGGAATTCAATGACTATGGCTTTATCTTGTTTTACCTTTAGCATAAAATAGTCATTTGAAGTGTTTTTAAGACCTGGAATCCAAATAAAATTCCGGTAGATGGAATGTGTATTTAATATCTTCTTATATTTCGCAGATGGATTCATATCCCTAAAATAGCTGAGTTCAGCTATTTATAAGGTGGATATATACGAAGTGTTGGGTATATTCACTCGTTGGTTGACAGTTTAAAAAAGACCGCTATCGCGGATTGAAGTATAAGTTGAGCTTTTTGAGGGTTTTTAGAAGATTGAGTGTGCCGTCCGGCTTCATCGCACTGCCCGAAAAGACTACGCGGCAGAAAAGGTTGTCCCCTGGTCTGGCTCTTCCCGAAACACGAAAACCGTCAACCAACAAAAGCTATACGCTATCAGGCGCATGGTGGTATAAAGAAAGTTTGTACTTTTAACAAAGATTCTGCTGGCCGCGATGATGGGTTTTCAAAAATGCCTGTCAGCGCATAGCCACGGCGTTGGTTGACAGTTTAAGAAAAAAACCGCTTCGCGGATTGAAGTATAAGTTGAGTTTTTTGAGGATTTTTAGAGGATTGAGTGAGCCGCCCGGCTTCATCGCACTGCCCGAAAAGACTACGCGGCAGAAAATGTTGCCCCCTGGCATGGCTCTTCCCGAAACACGAAAACCGTCAACCATCAAAAGCTATACGCTATCCCGCGCATGGTGGTATAAAGAAAATCCGTACTTTTAACACAGATTCTGCTGGCCTCGATGATGGGGTTTGCCTTTAAGTCAGGGCGCGACTTTGAGTCGCACCCTGACTCCACAACAAATACCTGACAGCGCATAGCCAGGCTCGTTGTAATTACATTAAAAAACAGATAATATGAAAAAGCTAACCTTAATTATTCTTACATTAATTGTAAGTGAGGTGTGTTTTTCCTACACATGGGAAAACTTTGGACCCATTGGTATCAAAGCAAATAAGCTTTGTTTACTTGATGATTCTGAATTCAACTATGCAGTAATTTGCGTAGATTCTGGATTTTATTTTACCTCAAATACATGGATGCCTGTTTGGGAGTATTATGAATTTCCTATTACAAGTGCTGCACCTTTAAATGAAGATAATATTCTTGTAATTGCAGGCAATGGCAGTTATTCGGATGGGATTTATAATTTTAATTTACTGACCCATGAATTCGAGGTCATTGATTATTGTATGAATCCTAAATTTATTATAAAAGGTGGAAGTGATTCCAGATATTTTGTTGGACATGAAAGTGGTTTACTGGAATCAGTTGATGGGATCACCTGGACTGCAAATTCAAATTTCGATAGTATGTCCTGTATTGATATGACTTCTTATTTTGATTCTGAATATTTAGCACTTGCTACGAATACCTCCACAAACAATATTTATTTTTCAGAAGATGATGGGACAAATTGGACTCAAATTCAGAGCGACTTTCAAATATCCGAATTGCTTTTAGGTTGGAATGGGTGGCTTGCAGGTATTTGTTCTGAAAACACTTCCTATTGTGGATTTTACACGAGAAATGGAATACAATGGGAAAATGAATTTTATTCTGACAAGATAAACACACTTGGTTCCGACAATACGGGAACACCATTTATTGGTTGGTATGATGCTTTATTTGAAGATAAAGGCATAGCAAGGTATAAATTCAATAATCTAAATCCCGGATTGATGTTCTTAAATGAAGGATTGCCAAATTTGAATATTAATGACATTCCAATGCCATTTAAGTATTTCGGTGGAAATATTATTTTTTGTTGTACAGACCAGGGCGTTTTTTACTGTAATGATTACGCAGTTGGAATAAACTCAATCAAATCGGACAATAATCATGTAACATTGTTTCCCAATCCAATTTACAACAATCAATTTCTAAATGTAAAAGTACGAGTTAATCATTACTTGAATCATATTCTTATTTATTCACAAAAAGGAATTCTGGTTAAAAAAATTGAACTGAACACTTCTCAAAAAGAATCTACTACAATTATTATAAATGACTTGAAAAAAGGAATTTATTACATAAAAATCATTAGCAGTAATGAGACTTGGTCACAAAAACTTATCAAACTTTAATAAAGCAACATACAACTAACAGCGGTTCATTGTGCATGCCGCAGGTAGTGCGAATAAGAAAAATAAGTATAAAATATAAATAGTGCAAATCAAGAAACAAAGAAGCAAAAATGCGGCACGCACCATAGCCTCAACCCGTTAAGCACAATGGATGTGTTAAGTGTCCATTAGGTTAAAAATCTATTTTCTAAATCACAGCTAATCATGCACTCAGAAAAAAATCAACCAAAAAAAGCAAGACTACATCCCCGAAACAAAAACCGGGAAAGGTATAATTTAAGTGCATTAACAAATACTAATCCTGAATTAAAAAACCATATAGTGCCCAACAAGTTGGGTGAAAAATCAGTCGATTTCTCAAACCCACTTGCTGTCAAGATCTTAAACAAAGCACTACTCAATCATTATTACGGGATAAAGAACTGGGAATTTCCAGATGAAAACTTATGTCCGCCAATACCTGGAAGAGCAGATTACATTCATCATATTGCTGACTTACTGGGCGAAGGCAATTTTGGCACGATCCCAATGGGCGATAAAATCACTTGTCTTGACGTTGGGGTAGGAGCGAGTTGTATTTACCCAATAATTGGAGTTACAGAATACGGCTGGAAATTTATTGGTTCCGACATTGATCCAAAATCGATTGCATCAGCACAGAAAATTGTTAGCTCTAATCCATCACTAAAAAGTAAGATTGAATGCAGATTACAAGATAATTCAAAAAACGTCTTTTACGGCATAATAAACAAAGAGGATAAAATTGAATTAATGATGTGTAATCCTCCTTTTCATTCGTCGGGTGAAGATGCTCAAAAGGGAACCCGAAGAAAAATAAAGAATTTAACGGGTGAAAAAGTAAAAACACCTGAACTCAACTTCGCAGGAATTAGCAATGAACTTATATGTGATGGCGGAGAGTATAAATTTATTCATAGTATGATTAAGGAAAGTAAAAAGTTCTCTAAAAACTGTTACTGGTTTACAACTTTGGTATCCAAACAATCTAATCTGAAAGGGATTTATAAAGCATTGGAAAAAGTTGAAGCAAACCAGATTAAAACGATTCCTATGGGAACCGGCAATAAATCCAGCCGGATTGTAGTTTGGACGTTCCTTTCCAAAGAAGAACAAAAAGAGTGGAGAGAAAACAGATGGAATACACTATTTAAGAGCTAACCTGTGCCTAAAAAAGACTTGCGCCCGCTGGCATGGCTCTTCCCGCAACCTGAAAACCGTTGACTAATAAAATAATATCCTGTATGGGAGGCAGTTGGTTCAATGAAAGTTCTTACTTTTAACCAATATTCTGGTGGTCAGGTTTGGGATATTAAAATATTTGTCAGCGTATAGCCAGAAAGAAACAGATACTCCCCAGCTTGCTTTGTTTTACCGGGGTTTAAATGAACGATGCCAAGATATATAAAGGTTTCAGCCAGAAAAAAGGATTTGGATCCCGGTAAAGCACAGGTTATGGATGAGCTGACTCAGACCTGACTGTTATTTCAGGGTAAAGGTAGTCTGTCCGATTTCGTAATCACTGGTATATACCGAAACCACATAGGTACCTGACGGCAGATCGCTTTTGGAGCGGTTGTACCAATAGGAGCAAATATCCATGGCTTCATTTTGGTAATTCACCGTTTCCTTGATGGAATACTGAAGCACTTCACCCTGATACATAAACGAGAATTCATCGCCAATGCCACGGGTTAGTACGGTCTTGTCGGGTCGGGAAATCCGTACAAAAATATCTTTACGTCCAGCGGAGAGTAAGGTGTTTTCACCCAGGGTAAAGCAAACTTTTAATTTTTCAACACGTTTGGCTTTGTCGGTTTCCTTTTCCTTGCTGCCATTGCCCCTCATTCCCTCTCCGGTAATTTTATAAGCCCGAAGCACAGCCGCCTGTGTCACTTTCTCATTCAGTGCTTCCTTATCTTTAAGCAGGGTGCTGCTCTTTTCCTGTTCGCGCCGGTAACTACCACGAATCTGTTCATTTTCTTCCTTAAGCTCACGATTGATGGTATAAAGTGAATCCATTTGCTTGAGGTAGCCCTGAGAGATCGAGCGTAATTTTTCCAGCTTCTTACGAACCTTATAAAATTCGTATTGAGTATCAAGTAGTTTCCTTATTTCCAAGGCATTGGCTTGTATCACACTGTCTTTGGAGGCCAATGAGTCGGCAAATGTGCCATATTCGAGTTTTATATTATTGTGTTCGGTGATCAGTGAATCCAGTTCATGCTGTAGCTCAACCCGTTGATGTTCCTTTTCCTCAAGCATATTACTCAGCCGGGAGCGGGTGGACAGGTAAAGCCAGGCCAGCAGTGCCAGCGCTGCAATGAGAATGACTATAATAATCCAGAATTTATTTTGGCCTTTTCTACTTCCGTTTCCGGTATAATCCGATGTAGTTTCCATGAAATAAGTCGATTTTTTAATGATTGGCTGCTTTTGACAAAAAACAAATTACTAATTGCTTTTATTACAACGTAAAAGGAGATGCAAAATTACAGGAATTAAGCTTAGATCTATAATTTTTATTTGGAAATATGAATGAGTGGGTAGTGATCAGTGATCAGTGATCTGTGATCTGTGATCTGTGATCTGTGATCTGTGATCTGTGATCTGTGATCTGTGATCTGTGATTGGAGATCGGTAATCGGTGAACAGTTGAGTTGTCGAGTTTTAAATACGTTGGCTGCTTTCACGAAATATATTATCCACATCCTCCTATAAAACCAGAAATCGGTTCCGGGTACTTACGGTACCGACTTCTGAAATTTTACCTATCATCCTGACGTGAAAACGGAATTAAACTATCGAAATCCGAAATCTGTAATCTGTAATCTGTAATCCGAAAACACTTTGCGTATCTCAGCGTCTTTGCGTGAGTCTTTAAATCTGCAATCTCTCGTTATCCGGCTATCGCCTTCTCCCGAGACAAGCGAAATCTGCAATCTGCAATCCGAAATCCGAAATCCTAATGCCCGCCTCCTTCCGGCACTTTAAATTTATCACCCGTTTTTTCAATTAGCATACGATAATATTGCTCATCGTAACCGGGAAATTTCACCTTAGGATTTTGATTGTTGCCATCTTTTTCCTTAACGTTTCCATCCAGATACTTGGTAAACAGGAAATGATAAAGTTCCTTCCAGCGCTTTACAGTGCTGTTTCCCTGGTTTACCGAATAATCGGTAAGAAATTCGCGTGCCTTTGCGGGATCAGTCTTGTACATTTCAGCGGCAGCTTTGTCCACAATCGGAGTGGAGGATACAAATTTATTTTCAAGGGCCGACTGCACCTTCTGAATGTCCACAATCATATCGCGGTAGCGCGTATAGGCAAAATTCGACACCTGATTAAATACCCAGAAGGCAGCGTCGTCGTTGAATGTCATAAGATTGCCATTGCCTACAGCATAGGATTCGGGAACCGCCGTAATGCCGCAATACATAGGCACATATACGGTACTGTATGTATCGTCAACGCTGAACCACAAGATGCCGCCAACGGGATCGGGCAACCATGCACGCGACTGAGTCACAAAAGAGAAGCCGGTTTGCTGAGTAGAAATAGCTCTTTCATTAAAATAATGTTCGCCATCCAGATCCCAGGTCATGGGTCTCCAGCGAACGATGCTTTGATAGGGACCGGCACCAATGTCTTTTGTCATATCCAAATCAGTTCCCTGATAATAATCACGCATCATGCCAATTACATCCTGAACACTGAGCTTCTTGTCGGGTTTAACCCAGAGTGGCATACGGTTTTTCAGGTCGTAACCCTTGGCATATTCCGTATATTTATCCATGCCTGAAGTTACCTGATTGAATCCGGCCCAAACCCTTGCTTCACAAAAACGGGCAGCACCAAAATCCATGGGTGCATAAGTATCAGAAAAGCTAAAATCCTTATCCTCACCGGTAAAATAGCCCATTTCTCGTGCAAAACCAATCACATCGGGCGAATAAATACAGTTTTCAGGATCATTTAACGGAAAAGTGGTAATGCGGGCCTGGTTAGCGTGTCCGGAAATGTATCCGTCAGGGATACGACGGGCTACCCAAACAGCACCCTTATTATAAACAGTGCTGGTGCGATTACGCTTGTCTTTTACTATTTTGGGAGAGCCTTTCCCAATCATTTCAAGAATCCAGACTTCATTTTTATCGGAAATAGAAAAGGATTCGCCTGAGCTGTAGTAACCATATTGAGCTACCAGTTCGCCCATTATTTTAATGGCTTCGCGTGCAGTTTTGGCCCGTTGCAGGGTAAGATACATCAGGCTGCCATAATCAATAATACCGGTTGTATCCACCAGTTCGGGCAAACCGCCATACGTGGTTTCCCCAATAGCCACCTGATGTTCATTAATATTACCCACCACGGAATAGGTATGTTTTACCTGTTTGATTTTGCCCAGCCATTTGCCGCTATCCCATTCATATACATCCATCAGGGTACCTTCGGGATAATCGGCAGCCGGCCGAAAATAGAGTTCCCCATAAAGAACATGTGAGTCGGCAGAGTAAGTAATCATGGTTGAACCATCGGTGGTTGCTCCTTTGGAGATGATAAAATTGGTACAGGCCATTGCCGGCATGGCAACCATAAACAGCATCAAGCCCGTTAAACTAAACATTTTCTGTCGCATAATCTCTTTTTATTGATTTATGAAATTCTTTTACCCGGATTTATTGCCTTCCGGCATATTTTACCCGGGCGGCCAAAATACAAAAAACTTACGAATATCGCCCCGGTTTATTGTATGGAAGCACAAAAATAAACCTTCGAAAAGGAGGAATTCAATTATTTTTTCTCCCTGAACATTCATAGCAAACGAATGTTTGCTAAATTTGCTCCCGATAGAATTTTTACAAATCGCGATATGTCCGAAAAAATACAAGGGAAAATTTCCCAGATTATAGGCCCGGTAGTCGATGTAGCCTTCGATGAAAAAGATAAGCTCCCAAATATATACGATGCCCTGGAAGTAACCGCTCCTGACGGACAGGTAATTGTGCTTGAATCTCAGCAGGATATTGGTGAAAGTACCGTGCGTACCATTGCCATGGATAGCACCGATGGATTAAGCCGGGGAATGCCCGTATTTTCTACCGGAAGGCCCATTTCTATGCCGGTTGGCGATGATGTAAAAGGCCGGCTTTTCAATGTTATTGGTAAACCAATTGACGGTCTGGGTCCGGTAGAAGGCAAGCAATTGTATGCCATCCACCGCGATCCTCCGAAGTTTGAGAACCTTACCACCCAAAAGGAGGTATTGTACACGGGAATAAAAGTCATTGATCTGATTGAGCCTTATGCAAAAGGCGGGAAAATCGGTTTATTTGGTGGTGCCGGGGTTGGTAAAACTGTGATTATCATGGAGTTGATTAATAATATCGCCAAGCAGTATGCTGGTATGTCAGTATTTTCGGGAGTAGGTGAACGTACCCGTGAAGGCAATGACCTGCTGCGCGAAATGATTGAATCGGGTGTTATCCGTTATGGGAAAGAATTTCAAAAGGATATGGAAGCCGGTGGTTGGGACCTTTCAAAAGTGGACAGGGAAGAGTTACTCAAGTCTCAGGCTACCCTGGTATTCGGACAAATGAATGAGCCCCCCGGAGCCCGCGCCCGCGTGGCACTTTCTGGGTTAACTATGGCCGAATACTTCCGTGACGGAGATGAGAAAACCGGAGGTCGCGATATTCTTTTCTTTGTAGATAATATTTTCCGCTTTACTCAGGCCGGATCAGAGGTATCAGCCCTGCTTGGCCGTATGCCTTCAGCCGTAGGCTATCAGCCCACCCTGGCTTCTGAAATGGGGATTATGCAGGAGCGCATTACCTCAACCAAACGGGGTTCCATTACCTCGGTGCAGGCGGTATATGTGCCTGCCGACGACCTTACCGATCCGGCTCCGGCTACTACGTTTGCCCACCTGGATGCCACTACTGTGCTTAGCCGGAAAATTTCAGAACTGGGTATTTATCCTGCAGTAGATCCTCTTGATTCCACTTCACGCATCCTTTCTCCTGAGGTGGTGGGTGATGAACATTACACCACCGCACTTCGTGTTAAAGAGATTCTTCAGCGTTACAAAGAATTGCAGGACATTATTGCCATCCTTGGCATGGATGAACTTTCAGATGAGGATAAACTCGTGGTTTCGCGAGCCAGAAGAGTACAGCGCTTCCTTTCACAACCTTTTTATGTGGCTACCCAGTTTACCGGTATTCCCGGAGTTTTTGTAAGCATAGAAGATACCATTAAAGGTTTTCGCATGATCCTTGACGGAGAAACTGATCAATATCCTGAAGCTGCCTTCAATATGGTGGGTCCCATTGAAGAAGCCATTGAAAAAGGGAAGAAACTAATTAGCGCACAATAATTTGAATGGTTGCTATGAAACTCGATATCATTGCCCCCGACAAAACGCTTTACAGTGGAAATGTACATCTGGTGCAGTTGCCGGGTGTTTCAGGCTCGTTCGAAATCCTGGATAATCATGCTCCCATGATTGCCGCGCTTAAAGATGGGATCATTCGAATTGTTGACCTAAAAAGGAATACACATTATGTAAAAATTACCGGCGGTGTCCTTAAAGTCAAACAAAATGAGGTGATTATTCTGGCCGGCTAACCCCAGGTTTCCTTCTTTCGCTTTCCTGATTCTGGCCTTTTACGCTTAATAATAGACTGATTCCTGCCTTTTGTCCTTTAATATTTCAATTTTTTTTGTTAAAAACTTTGATTTTCATCATATATTTATAAATTTGTTGAAAATAAGTTAACATAACCGATGTATTTCGGTTGGTAAACCCGGGCAATTGTATAGTAAACACCTGATACCGGCAATTCTGCTGATGACATTTACTGTTGTCATACTGCTGCTGCATGCCCTGGCAAACCAAACGGAGATTCCCGCAATTCACAGCCTTTATAATCCTGCTGACTGTCCGCTATCTGAAGGAGATATTGTTTTTAGGAAGGGACATAGTCTGGTAAGCAGCCTGGTGCTGCTTAACGATCGTTCCACCGATTTCTCCCATGTGGGCATAGTTTGTAAACTTGATGGTGAACTTTACATCATTCACGCTGTACCCGGTGAACCGGATGCTGATGGCAAAGAAGTGGTGAAATGCGAGCGTCCTGAAGCGTTTTTTGATCCTGGCAAAGCCCGAAATATTGCCATTACTACCTTAACCTTTGCTTCAGAAACTTTGCGGCATAAGGCTGCCATCACTGCCCTTGATTATTTTAAGCGGAAAGTCCCTTTTGATGGTGCCATGGACTTTAAAACTGATGATAAACTCTACTGTACCGAGCTGGTATGGAAAGCCTGGCTAAAGGCAGGCATCAACATAACACAAAATCAATTTCAACTGCTTAAATATAGTCTGGTGAACGATAGCATCATTTTACCGGGTCATATTTTACACAGTCCTTTAGTTACGCAAATCTACCCTTAATTATAAACCTTAAAACAAAAAACGATGAAGAAAAAATTAAGCGTAATTGGATTATTGGTCATGATGATGGCCATTGGATCAATGATAATTTCATGTGGTGGTGGAAAAAGCACGCCTTCAAAGGCTGCCCTTGCATTTACTGAAAATATTGAAAACGGAAACTATGATGCCGCTTTTAACATGCTTCAGGGAGCAGATGAGGCTACCCCGGAAGAAAAAGAAAAAACAAAAGCATTCTTTAGTGAGAGCTCTAAAGAAATGAATAAAAAAGGAGGCATCAGCAAAAAGGAAATTCTATCGGAAACCCTGAGTGAAGATGGGATGAAGGCTACGGTTGAGATGAAAATTACCTATGGTGATGGTACTTCCGATGAATCGGACAATAAGCTGATAAAAACTGACGATGGCTGGAAAATTACAATGGAAAAATAAATTGTTCCGTTGAAAATATAAGCTGCAATCACTGAGAGAGGATTTAATCTGCTCACCATCTGATGGATAAAATCCTCTTTTATATAAATAGGAGGTTGTATGGATATTGTTCCTTTTTTTATTAGTTTTACCCCCTGTTATCCATTAACACATTTCAGGTATGCATGAAGATTTGATGCTTCTTGACCACATCCGGTTGAACTTTAGTCCGGCCAGCCTGCATCTGATGAACATTACCATTGGATTTATTATGTTTGGGGTAGCCCTTGAAATCAGATGGGAACAATTCAGAAATATATTGTTTAACCCCCGCAAGATTCTAATTGGAATGCTTGCTCAATTTATACTGCTTCCGGCCGTTACTTTTGGTTCGGTACTATTATTTGGCAGTTACATTACCCCCTCCGTGGCTTTTGGTATGTTGCTGGTGGCCTCCTGCCCGGGTGGCAATGTGTCGAATTATATTTCCAGCGTGGCCAAAGTCAATGTCGCCCTTTCGGTGAGCATGACGGCTGCCGGCACCGTATTGGCAGTGATTATGACCCCATTTAATTTTGCTTTCTGGGGTAAGCTCTATTCGGCCACTTCTCCTTTACTGCGACAATTACACATTGATGTAGGCGATATGTTCCTGACCGTTATTATGCTGTTGGGACTGCCGGTAGCTGCCGGTATCTTTTTTTCCAGACAATGGCCCAACCTTACCCAGCGTATTGTAAAGCCGGTAAAACAACTTTCACTACTCATTTTTGTGTTGTTTATCATCATGGCATTCCGCAATAACTACGGTTATTTTATCAAATACATCAACTGGATATTGATTATTGTACTGGTGCACAATTCACTGGCGCTGTTAACCGGTTATCTCACCGCATCGGCGTTTAAACTTCCGCGCATTGACCGCCGCACCATTTCTATTGAAACAGGTATACAAAACTCTGGACTGGGGCTGGTATTGCTCTTTAATCCGAAAATTTTCCCTCCTGAAATAAATATGGGAGGCATGGCCTTTATTGCTGCCTGGTGGGGCATCTGGCACATACTGGCAGGGCTTATACTAGCTTCATTCTGGACGAAGGTAAGACCGATAAGCAAAATACCTGTCGAAACCTGAGCAAGGCCAACTGCTTGCAATGAAAAAAACGTCTCCTTCTATTGTGCCCCGCAATATTGCCCGAACTTCGCCGGGATACCTGCTGCTGTGTGTGGTGGCAGACTTTTTTTTCAGGCTCTTTTACCGCCGTTTTATTGTTCTTAACCGCCAGCTTGTTCC
>Ga0265295_1004838_pt1 | contig 17790 bp, 11 predicted proteins | sample Munlansysbiofilm_FD_192503 | JGI IMG/M metagenome (GOLD analysis project Ga0265295, IMG submission 192503) | Leachate microbial communities from a municipal landfill in Southern Ontario, Canada - Methane capture system biofilm | ecosystem: Engineered > Solid waste > Landfill > Unclassified ...
GGTAAGAACCTCCACCCACACCAAAGACTCCGGCCATCGCCATCTGCAACGTAAATAGTGGCAGGGAGATGGACACTGCAGCCACCTGATAGGGATCGTTGAGTTTGCCGATAAAGAAGGTATCTGTAAGGTTGTACAAAATGTTGACCATCATGCTGAGAATGCTGGGAATAGCCAGATTCATGATGGCCTTGGGGACGGGCATGCTCTCCAGAACGTATATTTTATTTTCTTTCATTTTTTCCTTTTCAAGTCCCAACTAAATTTTGTCCCGATCCAGGGATAGACTTGATTCCAGCCTTCTACGCTCAGCGGCGCTTCTGCGCCCAGTTCGAGAATGCCATAAAACCCTTTGTAAAAGCTCTTCAAATTTACTCTCAGACCTGCATGATAAAAGTCACTTTTAACTTTATCCTGATGCTCGATTTTTTCAGATAAGTTATGATAGTTTCCTCTGATCGCAAAGCTAAGATGACGGTTTTTCTTCAGTTCTTTGGTAAAGATCATCTGCGCCTCGCCAGTAAGAAGCTGGTAGTCAATTCTTTTGTCGTAACTATTATCAGGTTCCCAAAAGTCTTGATCGGCCTTGGTGATTCCACCCCCAAACACAAAAGCTGTGGAATTTTTCCCTTCTTTGCTAATCTGCTTTTTGAACAGCAATTTGCCAGAACTGGAATTCTCAGAGAGCCCGATACGCAGCTTGGCATCGATATCTTCTTCCAAGCCATATTCGATTTCCATATATTGAAGGGGCATCACGGTATCGCCTTGATAGATGTCTTCTGCTTCGATTTCCAGCCACTGGGGAGCATTGATACCCATGGTGTAAGCCATGCCTACTCCCATGTTTCCCTTGCCCATGCACTCTGCGGTATCCAATACTGAAGCATCCACACCAGCGCAAGCTGTGAGCGATAAACTCGCCAAAAGAGCCAGCAGGCTCACAAGATACATTCCTGCTTTCAGATCGGCAGCAGAGCTTGCCCTTTTTCGAGGAGACATAGAGCCCGCTGCCCGGCTTTTCGGGCAAGCAAAGCTCTTTTTCGCTTTCTGGTTCGTCAAAACTATGCAGTTCTTTCGCAAAAATCTCTCCTCAATATTTCAATGGCTGCGCACAGCCACTCATAACTCACAACTCATAACTTGTAACTCGTAGCTCTTAACTCACATACTCCGCCCCGGCCGATACAGCCAGCTTTTTTACAAAGTTCTCCCCATCTTCAAGATCAGCTATAGATGTCAAGCAAATAATCAGCTTTTGAGGCAGCTCTGCTGTTTTATTGAGATTATAGTTCGCTGCTTTCTTGAATGCTTATACGGATTTTAGAGAGGGGACGGATTTGCCGGATTTTAGCTCTCCCGTAGTGCCGGACTCCTGCTAAAGCCTACAGCACCGCATTTTAAATTTCCCAATCAGCCAATACCGCTCTCACTTTATTCCATGCTCTTAGCCACAAGATGATCCGCTTTGGGGCTTGGAGATCTTGGGGCTCAGATTGCTCTATCCCATCCCCTGTCGTGAATATGACCTGCAGATAGCAGGAATAAATCCTCTCATCTCCACGGCATCTCCACGACATCCTATGCAGGAAGGCCTGGGCAAATTACGGGCTGAGCAGCGAAATTGAGACGCTATTCAATGCCTTGCGGAAGGAAACATTATTTATGTAAAAGATAGTTCTTGACGAGATCTCGGAGTTTTTGTTAGCATGAATACAGCTCATTATGATATTTATAATCGGCTTTAAGAGAGATCGCAAACTTCTTTGTCCAGGAAGTATATGACGACTCGATTATGCTAAGCTGGACCGCTTCGGCAGATGAGAATTTTGCCGGTTACCGGATCTACTATTCCACCGAGGAAAACGTGAATGAGACGGATGCCTTTTGGGATAGTGAAGATGATCCCAGCCTGGCTAATGCCGGAGCAGGGATAAGCTCTACCACCATCACAGGCTTATTGTCTTCCACTCGCTACTACTTCATCCTTCAGGCCATAGATGAAGTGGGCTGGATTAGCCAGTATGCACAGCTTATTACCGGCATGACTACATCCTCCTATCCACCCATGATGCCAGAGAATCTGGTACTATCGGTATCCGGCCATGATCTGCTGCTGAATTGGGATGATGTGACTACAGATACTTTTAGTAATCCAATTGAGATCAGCTACTATGAAGTGCATGTGAGCGATGAGCCCTACTTTGATTGCAGCTTTGATACTCTGATCGATTCGATGGAAGAATCTGAGCTCCTCTTGGAAGGAGTTGCAGAATTTGCCGAAAGGCTGTTCTTTAAAGTAATCGCGGTAAGCGGTGCTATCCGGCTCAGTAAATAACAAGATTTAAGCTTGAACGGGGCTTGGGCTGCCAAGCCCTGTTCAGAAAAATGCCAGAATAAGACAAGCCACCTCATACAAAGCTTGCTGACTCAATAGAATTTGCAGATTTCAGGATGCTAAGGGTCATTCTGACCTACTATCTAAAGTCAAAGGTCCTATCATATTGGCTCTGGCGGCCCGGATAAAAAACAAAAAGACGTGAAATCTCAGCAAATACCTTGACACAGAAGGCCATCCGATTATACTGTCCTTAGATCTTTGAAGTATATAGGGGGTGAAATGGTTTCGACAGGGAATCAGTGTGGTAAAGATGCACGTCGGAGATGCTATCTCCTCCGTTATCAAGTAGCAAATGCAAATTAACTGCAAACGATAACTTACTCTTAGCTGCCTAAGGGCGGCTAACGTTCAACCTTTCCGTGCCATCGGGAAAGGCTTGGGCGTCGCAACAGTATGGCTGCTCGCGTTTGGACTGCTGATACACGCGCGTTAAGATCATCGGCTAAGTGCTTACGGGTCTGATTGTCTTTCACCGTGAGCCCTGAGAACAAAGACAACTAAGCGTGTAGATTCTTTATGGTGCTGTTCTTTGGACGCGGGTTCGATCCCCGCCACCTCCACCATTTCAAGTACTTTCAGGATTGGATGCGTCTCGCATCCAGTAAGACCGTAGGGCTTTGACAAAAGGCGAGCGGGTTCGATTCAAGGAAGCAAACTTTTAAAAACTAACAGACTTGATTCAAAGAGAGCACTTTTGTGCTCTGCAGGCGAGACGCCTGCAATCCATCAATCACATGCAGAAAGCCCAAGCCCTTGCCCCAAAGATAAAAAACTGGACAGATTCCAGCCACCCAAATAAATGACATCATAATAGCGGCACAAGCTGATAGAATAACGTATCGGTATGCCAATCATCAGGCTATAGCCTGGAAAAACTTAATCATCTGGGAGGATGAATGCCTTTAACACCTGAGGCCAAAACGGCTATCATGGCAGAGTTTAGACTCCATGAATCAGACACTGGTTCCCCTGAAGTGCAGGTCGCGATGCTTTCCAAACGCATCAAAGACATCACTATGCACCTCAAAGAACATCCCAAGGATTTCTCCACGCGTCGGGGACTATTGAAACTGATCGGGCAGCGCAGGCGCTTACTTGATTATATGAAGTCCAAAGACATCAATCGCTATCGCGAGATAATCAAAGCGCTTGGCATCAGAAAGTAATAAACCAGCCAAGATAATATGAATCATGGAAAGTGGATGCCTGCGCAATAGGGATCCACTTTCTTTTGTTTTAGGACTAAATAACGATGTACCGGGGAGTAATTAGCAATAAGCACAGGGGCCACAAGGCTCTTATGCCTATTGCTTCTTCTCCCCTGATACACAGTGCAAGGAGACAAAATGCATAACTTCAACATTACCCGTCGTGAAATTGACTTTCATGGACGCAAGCTCATCGTAGAGACAGGAAAGATGGCCAAACAAGCCAATGGCAGTGTATTTCTGCAATTAGGCGATACCGCAGTTCTCGTGACTGCCACGATGAGCAAGGAAGCTTCTGAAAATCAGGACTTCTTCCCGCTCACAGTAGATTTCATCGAAAAGATGTATGCCGCGGGTAAGATCCCCGGCGGATTTTTCAAACGCGAAGCCAAGCCTTCCACAGATGCCACACTCCAAGCCCGTGTGATCGACCGCTCGATCCGTCCGCTCTTTCCGGAAGGATTCCGCAATCAAGTACACGTGGTGCTGAATGTGCTGTCTTATGATGGCGAAGTAGATCCGGCTAATCTGGGTGTCTTTGGTGCCTCACTGGCGCTTTCGATCTCTGATATTCCTTTCCATGGCCCCATCGCAGGGCTCACTGTTGGTTATATCGATGGCGAATTTGTCATCAATCCCGATATCCTCCAAGTAAAGACAGAATCCAAGCTGAACCTCACTGTAGCCGGCTCGGCCACCAGCGTGGTGATGATCGAATCCGCTGCCAGCGAACTCTCCGAAGAGATCATGCTGGATGCGGTCTATACAGGCCACGAAGCTGTGAAAGCCCTCTGCGCATTGCAAGAAGACTTCATCAAAGCTTGCGGCAAAGAAAAAGTAGAAGTCAAGCTGCTTGGTTTCCCGGACAACATGCTTGCCGAAATGAAAGCCAGCTACGGACAGCGCATCGCTGATTCCGCCGTGATCATGGGCAAACAGGAACGTCAGGACGCCTTTGACGCGCTGGAAGAAGAGATGCTGGCCGCTCATCTGGAGAAAGACGGTCAGGAACTTTACGACGAGACCGAAAAGACTTACAAACAGGCCTTTGAAGAATTGATCCGCCAATTTGTGCGCGCCTCGATTCTGGACAAGCACTTCCGTGTGGATGGCCGTGGTCTGGACGATGTTCGCGATATCACTTGCGAAATAGACCTCCTGCCCCGCGTGCATGGCTCTGCCCTCTTTACCAGAGGCGAAACCCAATCCCTGGGTACAGTAACCCTGGGCGGCGGCTCGGACGAACAGATCATCGACACCCTGGAAGAAGAATATAAAAAGAGCTTCTACCTGCATTACAATTTCCCACCCTTCAGCGTGGGCGAAGCAGGACGTATGGGGCCCACCGGCCGCAGAGAACTGGGTCATGGCAATCTGGCCGAACGCGCCCTCAAAGCCGTGCTTCCAGACAATGAATCCTTCCCCTATACCATGCGTATCGTATCCGATATCCTGGAATCAAACGGTTCCTCATCCATGGCCTCTGTCTGCAGTGGCTGCCTGGCTATGATGGCCGCCGGCGTACCGATCAAGGCTCCTGTAGCTGGTATCGCCAATGGCCTCATCATGGAAGGCGATAAGTATGTGGTACTCACAGACATCGTGGGACTGGAAGATCACCTGGGCGACATGGATTTCAAGTGTGCCGGTACCAAAGACGGCATCACCGCCATGCAGATGGATATCAAGATCGAAGGCATCACCAAAGACATCATGCGCATCGCTCTGGAAAAGGCTAAAGCCGCCCGCATGCACATCCTGGGTGAAATGGCCAAATGCATCAGCGTGCCCAGAGAAGATCTGGCTCCCACAGCACCCAGAATCGAAAGCTTCAAGGTGCCCATCGACAAGATTGGCGAGATCATAGGACCGGCTGGCAAGATGATCAAATCTATCATCGAAAGCTGTCAGGTGGGTATTGATATTCAAGACGACGGCACCGTGAGAATCCTTTCTCCGGACAAAGCCTCGATCGAAAAAGCCAAAAATATCATCAAAGGCATCGCGATCGATCCCGAACCAGGCGACGAATTTGAAGGTCCCGTCACCCGCATTGAAGACTACGGAGTATTTGTAAAAGTGCTCGGTGGCGCCAAAGAAGGTATGGTACACGTATCTCAGATGCACACTTCCAGAGTGGGACATCCGAGCGATATGGTCAAGCTTGGCGACATCGTGAAAGTAAAGGCCTTGGGCATGGATAAGGGCAAACTTTCCCTCACCATGAAAGGCATCGCCGGCAATCCCGAGCCCGATCCCAATGCTCCAGCCAGACCTGCTGCTCCCCGCAGAGATGATCGCGGTGGCAGAGATGGTGGACGTGACAACAGAGGCGGCGGAAGAGACCGCTTTCGCAGATAAACAAATCAAATACTAAACATGAATATAGAGGGCGCAGTTCAGACTTGGACTGCGCTCTAATTTGATAGCCAAGAGGATACAATGGATTACAAGATAAAAGACCTTGCCCTGGCAGCCTTTGGGCACAAGGAAATAGAGCTGGCTGAGATCGAAATGCCCGGACTGATGGCACTGCGTGATCGCTATGCCCAGGCCCAACCTTTGGCAGGTGCCCAGATCACCGGAAGCCTGCATATGACCATCCAAACCGCCGTTTTGATGAAGACCCTGATGGCGCTGGGAGCAGAGCTCAGATGGGCAAGCTGCAATATCTTCAGCACTCAGGACCATGCAGCAGCCGCAATGGTGGATGAAGGCGTTCCCGTCTTTGCCTGGAAGGGCGAAAACCTGCAGGAATATTGGGAATGCACTTTTCAGGCCATGAATTGGCCCCAGGGAGCCTGCGATCTCATAGTCGATGATGGTGGAGACGCCACTTTGATGGTGCATGAAGGCTACCGTCTGGAAAAGCTTTATCAAGAGGAAGGCAAACTGCCGGAAGCTAAGTCCGATAACGAGGAATTCCGCCTTGTGCAAGAACTCTTGATCTCGCATCTTAAGGAAGACCCCACCCGCTGGCAGCGCACTGTAAAGAACCTCAAAGGCGCCAGTGAAGAAACCACCACCGGAGTGCACAGACTGTATCAGATGATGCAAAAAGGCGAGCTCCTCTTCCCCGCTATCAACGTGAATGACAGCGTGACTAAAAGCAAATTTGACAACCTCTACGGCTGCCGGGAATCCCTGGCAGATGGCATCAAACGCGGCACCGATGTGATGATAGCCGGCAAGATCGTAATGGTCTGCGGATACGGCGATGTAGGCAAAGGCTGTGCCCAATCCATGCGCAATTTTGGAGCCCGGGTGGTGATCAGCGAAATAGACCCCATCTGCGCTTTGCAAGCCGCCATGGAAGGCTATGAAGTGCGTACTCTGGACGACATGGTGGAGACCGCGGATATCTTTGTGACCGCCACCGGCAATTGCGATGTGATCAGAGTGGATCACATGATGAAGATGAAAAACAACGCCATCGTCTGCAATATCGGCCATTTTGACAACGAAATCCAAGTGAATAAACTCTATGAACTGGATGGAGTGGAAAAAGTCAATATCAAACCGCAGGTGGACCAGATCATACTGCCCAATGATAGAGCCATCATCCTGCTTTCTGAAGGCAGATTGGTGAACCTGGGTAATGCCACCGGCCACCCATCCTTTGTGATGAGCTGCTCTTTTGCGAACCAGGTCCTGGCGCAGATCGAGCTCTGGCAAAACGAGCATGAGATCGGGGTCTATACTCTGCCCAAACATCTGGATGAAGATGTGGCACGCCTGCATCTGCCCAAACTGGGTGTGCAACTTACGCGCTTGACTGTACGCCAGGCAGAATACATCGGAGTGCCTATCGAAGGGCCTTACAAATCCGATCTGTATCGCTACTAAAACTTGAGGTAAAGCTTGGCCACACATAAACCTGTAATCATCAACGAACTCTTTGGCGAACTGATAGTTCCGCCCGAACACCAGCGTTGGACTGTGGTGCGCACAAAGCCCCGGGCCGAGAAAAAGCTGGCTGATTATGCCAGCAAAAGCCTGATCCAGTACTATCTGCCCCAAATCAAGCACGAACGGAAGTATCAGAGACGCAAGGTGGTGACCACTGTCCCCATGTTTTCCGGATACATCTTTATGGTGCTTTCTGCGGCCGAAAAACAGACTATCGCAGTCACCGGCATGGCCGTGCAGTTCCTTTATGTAAGCCATCAACAGGAACTCTTGAACGATCTTTCCCGCCTCTTTGGAGTCACCAAGAAAGAAGTTCCCATGGAGAACGTCATGTGGCTTTCCAAAGGCCTCGAAGTGGAGATCATTTCTGGGCCACTGATCGGCACCCGCGGCATTATCGAAAGCCATGACAAGGCTTCGGAAGTCCGCTTGCAGGTGGAGATGCTGCGTCAGGCAGTAATGGTCAAGGTCGATCCCAAAGATGTCAAAATAATCGGCGAATATGAAGTGGTAGAGGAATAACTATGAAGATACTAATCACCGGAGCCGCAGGCTTTATCGCCTCCCATCTGGCAGATGCCTGCATCGCTGCAGGACACGAAGTTATCATCCTGGACAATCTCAGAACTGGCTACAAGCGCAATCTGAATCCCCAGGCAAAGTTTTATAATATCGATATCTGCGATCCCGCTGTGGAAGAGATCTTTGCCCGGGAAAAGCCGGATATTGTGGATCATCACGCTGCGCAAATCTCAGTACCGCTTTCGATCGAAGACCCGCTTACCGACGCTGAAATCAACGTCAAGGGTCTGATCAACATCCTTGAGGCCGCCAGCAAACATCAGGTGAAGAAAGTGGTCTATATCTCCTCCGGTGGAGCCATGTATGGTGAAGCCGACGAGTATCCCACTTCCGAAACCTACAATCCCCGCCCTTTGTCTGTCTATGCCATCAACAAAATGGTGGGCGAGAACTATCTTTACTTTTACAACCAGCAGTACGGTCTGGACTATACAGTGCTGCGCTATGCCAATGTCTTTGGACCCAGGCAGGTCTCTCATGGCGAGGCGGGAGTGGTCTCTATCTTTGTGGAAAAGCTGCTGGCAGAACAAACCCCCACCCTCAATCTTTACCCCGGAGAGCCCGAAGGCATGATCCGGGATTATGTCTTTGTGAAAGACGTGATCAAAGCCAATCTCATCGCCTTTACCAAGGGCAGCGGACAGGCCTTCAACATAGGCACCTGCATCCCCACCACCACCCGGGCCTTATATAATGAGATCGCGCGGCAATTGGGCAAGGACATCCAGCCCCTCGAAGCCCCCGCCCGTAAGGGTGACCTGAAGAGATCCATGCTCAATATCGACAAAGCCAGGCGTGACCTAGGCTGGCAGCCTCAGTACGGCCTTTTCGAAGGCATCGCTGAAGTGATAGATTATTACAAGAAGTTTTTAGGAGAAAAGAGATGAATTTGGCAGTAATCGGCTCCGGATATGTGGGCCTCACCAGTGGCGCCTGTTTTGCAGATATGGGCAATAACGTGATCTGCGTGGACAATGACACAGACAAGATCAAGCAGCTCAAAGAAGGCAAAGTTCCCATCTATGAGCCCGGTCTCCAGGCCATGGTTCAGCGCAATGTGGAGGAAGGCCGTTTGAGCTTTTCCGCAGACCTGGCCCAGGCTGTGCAAGAATCCCTGATCCTCTTTATCGCCGTGGGCACACCTCCCGAAGAAGACGGCTCCGCAGATCTCTCCCATGTGCTCACTGCAGCTCGCCAGATCGCCCAGCACATCAATGAATACAGGATCATCGTGGACAAATCCACTGTTCCCGTAGGCACTGCAGATCTGGTGAAAGCTCAGATCCAGGAAGTCCTGGACGCCAGAGGAGTGAAGGTACCATTCGATGTGGTCTCCAACCCGGAATTCCTCAAAGAAGGCGCTGCTATCGAAGACTTCATGAAGCCGGACCGTGTGGTGATCGGAACCGATAGCGAAAAAGCCGCACAGCTTATGCGCACCCTGTATGCACCCTTCTGCCGCACCAACGACCGCGTGATCATGATGAGCATCCGCTCTGCTGAAATGACCAAGTACGCGGCAAATTCTTTCCTGGCCACCAAGATCTCCTTTATCAACGAAATCTCTCGCCTCTGTGACGCCTATGGCGCTGATGTGGAAGAAGTTCGCAGTGGCATCGGCAGTGACAGCCGCATTGGCTACAAGTTCATCTATCCCGGAGTGGGCTATGGTGGCAGCTGTTTCCCTAAAGACATCAAAGCCCTGATACATATGTCCTCCCAGGTGGGTTTTGACAGCCGCATTCTGAAAGCTGTGGAAGCCGTGAATACAGATCAAAAAAAGCTATTGATCGAAAAGGTGATCTTGCACTTTGGCGAAGACCTGAGCGGCCTGAACCTTGCCATCTGGGGACTCTCTTTCAAACCCCAAACCGATGATATGCGCGAAGCCCCCTCGATCGTGATTATAAACGCCCTTTTGGAGGCCGGAGCCAGGATCAAAGCCTTTGATCCCATAGCCATGGACCAGGCCCGCAAGATCTTTGGCGATAGAGCCGGACTCACACTCTGCGCCAGCGAATATGACGCCCTCAATGAAAGTGACGCCATGCTGCTGATCACCGAATGGCGGCAATTCCGCTACCCTGATTTTGAACGCATGATAAAGCTGATGAAACAGCCGGTGATCTTTGATGGACGCAATCAGTATGATCCGTCTCAGGTAAGAGAGCTGGGCTTTACTTATTACGGAATTGGCAGGCCTTAGATAGGTTCTTTTTGCGCAGTGCTACTTATTTGACACCGCGCGTAAAACTCACCCACTTGCCCAAAGCATCGATAGACAGACTATCTGTTCTGGCCAAAGCTCTGGGATAAAAGAGATATCCCTGCTTGGTAGCGGAAGGCAAGAGTTCCCCAAAGCTGAAGTAATTGGCCAGCAGTTCATAGTACTCATCCTTTAGCTTTTGACGTTCATCCACCACGGAGGGCGGCTCCCCAAAAGGGTCTTGCCACTGACTAAAATACATCCGGTCCCGGGCATCATCCAGCACATAAGACAGCGGGATATGATCATACTGCTGACCCTTGGCCAGGATGGCAAAAGCGGTGGCAGGAATCTCCAGTTTCTTTGAGCTGATATTCTTCAGTTGCACATAGATAGCAAAGAAATCTGGATTCTGACCATATCGAGAGCCCCGATAGCTTTCTGGACGCAGGGCAATCTGCAGACTATCAGTGCGCAGCACGATATACCCTTCTTCCAGATGATAATCCCCCGGCACAGGCTGCCAAGCCTTCATAGCGCAGGCAGCCAGTACCAGAGTGAACAGACTAATCGTCAGTATCTTCAGTAGAGTCTGAATCGTTTTCATCGTCCATATCTTCATAAAAGTCTCCGATCATGTCTTCTTCATAGTCATCATCTTCTTCTTCGACTTTTATATTCTTGGTTTTAGTTGGATCAAATCTGGGAGCTTTCTTGATAGCTTCCACTTCTTTATCCAGAGTATCATCATCCGTCTCTTCGGGGGGAACACAGGTGATATCATGCACCCTGTCTCCCTTGGTGAGATTGATCAGACGTACGCCTTGGGTATTGCGGCTGATTACGGAGATGTCCTTCACGGCCTGGCGGATGATCATGCCATCATGGGTGATAATCATCAGATCGTCTTCATCGGTCACCAAAAGCAAGGAAGCCAGATGGCCGTTGCGCTTGCTGGTCTTCAGAGTGATCACACCCTTGGAACCGCGTTTGGTGGTAGGATAGCTGGCGATATCGGTGCGTTTGCCATAGCCATGTTCGCTCACTGCCAGGATGGTGGCTGAGTTTGGATCGTCACTTTCCGTCATTTGCTCGGTGGTTACCAAGGCCATGGAGATCACATAATCCCCTTCTCTGAGGCTGATCCCTTTCACGCCACGGGCTACTCTGCCCAGGCTGCGGATATTCTCTTCGCTGAAGCGATTGCAGTAGCCATTGTGGGTGGCCAGGAGGATGTCGTCTGTACCTTGAGAGATTTTGGCATCGATGAGTTCATCACCTTCCATCAGTCGGATGGCGCGGATGCCGCTTTTGCGCGGACGGGAATAGGCAGTAAGATCTGTCTTCTTGATGAGGCCGCGTCTGGTGCACATCACGATGTGTTGATCTTCCCCAAAGTCCTTCAGGGTCACAAAGGCTCTGATCTTCTCACCTTCGACAAATTTCACCAGATTCACTATCGCTTTACCGCGGGCGGTGCGGCTGGCTTCAGGGATCTCATAGACCTTGAGCCAGTGACACATACCGTGATCGGTAAAGAGCAGAATATAGGAATGCGCGGAGGCCACAAAGAGATACTGAATGAAATCAGCATCCTTCAGGTTTGAGGAGTTCAGTCCTTTTCCACCCCGCATTTGTACTTTGTAAGTATCCACAGGCAGACGCTTTACGTAGCCGTCATGAGAGATGGTAACCACCATCATATCATCGGCAATGAGGTCTTCCATATTAAAGCTGCCACCCTGGCCTTCCATGATGGTAGTGCGGCGCGCATCACCAAACTTATCCTTGATTTCCTGAGTCTCTTCTTTCACCACGCGCATACGTTCGTCGCGGCTGGCCACCAGGCTCTTTAGATAATCGATGAGTTTCTTGAGTTCATTGTATTCAGTTTCGATCTTCTCCAGTTCCATGCCGGTAAGGCGTTGCAGCCTCATATCCAGGATGGCTTTTGCCTGAATCTCGGAGAGACCGAATTTCGCTTGCAATTGTTCATTTGCCTCCACTGGATTCTTGGAAGCGCGGATGGTGGCGATCACTTCATCCAGATGATCCAGAGCGATGCGGAAGCCTTCCAGGATATGCATCCTGGCCTCAGCATTGCGCAGCTCAAATTCGGTGCGTCTGAGCACTACGTCATGGCGGAATTCGATGAAGTTTGTGAGCATGTCTTTCATGTTCACCACTTGCGGGATTCCGTCTATCAGGCAGAGGTTGATCACGCCGAAGGTGGATTGCAATTGCGAATACTTATAGAGCAGATTCAGCACCACGTGGGCAGAGTGGTTGCGTTTCACAATGATCACCACGCGCATGCCATCCCGTCCGGATTCATCACGAATATCGCTGATGCCTTCGATCTTTTTGTTTTTAACCAACTCCACCATGCGGGCTATGAGTAGCGAGGTGCTTACCTGATAAGGGATAGAGCGGATGATGATCTGTTCGCTTTCATTGGGCATCACTTCCACTTCAGCTTCACCGCGCACCAGGAGTCTGCCGCGTCCGGTCTCAAAGTAGTCTTGGATACCATCTGTACCCAGCACCACGCCTCCCATGGGGAAGTCCGGGCCCTTGATATATTGCAAGAGATCCAGAGGCTGAAGTTCAGGATTATCGATGAGTGCGATGATGGCATCGGAGATTTCAGAGAGATTGTGCGGCGCCATATTGGTAGCCATACCCACTGCGATACCGGAGGAGCCATTGATCAGGAGATTGGGAATCCGGCTGGGGAATACGGTGGGCTCTTTGCGGGTGTCATCGTAGTTCTGTTTGAAATCTACGGTGTCTTTTTCCAGCTCGGCCATCAGCTCCAGGGTGATCTTTTGCATACGGGCTTCCGTATAACGCATGGCTGCAGGCGGATCGCCATCTATGGAGCCAAAGTTTCCCTGTCCATCGATGAGCTGATAGCGCATATTCCAGGGCTGGGCCAGGCGTACGAGGGTGGGGTAAACCACCTGTTCACCGTGGGGATGGTAGTTTCCCGAGGTATCACCGGCGATCTTGGCGCACTTTCTAAAGTGGCCACCAGGTGTAAGATTCAGCTCGTGCATAGCGAATATAATACGTCTTTGAGAAGGCTTGAGCCCGTCCCGGATATCCGGTAAGGCACGCGCTACGATCACGCTCATGGAATAGTCCAAATAAGCCTGTTTAAGGTGTTCTTCGATTTGAGTGGGGATTATTCTATTATGATTATCAGACATTTAATACTCCATTATACATCAAGGTTTTTTACATAGCGGGCATTCGCTTGGATAAATTCACGGCGAGGTTCTACTTCATCACCCATCAGGATGGTAAACATACGGTCTGCTTCGATGGCGTCGTCCAATCTCACTGCGATCATTTGCCTGTATTGGGGGTCCATGGTGGTTTCCCACAATTGATCGGCATTCATTTCACCCAGACCTTTGTAGCGTTGCACGATCACGCCCTTATCGCCAAAATCAAGGATGGCTTGATTGCGCTCTTCTTCGCTATAGACATACTGTTTTTGCTTGCCTTTACGCACCAGGAAAAGAGGCGGCATGGCGATATACAGATGCCCTTCTTCGATCACGGGGCGCATATAACGGTAGAAGAAAGTCATCAGCAGTGTGCTGATATGAGCGCCATCCACGTCCGCGTCCGCCATGATGATGACCTTGTGATAGCGCAGCTTGGTCACATCAAAATCCTGACCCACACCGGCTCCCAGAGCCAGGATGATGGGCTGGATCTTGTCGTTATTCAGCACCTTATCCACGCGGGCTTTTTCGGTATTCAGCATCTTGCCCCAGAGTGGCAGGATAGCCTGGTAAGCGCGGTCCCTTCCCTGCTTGGCAGAGCCTCCAGCGGAGTCTCCCTCCACCAGGAATATTTCGGTCTGAGCGGGATCGGAGATGCTGCAATCTGCCAGTTTCCCTGGCAGTGAGCCGCTTTCCAATACGGATTTTCTACGGGTGAGATCACGCGCCTTGCGGGCGGCTTCACGGCTGCGGGCTGCCATCACGCTTTTGAGGGCGATGTTTTTCGCGACAGCGGGATTCTCTTCAAAGAATACGGTGAGGTTTTCATACACGGCAGAGTGCACCACGCCTTCCACATCGGAATTCTGGAGCTTGGTCTTGGTCTGCCCTTCAAACTGAGGATTGATCAATTTTACAGAGATCACAGCGGTGAGTCCCTCACGGATATCTTCGCCGGAAGGGTTGATCTTCTCATTTTTCAGTAGATCATAAGCTTTGATATAAGCATTGACCGCAGTGGTAAGGCCACGTTTGAAGCCCGAAAGGTGGGTACCACCCTCGATGGTATTGATGTTATTGGCAAAGCTGAAGATATTTTCCTGATAGCCTTCATTGTACTGGACGGCTACTTCCACTTCCATGTCTTCTTTGATGGATTCCACGTGGATCGGCTTCGGGTAAAGCGGCTTTTTGTTCTGATTCAGATATTCCACAAAGCTGCTGATGCCGCCGTCATACTTGAAATCATGCACACGGTCGGAACGTTCGTCTTTGAGCACGATGCGCACTCCCTTATTGAGGAAGGCCAGCTCTCTGAGCCTGGTGGTGAGGTAGTCAAAGCTAAAGGTCGTGGTCTCAAAGATGGTGGAATCCGGGCAAAAGCTGATCACAGTTCCCCGGCGCTTGGAATCGCCCAAAATCTGAAGTCCGGAAACCGGGATGCCCTTTTCAAAGCGCATCATATATTCTTTGCCGTTGATATGCACGCGGGCTTCCAGCCATTCGGACAGGGCATTTACCACAGATACGCCCACGCCATGCAGACCGCCGGATACTTTGTAGGAATTCTGGTCGAATTTCCCTCCGGCATGCAGCACGGTGAGCACCACCTGCAAAGCCGGCACCCCCATTTCCTTTTGGATGTCAACGGGGATTCCGCGGCCGTTATCGTCCACTTCAATATTGCCAGCGGCAGTAATGGTCACTTTGATCAGATCGCATTCTCCGGCCAGCGCTTCGTCGATAGAGTTATCAACTACTTCATAGACAAGGTGATGAAGGCCGCGTTCACTGGTCCCCCCGATATACATCGCGGGACGTTTGCGAACTGCCTCCAAGCCCTTGAGTACTTTGATATTACTCGCAGTATAAGTGTTGTTTGACATAATCTATTGTCTCCTATTAGTTTAGAACCGTCATATGTCCGAGGCTGTAGCCCCAGTTAGTTGGAAGCTCTTGCAAGCCTCCTTATCTTGTTGCCAGTTAAAATCATAGGCCTATCTTGTCAAGAACTTTCTATAAATAATTTGGGCTTCTAACTACCTATGAAATCAAGCGATTGCAGATTCCCCTAAAAACTACTTTTTCTGCGCTTTATCATGCTCCCTCCCATGCACTTTAAAACTCCCCCGCCAAGAACCCCAAAACGAAGAACTCCCCCCACTCCCTAAAACCCTAATCTGTGAAATCTGTGCGATCTGTGAGAGCCCCCAAAACCAAGAACTCCCGAACTAAGAACCAAGAACTCCCGAACTAAGAACCAAGAACTCCCACACCTCCCTTACTTGACACTTGCCAAATATCCCAGTCCGCTTATATTTATATGAAAGACATTATTACCTATATCCTGGAGGAATAATATGGCGAAATATCTTATAGTTGGCGGAGTAGCGGGTGGAGCCACCACCGCAGCCCGTCTCAGACGTTTGGACGAACATGCTGAGATCATTATGTTCGAGCGCGGAAAGTACATCTCTTATGCAAATTGCGGTTTACCCTATTACATAGGTGGAGTTATCGCAGATCGGGATCGCCTCTTTGTGCAGACCCCAGAAAGTTTCAAAGCCCGGCTCAATATCGATGTGCGCATCCAGGAAGAAGTGATGAGCATAGACCGCGGGGCCAAAACCGTCCTTGTACACAAGGCAGACGGCACAGAGTATTACGAAGACTACGATAAACTGGTGCTTTCCCCTGGCGCAGAGCCGCTCAGACCCCCCATTCCAGGCATTCAGGATGAAGTGATTTTCACCATGAGAAATGTGCCGGATACAGACAAGATCAAAGACTATGTGGACAAGCATCAGGTCAAGCATGCGGTGATCGTGGGCGCTGGATTCATCGGGCTGGAGATGGCGGAAAACCTTCACCATCTTGGCATCAAAGTCACCATCGTAGAGATGGCAGAGCAGGTCATGACTCCTCTGGATTATGAAATGGCCGCGGCTGTGCATCAGCACCTCAAGACCAAGAATGTGGAATTTTATCTCAAAGATGGAGTGGGCTCTTTTGTCCGTGAAAAGAACGGCCTGCAAGTGCGCTTGAAAAGTGGACGCTCCCTGCCCACCGATATGGTGATCCTTTCCATTGGCGTGCGTCCGGACAGCAAACTGGCTGAAGAAGCAGGGCTGGATTTGGGCCTCAACAAAGGCATCCGGGTCAATGAATATTTGCAGACCAGCGATGAAGATATCTACGCACTGGGCGATGCCATAGTTTTCCCCAGTCCCATCACGGGGGAGGAAAGCCTTACCTATCTGGCCGGCCCCGCCAATAAACAAGGCAGGATAGTGGCAGATAACATCGTAGGCGGCAATGTTCGCAAATACAAGGGTAGCATCGCCACCGCGATTGCCAAGGTCTTTGACATCACCGTGGGCGCCACCGGAATCTCCGAAAAAGTCCTCAAGAAATCCAATATCCCCTATATCTCCTCCATTATCTCTGCCAGCTCCCATGCCGGATACTATCCCGATGCCCTGCCCATGACCATCAAGATCGTTTTTGCCCCCGATACCGGCAAGCTCTTGGGCGCGCAGGTAGTGGGCTTTGATGGAGTGGACAAACGCATAGATATGCTGGCTCACATCCTCAAACACGGTGAAACCATCTATGAAATGCAGGAGATCGAACACGCCTATGCCCCACCTTATTCCAGCGCCAAAGACCCAGTCCAGGTAGCCGGATTGGTGGCAGAAAACATCATTACGGGAATGGTAAAAATCGTGCATTGGGATGAGATCCGCAATCTGAATCTGCAAGATCTGGTCTTACTGGATGTCAGAACCCCAGACGAAGTGGCTCTCGGCAGCATCGAAGGCCATATCAATATAGAGGTGGATGATATCCGTGCCCATCTGGATGAGATCCCCAAAGACAAGAAGATCATCGTCTTCTGCGGCACCGGCGCTCGCTCCTATATAGCTGCGCGCATCCTCATGCAACATGGCTTTGATGAAGTTTACAATCTCAGCGGCGGCTACATCACCTATGAGACAGCCACCCAAAAGCAGAGCAATGAAGACATCTTCGCCGGCGACTATGTGGGCAAGGACGACCATATTTATCAAGGCAAAGACCCCTGCGCACCTCTCTCCCAGGCCACAATAATTGATGTGGATGCCTGCGGACTCCAGTGCCCCGGCCCCATCATGCGCCTGAAACAGGAAATGGATAAAATCAATGATGGCGACGTCCTGGTTATCGCAGCCACAGATCCCGGCTTTGCCAAAGACGTGCAATCCTGGT
>Ga0265295_1004839_pt1 | contig 17787 bp, 16 predicted proteins | sample Munlansysbiofilm_FD_192503 | JGI IMG/M metagenome (GOLD analysis project Ga0265295, IMG submission 192503) | Leachate microbial communities from a municipal landfill in Southern Ontario, Canada - Methane capture system biofilm | ecosystem: Engineered > Solid waste > Landfill > Unclassified ...
CAGTGTCACAAATAGCCCGAGGCCTTACTTGGAACCCTATAAATTTATTGAGGTGTAACCTATGAAAGTAGATAGACGAAGCTTCCTGGGCCTGGGATTGGGCGCTGTCGCCGGTGTGACTGTATCACCTGCGACCTGGAAGTTGATGGACGATTCGTCCATCTGGACCCAGAACTGGCCATGGACCCCCGTGCCCAAGTCCGGTGAGGCAACCTATGACAATACGGTGTGCAGCCTTTGTCCTGGAAACTGTGGACTCACGGTGCGAAAAATAAACGGCAGACCCGTCAAGATCGAGGGACGCAGCGACTACCCTGTAAATACGGGCGGGGTTTGCCTTCACGGTATTTCTGCCCTTCAGTACCTCTACGATCCTTCAAGGATCAAAACCCCCCTCAAACGGGAGAATGGGGCCTTTGTTGCTATCTCCTGGGACCAGGCCCTGACCCTGGTGGCTGACAAGCTTAAAGAGATCAGGACGGCGGGCAATGCTGACGGAATAGCCTGTGTTACCGACCGGGCAGAGGGAACAGTTCCCGGTCTGTTTTCACGTTTGTTAAAGGCGCTTGGCTCAAATAATGTTTACGCCATGGATACCATGGAAAAAACCTGGGAAACAACCCTTGAGAAAATTCACGGAATTGGTTCAGCACCAGGGTTTGATCTTGAAAATTCAGATTATGTCCTGAGTTTTGGTTCAGGTTTGGTCGAAGGTTGGGGCTCTCCTGTCAAGAATTTCAAGTTAAACAGTGGGAGAAAAGATCGGGGAGCAACCCTTGTTCAGGTGGAGCCAAGGCTTTCCAATACCGCTGCTAACGCCGATGTCTGGATTGCGGCAAAGCCCGGCACAGAGGCTGACCTTGCCCTTGGCATTGCAGGCGTGATCGTCAAGGAGAGCCTTTTTAACAGCTCGTTTGTTTCGGCCGCCGGACTTGGGTTTCAGGAACTTGCAGCCGTTCTTGGTCAAAAATATTCCCCCGAAGCTGTCTCTGCCACAACCGGCATTGCGGCAGCTAAAATTGTTGAAATAGCCCGAAACTTTGCCCGGTCAAACGCACCCATTGCCATTGCAGGACGGGGCAGGGGAATGTCTGCCGGAAGCGTCAGAGAATTCAGCGCAGTTCATCTTTTGAACTGTATCATGGGCAACATCAACGCAAATGGCGGGGTTTGGACTCTTGCTGCCCAGGATTACGAGCAGTGGCCAGCCGTTGAGATGGACAATCTTGCAGCCGCAGGTCTTGAAAAGAAAGCCCTTGACCCCACAGGGTCGGCAGCGGCTTTTTTTGCAAACGCAGGTGACGATAAAAATATCCAGGCCCTTTTGATTCATCAGGCCAACCCCTGCTTTGCACTTAATGATGCACAATCGGTTGCCAAAGTCGTGGATCAGATTCCCTTTGTCGTGAGCTTTTCTTCGTACATGGATGAAACAACCCAGAGGGCGGATGTGGTTCTGCCGAGTCATATGTTTCTTGAGAGTCTCGAAGACCGACCCTCAGGGGCGGGTGTAACCCAGCGGATCACAGGGCTGTCACGTCCCATGATCAAACCAGTATTTGATACTAGAAATCCCGGAGATGCAGTTCTTGAGCTTGCCAGGAAGATGAGGGGCACCATGGAGAGAAGTTTCCCCTGGAAATCCTTTGAGGAGTGCCTTGAGGCGGTCACTGGTGACCTGTGGGCCGATCTTTCAGATCAGGGCTATGCGGTTGAATCCGATGGGATGCCCAATGTTGCCGTCAAGGTAGATTTTTCGTTTATTGTAAAAAATATGGCCCCGGTTGAGATCCAGGGAGACGCAAAAGAATTTCCCCTGGTTCTGGTTCCCGTTGACAACATGAGAATAGCGGCAGGATCCTTGATCTCATCGCCCTTTGCCATTAAAACCGTGTCCGACACCGTTTTAAAGGGCAGGGATGTTCTGGTGGAGATCAATCCTGAAACAGCTAAGGCAAACAGGCTGTCCCATGGAGACCTTGTCGTCATTGATACCCCAAAGGGTAAGGCAAAGGTCCGAGTCAACCTGTTTGACGGCATCATGCCAGGGGTCGTTGCCATGGCAAGGGGGCTTGGTCATGTGCTGGACAGCAACGGGTATGTGGGCGGCAAGGGTGTGAACATAAACGAGCTCATGGGGTCGGTTAAGGATTCTGCTTCAGGGACAGCCCCTGACTGGGGAATCCGGGCACGGATTTCCAGGGCTTGATCTATCCTGATACAGCCTGGATTATTTAAATAGCCGGCGAGGCCGGAGCGAGGTATGGCTCTTGACCACAATGAACGATGAAACTCAGCCGATTGCAACGCACCAGCCGGAGTTTCACATAAAGAGGTTCTGATGAAACAAGACAATCACATGAAAAATTATAAATACGGAATGGTTATCGATCTGGACAAGTGTACCGGATGCGGTTCATGCATGGTGGCATGCATGTCTGAAAATAACGTACCGTTTAAGGAAGATGAAACCAGGAAAAAGGACAGCATCACCTGGATGCGGGTGTATAAACTCACCAACCACAAACCTTTTCCTGAGACTGAGATCTGCTACCTGCCAAGGCCCTGCATGCACTGCTCGGGTATAGGCGAACACGGTCACGCACCCTGCATCTCTGTCTGCCCTGCCGTTGCAACCGATTATGGCTTTGACACGGGTATAGTAAGCCAGATTTACACCCGATGCTTTGGTTGCCGTTACTGCATGGCTGCCTGTCCTTACCATGTGCGTTATTTCAACTGGTGGGATCCCAAGTGGCCAGAAGGCATGGAAAATTATCTGAGTCCCGATGTTTCACCGAGAATGCGGGGGGTAGTTGAAAAGTGCAGTTTCTGTTACCACCGGTACCAGCTGGCAAGGGAACGTGCCTATGTCGAGGAAAGAGATGAAGATGGTATAGAGGAGAAGGACTACCAGACGGCCTGTGCCCAGGCATGTCCTGCCGGGGCTATAACTTTTGGTGACTTGAACAATCCTGACCACGCCGTTCATAAGATGGTGAAACCCGATCCCCACGCCTGTGGAAAGCCGAGGAACCCCAAGGCTTTTCGTTTGCTTGAGCGTCTTCAGACCAATCCCAAGGTGTACTATATCTCTCAACGGGAGTGGGTCAGAAAGGCCGGGGACAACTACCTGGATGGCGAGTGGGAAAAGGTCAAGAATAATCATGACAAAGGCCATGAGTAACAAATCAACCGTTAGGAGTGAAAAAATATGGATTCTGCATTAATACCTAAAGGCGCTAAACGATGTCCGTTTCCGGTTTTCGCAATCGGAATTGCCATTGCCGGTGTCGTGCTTCTCTGGGGTGTATACGCCATGGGGCTCTGCTGGCTAAAGGGCCTTAACCAGACCAACATGGACGACTACTATCCATTTGCCCTCTGGATCTGGGCTGATCTCGCCGTTATTGCCCTTGGAGGCGGTGCTTTTTTTACGGGCCTCCTGCGGTATGTGTTTGGCATTGATGAGCTTAAAAACATCATCAACCTTACCGTTGTAATCGGGTTCATCTGCTACAGTTCGGCCCTTTTGATTCTTGCCATTGATATCGGGCAACCCCTGCGGGGCTGGTTCATCTTCTGGCATGCCAATGTCCACTCAATGCTCACCGAGGTGGCCTTTTGCCTCTCCCTCTATTTCAGCGTTCTGACCATTGAGTTCATCCCTTTGATTCTGGAGAACCGAAAGCTTGACAAGGTTCCCTTTTTTCACAACCTCGGCCACAACATGCACGGAACCATGGCGATTTTTGCCGCAACCGGAGCTTTCCTATCGTTTTTTCACCAGGGGTCGCTTGGTGGTATGGCAGGCGTTATGTTTGGACGACCCTTTGCCTTTCGAGAAGGTCTACTTATCTGGCCCTGGACTTTTTTCCTCTTTACCTGGTCTGCAGCGGCCTATGGGCCATGCTTTACCCTGACTATTCTTAAGATTTTCGAAGGGATTACCAAAAAGAAGCTGGTCAAGGACAGAGTTGTTCATCTTCTGGCCAAGATTTCCGGGTGGATGATTTTAACCTACATAATTGCAAAGATCATCGACACCATCTACTGGGCAACGGTGACGGCTCCCTCCCAGGGATTTAACTTCATGGACTTTTATTCAAACAACTCTTTTTACGGTGTCTGGATTTTCATTGCCGAGGTCGTTGTGTGCGGTATTGTTCCGGCCATCCTTTTGGTAAAAAAGAGTTACAGGGAGAATTCCCGGCTTTTGCTCTTGGCCATTGTACTTGGTACGATCGGGGTCTGCCTCAATCGCTGGGTCATGGTGCTCCAGGTTATGGCCGTTCCCGTGATGAGTTTTGACACCTGGGCTCTTTATTTCCCAAGCTGGCAGGAGATTGCAACTACGATTCTTCCCGTTGCCTATGGAGTGATCCTTATTTCGCTTGCCTATCGGTATCTGCCGGTATTTCCCCAGGAAAGGGAGCTCAATGCGGATTGATGATCCACGGATACGGCAGTACAGGGGCTGTTTGCGAATGCCCCCTGCTACTTGCCCCATGGCGGATTAGCGGGAGCTTTCTTTAAACCGGATAAAACAAGTATCTAACTTGAAGCAAACAGCAAACAAGTTGGATAAGGAGAATGATTATGTTTCCATTTAGTTTTGAATGGGCATGGGACGCAGGGCATCTGCTCTTTTTCGGCGGCATGTGGTACACGGTCGCCATCCTTGGCGCAGGTCTCACCTTTTGCCTTGTAAAGACCATAGCCGACACCCTGGCAGGTAAGGGGAAGGGGCATGGAGAGTAGACAGTAGGTAGTTGGTAGATAGAATGTAGAGATAGCTGAATTAAACAAGGCGTACTCCTTCCCTTTTACGGGTGAGGGGTACGCCTTTTAACTTTTGGGATGTGCAGGAAGATGGACAGTTCAAGAACCGCCCTTAAAATTTATTTGTGTCCGTCGGTCAGGGCATGGCCGTTATAGCCCATGAGCTCAAGTGCAAGCCGTGACCAGAGTTCCAGATTGAGACTTGTCACGGTCTCGGTTCTTTTCCAGGTAAAATCAGCAAGTTCCGGGCCAGGTATAAAAAGAGTGGGATTCTGGGTCTCCAGTGTAAACACAGCACCAAGATGCACACAGCCCACCGGAGTCTCCTCTTCGTTGATTATGCCGCAAAAACTCGGGAGTTCATTGTCAGGACGCTTTACCATCTCTTCATCTAATTCCCTCATCATTCCTGCCGTAAGTACCTCTCTAAACGAAGAGCGGGCAGGGCAGTCCTCGGGATTTATGTGCCCGCCGATGCCCACAGACCAGAGATCGTGGAGCCGTCGTTCACTGCCGCTTCTCAAATATGCAGCCGTGAGTTTAAGGTCTTGCGTCTGGATCACCACGTAGGGGATGATCTGTTTAAACAATGGGTTGGTTTCAACAATTTCCCGTTCCTTGAATTCAAACCCTGCCTGGTCGCAGGTTTCAAAGAACAACGATTCATCCACATCCATGACGCTTTTTTTTCTTACCCAGGCGGCGGGAAGCCGTTCCCTTTTGATGCAAAGTACCTTTTCCCTGTGGATCATAGATTTTCCTTTTTGTCCTCAAACTGGTACATCGTTCCGACCGTGTCCAAGTCTAAAATGGCTGCAAGGCGATGGGGAAAGTCGGTTATGATGCCGTCCACCCCGGCCTCGATAAATCGAGCCATATCCCGGCTGTCGTTAACGGTAAAGAGGTTAATCTTTTTCCCTCTTTCCTTTAAGTCCTGAATGATTTTTTCTGTGACCGAGGTATGGTTCAGGTTGTAGACTGAAAAGTGGTAATCTTGAAAATCAAGAATTTCCCCGTGCCAGTCACCGAGGAGGGCCTCGACCTGAACCCCCGGTTCCATGGTTTCGATCTGTTTGAGCCAGGTGTGGTTAAACGATGAGATCACAAATCGGTCAAAATCGAGACCTGTTTTTTTTATCATGTCAAGGGTTCGCCGGGGAAGTGGAAACAGGGAAAATTCCTCCGGGAGCTCCTTTAACTCAAGGTTCACCTGCCAGTTGTTCTCCCTGGTAAAAACAAGGGCTTCCTCCAGGGTGGGAACCCTTTCGGTCTTGAACAGATCAAGATCCTTGCGGCTTATGCTGCCCGCTGCAATTTCCCCCGACGGGTCGGTCTCTTCAAAATAGCTGCCCGCACTCAGGGTCAGAATCTCGGCCAGGGTGAATGCGGTAAGGAGGTAGGGGGCCCGGCCGGGAAAAACCGTGGTGGCATTGGTGGTTCGCTTAAGGGAGGTGTCATGGAAGAGTATCAGCTCTTCGTCCTTTGTTACGCTTACATCGGTCTCCCACAGGTCTGCACCAAGCTCAAATGCTTTTTTTGCCGCAGCCATGGTATTCTCGGGTGCCAGACTTCTTGCGCCCCTGTGGGCTATGTTCTTTGTCATTGTTTGTCCAGGTTAGGAGGTGAAATTAATCTGCGGTCCTAAATATACCGAAATAACAACTTTAAGTAAAGGGTGTTGACTCGGAGAATCTCGGGGATCATCCATAAGATCAACGAAAACAAGGGCTTCTTAAGTCACCACAACGGCGTTGGCCAGCTCATGGCCCCGTTCATGGAGAGTCATCTCGGCAACGAACAGATGGAGGTTCTAAGGATGATTAGAAAATGAAACCTGTCATGCTCCTGTATGTGAAAAACCATCCAGACCGGGTGACCTCACTATCTTAAGACGTGTTTATCATTAACCCGGACGACTAATTTTCCAAAATTCTGACCATCCAACATGCCGATAAAGGCATTTGATGCACCCTCTAATCCATCAACCAGGTGCTCACGATATTTTATCTGTCCTGTGGTAAGCCATTGAGAGATATCTTTTTCAAATTCGTTGTAGCGGTGGCCATAATCATCAAAAATGATAAATCCCTGAACCTTTAATCTTTTAACTAAAATTGTGCTCATAAGAAGAGATAGACGATCCGGTCCATCCGGCAGCTTTGTGGCATTGTACTGGGAAATAAGGCCACACACCGGAATTCTGGCTTTTGTATTGAGTAGAGGTAAGACCGCATCAAACACTTTACCTCCTACGCTTTCAAAATAGATGTCAATTCCCCTGGAGCAAACCCGGCGCAGTTGTTTTGCAAAATCCGATGATTTATGATCCAGGCACTCATCAAAGCCAAGGAGCTCTTTTGCGTATTTACATTTTTGGGTTCCGCCGGCAATACCGATAACACGACAACCTTTCAACTTGCCTATCTGCCCTACGGTTGCACCAACAGGACCTGTGGCAGCAGCGACGACAAGAGTCTCTCCCTGTTTTGGCCGGCCAATATCCAACAATCCCATGTATGCGGTAAAACCCGGCATCCCCAATATCCCCAATGCATAGGATGGATTTTCAGGGTTTTGACCCAAAGGGGTGAGGTCGGAACCATCGGAAAGCGCATAATCCTGCCACCCGTTATAGGACAGGACCCACTCGCCCTTCTTGTAATCAGGGTGCCGGGATGTTTCTACCTGGCTAACCGTTGCACCCACCATTACCTCGTCAATTTTAACAGGTTCGGCATAGGATGGCCCATCGCTCATCCTGCCCCGCATATAAGGATCCAGGGAGAGATACTCGGTGCGCAGGAGCACCTGGCCTTCATCTGGTTCAGGAATCACCGTCTTCTCTAAACGGAAATTCTCGACCACAGGAGTGCCTTGGGGGCGCTCGGCCAACACGATTCTTCGGTTATGCTTTTTGTCTTGAGGCATTTTTCTTCCAGCTCCCTTAAAGGCTGAGTTCCAGGATCTTAAGAGTAAGATCCAATGTGACATTCCGGTGCTCACCCAAACCTACCATTCCGTGAGCCTTTAATTGTTCCACAATATGTGGGATGCTCTCTTTTTTGATCCCATAATCAGACAGTTAGGTTTTTAACTGCATCTGTTCAAAGAATTTACGGGTCCGATCAATGGCAGCATCAATGCGCTGTTCCTCGTTGCCCTCATTGATGCCCCAGACGCACTCCGCATATTGAAGCAGCTTTTCTCGTTTGCTTTGTCGGCAGACGGTTAGGATGCTTGGCAGGATTACCGCAAGTGTCTGGGCGTGATTGATGCCATGAATGGCAGTTATTTCATGTTCAATCATGTGAGTATACCAGTCCTGGGGCACACCAGCCCCGATTAAGCCATTTAAGGCCAGCGTGGCAGCCCACATTAAATTGGAACGGGTGTCGTAATCTTTTGGGGTCTCAAGTGCTTTGGGACCTTCTTCAATCAAGGTCAGCTGTACTCCTTCGGCAAACCGGTCCTGAACTTTTGCATTCACAGGATACGTGAGGTATTGTTCGACTACATGAACAAAGGCATCAACCACTCCGTTGCTGATTTGTTTTGGTGGCAGCGTGTAGGTCTTTTCAGGGTCAAGCACAGAAAAAAAGGGTGTATCCCTGAAGTGCTGAAAAAACCTCATCCAATGTTCCGTTCTTTTTAACACTGCCTCCCCCATAGAGGATAAGAACTCGACTCTCGGTTGGGATACACTCTTTTAGGACGGTTTCAAGGAGTTCGGCTCTAACCTGAGTTTTTTGTTTTCAAATTTCCATGAAAAATAAAATATGACCGGTCCTCTTAACTGTCAAGAGGGCTATTTTTAAACCTTTCCTTGGTTAAGAAATGGTATGTATAGCCTTTTTATTGACTTTTTTGAGATTGAGACGTATTATCGCTCAAATATTTCAGGGGACTGGAAGAAAATAATATACGCTTATCGTGCAGGGCTTTTAAAAGTTCCCCTTACATTAGGAATCACAAGAGAAACATTGACCGATTATAAGATTTTATCACGCACAGCAACTATTGTGAATGTCCTTGGTATGCATGCACGACCGGCTGCAATGATAGCTAAGCTCGCACAGGATGCCGTAGCCGTCATCTGGATAGGCGCTGGTGACAATCGTGCCGATGCATCGAGTATAATTGATATCCTCTCGCTGGGTTGTTCCAGGGGTTATGAGGTGACCCTCGAGGCTGAGAATGAGGATGATCTCCCCATTTTGGATTCTATCAAGGAGATTATCGACAAAGGATTTGGAGAAGATTTGGATGGGTAATTTAAAATCCAGTCAGAGACTGATTACCGGTATCAGCGGTTCTCCGGGCATATGCATTGGCAAGGCATATGTGGTGGAGCGTGAAGGTGTTGATATCATCAAGCGCTATTTTATCTCGGAGGACCGGATTCAAGTAGAGATAAATCGTTTTAAGAGTGCTGTCAAAAAGGCAAAGGATGAACATGCCGCAATCATCGAGGCCTTGAACAATGACCTGAGTACCCAACTCAACATCCTTGAAACCTACATGGTTCTCTTTAAAGACAAGATGCTCTATGGGAAGACCATCGAGACCATTAAAGATGAAAAAATCAATGCCGAGTGGGCACTTAAAAAGGTTTCCCTCAAGGTTACAACCATGTTCCAGAATCTCGACGACCCCTATCTTAAGAGCCGAGTCACGGATATTGTCCAGGTGTCTGAGCAGGTGATGCGTCACCTGGTTGGTGCCCAGGATATTAAGATTGCCGACATCAACAAGCGGGTCATCCTGGTTGCCAACGATCTTTCGCCTGCCGAAGCAAGCCAGATTCAGCTTGAAAGGATCAAGGGTTTTGTCACGGATAAGGGGGGACGTGATTCCCATACCGGGATAATTGCAAAATCCCTTGCCATTCCTTCTGTCCTGGGGCTTGGAGACGTCACCCACCTTGTTACCAATGATGACATCATCATTGTTGACGGCTCCAACGGGATTATCATTATCAACCCGGATGAGGACACCCTTTTTAAATATGAGGACCGTCAATCCAGGTACGAGGATTACAGGGCAGGACTCGCACGGGAGAGCCATCTTCCTGCCGTGACCCTTGACGGCAAGCGCTTGAGCCTCATGGCCAATATAGAACTCGTGGAAGAGGTGGTGTCTGTCAAGGACAATGGTGCTGACGGGATCGGCCTTTTCAGGACCGAGTTCCTCTACCTTGAGCTCAAGCGTTTCCCCACCGAGGAAGAGCTGTTTGGCAAGTACAAGGAGCTGGTCGAACTTGTAACGCCTAAATGCGTCACCATAAGGACCCTTGATATTAATGGGGACAAGGAACTTCCCTATTTAGAATCAATAGAAGAGCCCAACCCTGCCCTTGGCATGCGGGCCGTGAGATTCTGCCTGAGCCGGCCTGAGATTTTCATGACCCAGATCAAGGCCATTCTCAGGGCAGCAGCCTTTGGGAACATCAAGCTTATGATACCCATGATTTCCTGTGTGGAAGAGATCATTCAGGTGAAAAAGCTCATTGACAGGGCTGTGTGGGCGCTTGAGGATGAGGAGAAAATATTTAACAAAAACATTCCCCTGGGTATCATGATTGAGGTTCCTTCGGCCGTGATAATGGCAGAAGAATTAGCCCAGTATGTCGATTTTTTCAGCATCGGAACCAATGACCTGATTCAGTACACCATGGCCATTGACCGGGGCAACCGCCATGTGGCTCATCTGAACCAGCCATTGAACCCGGCCATGATCAGATTGCTTAAAATTATCATGGATGCCGCTCAACGCTCAGGTGTGGATGTGGCCATGTGCGGTGAGATGGCAGGTGATCCGTTCAATCTTCCCGTTCTCATGGGGCTTGGCCTGAAGGAACTCTCCATGAACCCGGGTTCCATTCCTGTTGTAAAGCAGATGGTCAGAAAAATGGATTCCACAGATACGAAAACACTTGTGGAAGAGATCCTGAAAATGGGAAAGGTCGAAGACATAATGGACCTTGTAAATACAAAATACAGGGACATTCTTCCCTTTGGGGAATCAGATGAACGGCAAGATCAAGATGAACAGCAACAGGTTGGAGTTTAAGACAAGATGACATCCGAGCACGTAAAAATCATAGCTACCAATAAAAAGGCAAGGCACGACTACCACCTGTCCGACGAGGTCGAGGCTGGGATCGTTTTAACGGGCACTGAGGTCAAGTCAATCCGGGAGGGCAGAGTCACCATCAAGGATGCCTATGCCGAAATCAAGAACGGTGAGGTTTTTTTGCGCCAGCTCCACATCAACCCCTACACCTTTGCATATTATGACAACCATGATCCCTTGAGAACCAGAAAGCTTTTGCTCCACAACTACGAAATAAAACGGCTGACCATCAAGACAAAAGAACGCGGATACACCATAATTCCCCTTAAACTCTACTTTAAAAACGGCAAGGTAAAGGTCCAGATAGCCCTTGCCAAGGGCAAGAAACTCTACGACAAGAGGGAAAGCATCAAGGAGAGGGACGTGAACCGGGAACTTGACCGGGTAAAGAAAAAGTATCTGGATTGACTTGTCCGGTATTGACTTTGCATAGAATCTGATATATATTAAACTCATTAAATCATTCGATCTTTTAAAATTTGGGGGCGAAAAGGCTTCGACGGAGATTATGAGGCTTTTGGTTGCATACCGAGCTTTCTGTCAACTCGTAAAACTGGCGGAAAAAAAAGTAATCGCAGACGATTATAACTACGCCGTAGCAGCTTAAGGCAGCTACCGTCCTGCCGGGATTCTTCCTGCAGATTCCGGTAAAGGGCGTCGACTATGCGGGAACGCCGAAAAAGGGTGCCTGGCCCTTTTTAGGTTAAATTTTTCAGGCTATACTGGTCAGTATCCATCCCGAAGGAGACATTCCAGTAAAATTTAAAATTTGGGATAAGTATGTAGAGACCACTGCTGAATGTTTTCGGACGCGGGTTCAATTCCCGCCGCCTCCACCAAATTTTGCTTTAAATTACAATAGGTTAGCCTAAAAAGCCTGGCAAAAAATGTAGGACGGAAGTGGGGCGGATTGTTTGACGAGGCCAGCATCTTTGACTATACCTCCCAGGGTGTAAGCATCAACCGGATTAGCCCTGGGGATAGTTAAGATCTTAATACCATCGGTCATGATGATGTGCTTGCTTTGCCGGGCAATCTTAAATCCTGCTTTCTCAAGAGCTCGAATCACTTTTTGATGATTGATCCCTAAACTTCATGTTCTCCTCCTTGCTTCAATTGAATCCCCAGCCGCCGCCAGACCACCCGACCGTCGCCGGACGTGGTCCAGCAAAACACCTTATATGCCCGGATAGATAAAATTCAACCCTGTATCTATTTTCTTGAGTTTTCGAAAAATAGAACTGGACATTAGTCATCGAATCTATTATCAAGATACAGATAAAATGCCTTGGCAAAATGGGAAAAAGTTTGTTTGTAAAGCACCGCATTGTTGAAAGTATTGACCCAGTCAAGCAAACCACCAAGTACCTTTTTACCAACGAACTCAATTGGGAAGCCTCCAAGATTATCTCTGCTTACAGTAACCGATGGGTTATTGAGGAATTTTTCTGGAATGCTAAGCAGTTAACGGATATGGAGGGAGCCTCTATCAGGAGCGAACAAGGCGTAACATTAACGTTGTGCCTGGTGTCCTGGATTGACTCCCTCCTCCATTTAGAGAATTACAAGCAAAGCACTGCTGGAAAATTGCCAAAGGAACCATTGACGGTTCCTTCAATAGTTCGCCGGGCACAATACAAGAATCTTGAGGTTTTCATTGATCAGGTTACGGAAGATGTGGGTGTGTTGATAAAATGGTTGAAGTTTGAGAGTAAAAACTTGGACAAAAAAATGAAAAAAACATAACATGCTGATTAATATAGAAGAATGTAACGAAAGCCAAACTGAAAGTCAATTCGCTCAAACAGGTTAAAGTAAATACAATGCTACAAATTAAATTATCAAAGAACTATTTTTCGAAAACCCAAGTATGCTGTGCTTACCATCAAGGTGCAAGACGAGATTGGGTATAGGGTCCGCACAGGTCGAAATTATTTGTGACCTGCCAGGGAGTCCTTCAGGGTTAAGCAATGGATCACATATTATAGAACGGATTGATGTGCTCTGGCTTTACTTTCCCGGAAATCATATGCATGTGAACCTCGTTTACACCTTCCACGCTTTTGGCAATTTTTTCTAACATGGCAACCTTATCAGGTCGGGCGATCTCCTTTTCATCAATGTTGCCGATGGAGATTAACCCTAAACTTGCGGTAACATTGACCTTGGGAGCAAGATGCATCAAAGCTGTTTGGACCCTGGAAGCCAGGGCGAGGTCTTCAAGCTTTCTCTGGGATTCAGGAGTGGTCTGAAAAGCTGTTTTTTTAATTGTTTCGCATAGAATATCCACGGCATCGTCCACCGTCATTGTGCTGACGTTAATGACCAGATCGTAGAGTTTGCTGTCCAAAGTATCCACGCCATAAACCTTAATACCCCATTTGCGGCGTTCTTCATCATCTTTTTTCAGAATGTACCGGGCTTCCTCTGCTGAAATTTTTTCCCGGCGCATTTCTTCTTTAACCCTGTCTTCGATATTGGCGAGGATTCTTACCTTGAGAACATGGGAAATATCCCGGAGGAAAAAGTGACCTGCCAGACCATGGTACACGACATTGTCTTTGCGCATGTGCTCAAGCAGAGCAGAGCGAATGTGGGCAACATATCGTTCCTTACCGTGACTGAATCGTTCAAGAACTGTGGGGGCATCATGAAGTGCTCTTATGAGCTTGATTTCAGGGATGTTGAACTCATTAGAAGCTTCAATAAGAAGATCCCGGGAAAGGCATTCATATCCCAGTCTTTGGGCCATTTTTTCCGCAACATCCTTACCCCTGCTGTAAGAACCGCGGGAAATTGTTATAATGGGCATATTTGTCCTTTTTGTACTTAATAAATTTGGATCCATGGGGTTAAAATTGAATATTCCAGAAGGATCATGAAGGTAAAAAATATACTCCCAATATCTACTGTTGTACAGTAAATAGTTGTCTGATCTTCTTTTGAATGTTGGGAGGCTATATTCTTTGACTAATTTGTGTTATTATAAAAAACGTGGTATCAACTCAACACAAATATCCACTATATCTTGTGGTTTTCATTAACTCAACTTTCGGTGGAGCAATCCTACACCTCCGATAAATGACTCGACCTGTCAGTGAAACCAAAATAGTTAAGAGCTTGCCCCATCACCAGGTCGAGCATGTTTTGTACCATTTGCCCCGTGAACCATAGAGACGTTGTATGTATGCCATTGCCAAACCCATAATTTTTTCCAAAGAAACCATATTCTGGTATATTTATTGCATTAATTGAAGCAATTGAAGTTAAAGGTTGGGAATTAAATAATCTTTTTTAAAGGGAGGCATGAATGTATCAGACAATACTTGTTCCGGTGGATGGTTCGATGCGGGCTGAAGCGATATTGAGGCATGTGGAAAATCTGGCCAAAGAAAACAAGTCTAAAGTGGTTTTACTCAAAGTTGAGGAAGAGGCAATTTTACTGGAACGTGACGAGGTTATTGATATTGAGAAATACAAGAGGGATTTTGAGGCTCGAATTGAGCGTTCGAACGTCTATCTGAACACCCTCAAAACCAAGTTTCATGATAAAGGAATCACTACCGTCACACGGATAGCCCACGGACCGGTTGTTAAAGCTATATTAAACGTAGCCAATGAGATAGGCGCTGATTTGATTGCCATTGCCACTCACGGTTTCGGCGGTCTGGCAAGGGTGTCTTATGGGAGCGTGGCAGCAGGGGTGTTGCAAGCCGCAGCTATTCCAATTTTACTGATCAGATCCTGTCCCAAACCTAAAGAGAAAATCTGCTGATTTTTAAAAGTTCAGAATAGAGCACACCGGTTCATCAGGCCATTGGGACTCGGAAATAAATAATTAGACAATATCGCCTGTTTTTAACTTCTCCTCTTTGTTGCATTAATGGGCACATATCTCAATATGCTCCCATTAATGCGCCTTGGATAGGGTTTGAAATTCCAGGCCATGCTTTGGACGATTTTATCCCGATCATGGCCTTAATCCGGCATTAAGGCTTATGAGCCTTATCTTTTTTCATCCTTTCTTCAAGTTTTCCAATGGCCAATGTTGTTTTGATAATGGTGTCCGGGCTCAAAGAGAGGCTGTCAATTCCTTGTTCCACTAAAAATTCTGCAAAATCGGGAAAATCACTCGGTCCCTGACCGCAAATACCGATTTTACATTTGTTCTTTTTAGCTGTTTTAATTACATTTCGAATCATGGTTTTTACAGCTTCATTTCTTTCATCATAAATGTGACTGACAAGCTCTGAATCACGGTCGACTCCAAGGATCAGCTGGGTTAAATCATTGCTTCCAATTGAAAAACCGTCAAAGATCTTACAGAATTCCTCCGCTAAAATAACATTGGACGGGATTTCACACATCACATAAACCTCTAAATTGTTTACACCTTGTTTTAACCCATTTTTTGCCATTTCCATTAAAACTTTTTTACCTTCTTCTACTGTACGGCAGAAAGGAATCATCACCTTGATATTGTTGAGTCCCATTTCATCCCGTGCCCGCTTTAAAGCGCTACATTCCAGGGCAAATGCATGTTTGTACTTTTCATCATAATAACGGCTTGCACCTCTCCACCCAATCATGGGGTTCGCCTCTACTGGCTCAAATTCTTTCCCGCCGATCAGATTTGCATATTCATTTGATTTGAAATCAGACAGCCGCACAATCACATCCTTGGGATAGAAGGCCGCACCAAGCATTGCAACGCCCTGGGAGAGCTTGTCAATAAAATAGTCCGCCTTGTTTTCGTATCCTTTTGTTAGTATTTTGATTTCATCCTTTGCCTTTTTGTCTTTTAGATCCGCATAATTCAGCAGGGCAAGGGGATGGATTTTTATATAGGAATTGATAATGAACTCTTCCCGGGCAAGTCCCACCCCGTCGTTTAAGAGGAAACTTTGTGCAAAGGCTCGTTCCGGCGAACCCAGATTCATCATTATTTTTGTTTTGGTTTTCTTAAGGCTCTTAAGATCTGTTTTCCGAATTTCAAATGGTAAAATTCCATCATAAACAGTTCCAAATTCTCCCTCAGCACAGGAAACTGTTATTTCCCTCTGTGTTTCAATTCTTTCGGTTGCAGTATTACAGCCGACCACGCAGGGAATTCCAAGTTCACGGGAAATAATCGCCGCATGGCACGTTCTTCCGCCACGATTTGTTACGATGGCTGAAGCGATTTTCATAATGGGTTCCCAATCAGGGTCTGTCATGTCGGTTACCAGAACTTCACCTTTTTCAAACTCTTTTATCCTAGAGGCTTCTTCAATCACATGGGCCTTGCCTGCCCCGATTCTTGACCCCACAGGAGACCCTTTTGCCAATACTTCCCCTTTTTCCTTAAGCACATATTCTTCTATCTGGGTAACATCTTTTTGTGATATTACCGTTTCCGGGCGGGCCTGGACAATAAACAATTCTCCTGTGTTTCCGTCTTTTGCCCACTCCATATCCATGGGCTTGAACTCTCCTGCTTTTTTCGAATAATGGTCTTCAATCACAACCGCCCACTTGGCCAGCTGCAAAATTTCATCATCTGTTATCACAAACCGTTCCCTGTCCTTAAAGGGAACCTTTACGTTTCTAACCTGGATTTTCCCTTCATGGGCATAAATCATTTTGATTTTTTTTGTTCCCAGCTTTTTGCTTAAAATCGGTCTGTTCTTCTCTTTTAAAGTTGGCTTAAACACATAGAATTCATCTGGATTCACCGCACCTTGAACCACATTTTCTCCAAGTCCGTATGCGCCGTTGATCAGGACTACATTCCTAAAACCGCTCTCCGTGTCAATTGAAAACATCACGCCGGAACTGGCCAGATCACTGCGCACCATTTTTTGTACGGCGACGGAAAGTCCGATGGATAAATGATCAAAGTTTTTATCTTCACGATATGAAATTGCCCTGTTTGTAAAAAGCGAGGCAAAGCATCTTCGGCAGGCATCTAAAATATGAAAATCGCCCTTTACATTTAAAAAGGTTTCGTGTTGCCCGGCAAAAGAAGCGTCCGGCAAATCTTCCGCTGTGGCGGAACTCCTTACTGCCGTATCAACGTCTTTTCCATATATTTCTTCCATTTTGTGGTAGGCTCCTAAAATAGCCTCCTTCAACTCAATGGGAAATTCAGCACCCAGGATGGCGGAACGGACCTTGTGTCCGCATTCGGTCAAATTGTCCAGATCCTTTGTATCCAAGCCTTTTAATGCATCCTGAATCGACTTCCTGATTCCAGAATGCTCAAGCAGGTAATGATATGCATAGGCTGTCACGGCAAAACCGTTTGGGATTCTTATGCCCTTGGGTGTCAAATTCTGGTACAGCTCTCCAAGGGAAGCATTTTTGCCGCCTACCAAAGGCACATCCTCCATATCCACTTCGTCCAACCACAGGATGAATTTTTCTTTAGAACCTTTTTTTGTTTTTGTCATGGCTTTACTCTCATTTTTATTGTTTTGTAAAAAATATAATTTTCTAAAAGTAACAGCACAATTGTCGGGGAGACTGCAATTATGGGTTTTACTGATTTTATCGCGTCGGTCAGGTTAAACGCCGATCCTCTTTCTTCTGCTCTTTCTCTGAATTTGGCGTATTTAATCTGTTAAAATGAAGAGCTTGAAGGTTTTTTAAAGCAATTACCATACCATGTCCGGTAAAAAAACAGTAACTCCTGAAGAGGGTAATGATAAAAATCTTAATTGAGGTGGTGTTGGTAAGTTTTTTTTAAAAAAGTGCTTTAATAAAAGACTGAAGTTTCCTAGAAATTAAAACCGATTTTAGGATTTTAGGATTTTAGGACAGCTTAAAATACAGTTGGCATGGAAATTGAAATTCATTTTTCATGCCAAACCCAAACAATTTATTAAGATAACA
>Ga0265295_1004841_pt1 | contig 17784 bp, 17 predicted proteins | sample Munlansysbiofilm_FD_192503 | JGI IMG/M metagenome (GOLD analysis project Ga0265295, IMG submission 192503) | Leachate microbial communities from a municipal landfill in Southern Ontario, Canada - Methane capture system biofilm | ecosystem: Engineered > Solid waste > Landfill > Unclassified ...
GTGACGCTGAAAGATCGCCGGTACATCCCGACGGCGATGATAGAAGAGGCGTTCGCAGACGATTGATAACAGGTGTCATGTGCCCCGTAAGCGGGTCCAATATACCTACATGGTCCGAGAATTTCAGTCAAATAGGATCAATTTGAGAAAAAAGGAACGTAAGTTTGCAGTAAATCAAATTCAGTTTCGAAATGATGTTATATTTATGTGTTGTTCTGCGGATTATGAATGAAGTATTGAGATGTATCTATGAAAGGTCGTCTGTTAGAAAATACAAGTCGGATGTAGTGTCTGATGCAGATATCAAAGAGATTCTGAATGCAGGCATACATGCACCTAGTGGGATGAATGCTCAGGGCCTTAGATTCGTTATTATTCAGAATACAGATATGATTGCTGAATTGAACAGGGTTTCAAAGGATCTATATTTGAAAAATTCTGCGGCTACAGGCGGAGGACATCCTGTTCTGGATAAAATATGTTCAAATCCCAAAACCGATTTATTCCACGGAGCTTCCACGCTTATTTTCACATTTGCTGCTCCTGATACTGCGACACCTACAGAAGATGGAGCATTGGCTGTTGAGAATATGATGCTTGCAGCTCATTCGATGGGCTATGGAACATGTTTTATCGGTCTTGCAGCACCACTAGGATATTATCCGACTTTCAGAGAGGAGAGCGAAGTGCCTGATGATCATATGTTCCTCTCATGTATTGTCCTCGGAGTTCCTGACGGAAAACCAGAAGTCCATCCTAAAGAGGATATGAAGATCCTCAGCTGGACGAAATGAAATACAACGATGTCTGCACAGGCAGATTCATTGAACGCCCCAATAGGTTCATCGCATTCGTTGAGATAGACGGCGTCATCGAAAGATGTCATGTGAAGAATACGGGACGTTGCAAAGAACTGTTCGTAAAGAACGCAAAGGTGGTTCTTCAGCATTTCAGAGATACGAAGCGTTCTACAAAGTTCGATATCATAGCAGTGTACAAGGGAGATATTCTGATAAATATTGATTCACAGGCACCAAACAAGGTGTTCGGCGAATCAATAAACTCTATTTTCAGTGATATAGATGTTGTCCATCCGGAGTATGCATACGGTGACTCTAGGATAGATTTCTATGCTGAATCTGGTAAAAAGAGACTTTTGATAGAGGTTAAAGGCGTTACATTAGAAAACAAAGGTGATAGTTTGTTTCCGGATGCACCCACGGAACGTGGGCTGAAGCATATAAAAGAGTTGGAAAAGTCTCTTTTGGACGGTTATGAACCATATTTATTTTTTGTAATTCAGATGTCAGGAATGAGATCATTCTCCCCTAATTATAAAATGCATGAGGAATTCGGTATGGAAATCGAGAAAGCGCATAGCATGGGTGTCGGTGTGTTGGCATATGATTGTATAATCACCGAAGATTCTATGATACTCAATAGACCTGTTGAGATCAGATACCGTGATCATTCGTAATCGAGATCTGACGGTTTCTTTATTTTGGGTTCTTCTGCGAGGATGCCCTGAATGATCTTCAGATATTCTCCGAGAGCGATCTCCTGATCATTGATGGTCTGATGTACCAAATATACATTTTTCATCGCAGGCGGAGCGTCCACGAATCTTCTGTTGGCAGGTTCTTCTCTGATCATCCCGATGACCATCGCTCTCATAGATTTGGTACCTGCTCTGGCATCTTGATAACTTACAACGGCCTTCAATGCCGCGGATCCGTATGATGTTGCGTTTATGTATTTCATGGCCGCATCGCAGAGATCCGGATAGAAAGTGAAATCCACATTCTCCACAAGATGAATGAAATCCTCGTGAAGTTTTGTCTGATAGAAGCAATACATCTCGATCTTGGATTTTCCAACATCTGATATGAGTTCTGACGGTCCGTACATGTCCTTCATATCTTGTATAGTGAATTTGGCATTGATCTGGAATTTTCTTACAGTCTTCTCATTGGGTGTGATGACCATATTTTTTCTGACAATGTACATATCGACGACAGGTTGGATGATCCTGTTGTGCCTGATGATAGATCTTCTTTCATCACGTTGTCTTCTGTTTTCATTGTTGAATGTAACCATGTTATCGAGAATGACAACAACGAACAGCAATGCGATGATGTTATCCACTACATTCCTTAGATGAGTGTAAAGATCCCCTGCGCCACCGTCTTTATCGAATATTTGAAGCAATATGCTGATGACTACACAGATTATGATGATTGCAATAATAGAAATCATCAATATTCTGGATATATTTTTCCGCTCTATCTTTGCGGCGCCTATCTTGTGTCTTTCTGTCTCTTTAAGAATTTTATTTTTATCGTTTTTGGTCCTATCTTTAAAGGGATATGGTAGCGATATCTTCATATTATCACTTTAATCAAGAACGATATTCCTGATCAGTTCCTGTGTTTTTTTCGCACTTTCAATAGTATTGACAAGATAAATGTCACATGCTGAAAAGTATTCTGCAATGAATTTTTTTCTCAAGTTTATTTTATGTTCTGAACGAACCATCTGATGGGGATTGCACATATCGTTCTCGATCATGTATTTCACACCTTCTTCAGATGTCAATTTTCTGATAGTTTCAGGATCGAACGGGTCGCGTTTCATCAGGATTATGTAATGCATGGTCGTCCTTGTGATCACGGACGATTCTCCAGCAGTGCACCTTACGTTGGCAATGCCTCTTCCTTCATTGTCGAATCTTATGTTTCTTATCAAGGGTTTGTATTCTTCCCAGACATCTCCGATATCTGCATCTATGTAACAATTCTTCTCAGAACCGAATACGGCAGGTCTTCCTATGCCTAATTTTACAAAATACCAATCATCGGAGATCATATGTGCATTCTTAGCCCTTAACAATCCCCAAGATTGTGTTGTTTTTCCGGTCTTCGATGGAGCGATGAGCGTAAGACCAACACCGTCGATATCCAATGCCGCACCGTGTATGGAATAAATGTTATGTGATTCTTCAAGGATGTTGCCTGAAATACCCAGACCAATGCTTTTTATCCATCCGTAATAATCAAAATTGAACAGGAATGCTACGTTCGTAGCAGGTTCGAATAGAACCTTCATCTCCATTGTCTCGTCTTTGATCGAGTATATCTTCGCGTGTGCTTTTATGTGTTCAGACATAGCATAAAAATTGTCTTTCCACATGTCTGTATGATTCTTGTCTGCGGTTATCAATTCTATGCATAGTCCAGATATGTCGGCTTTTGTCGAGAAAAGATCCTGGGAGTAGTATTTTGTACGAAGTTCTTTACTTCTTTCCAGATCCATCAATTCGACTTCGTATTCCATATTCATCCTGATATGGAATAGACGTAATTGATATTTACCTGATGGGCCAGGTATTGAATATTGATTAAGTGTATCCTTATTTAGGATTATATAGTTAGATATCGATTCTGCCTGTATGTCAAAGATCGTAGCTATAGTTGCCAGTGCAAGAAAGAATGGAAATTCGGATACAATTGTAAAGGCTATTGCAGAAAAAGCAAAAGCAAACGGAAATACAGTATCATTTCGTTATTTGAACGATTTTAAATGTTTAAGAGGATGTCAGGCATGTTTAGGCTGTAAGAAAGCAGGCAGGTGTGTGCTTCATGACGAGATATCTGATGTTCTTGAGGATATTAGACATGCAGACGGAGTCATTTTGTCCGCACCGTGTTATTTTGGGCAACCGTCGGCACAGTATAGAATATTGGAAGACAGAATGTTCAGTTTCTTGGATTCAAATGCATGTTCTGTCATCCCATGCAATAAAAAACTCGCAGTTGTAATAACGTGTAGTGGCGGAGTAAGCGAAGCAGATGCCGTTGCAAAGAGAATATCAGACGACGCAGTGTCACTTTTCAAATATCAGCTAATAGATACCATAGTTATGGCCGACGGGGTCTCCAGGAATGCGGCTGCGAACGACGCTGCGATCCTCGCTAAAGCAAGAGATATCGGTTCTAAGTTCTAAAATGGTAAAAGGATGGGAAAAGAAATGGGAAACACAACGGCAGTGATCTACGCTTCCAAACTCGGAAAAACGAGAAAAGTTGGAAATTACATTGCAAAGAGCATAAGTGCAGATATGTTCGATCTGAAGAAACAGACGATGATCAATATGTCTGCTTATAATCGTATAATATTCGGTACTGGTATCCACGCAGGAAAACCATACAAATCACTTGTTACATTCCTCGAGGCCAATAAAGCTGAACTCGCAAAGAAGAAGACTTCGCTTTTCATATGTTGCATGTACAACGATGAGAAGGGTCAGGCACAATGCGAAAGGGTCTCAAGTGAGCTTGGTATCGCGGAGGCAGTATTTTTTGACGGTAAAAGCGAGAAGAACGAAGAAGGATTCGAAATTGCTATCGATGATTTCATCGCAAAATTGCGTGCTTGAATGACAGGTAACGAATTATTCTTGTTAGAGGTTATATACTTCGTCTTGAACCTTATTGCATTCTTACTCTATGGTGTAGATAAAAGCAGAGCTGTGAAGGATCAATGGAGAATCAAAGAGTCAACACTTCTCTTTTTTTCCGCATTGGGTGCTATCGGTGCAGTACTAGGTATGAAAACCTTCAGACATAAGACCAATAAGCCAAAATTCAAGCTGGTGTATCTCTTCTTTGCGATACATATCATACTGCTGGTATGGTTATTCAGCAGACAGATAGGTCTTATCTGATCAAACATTTTCTGAATATATTTTCCTGACATCAGTTTCGATTCCTTCATGACCGAGTAAAAGAACTCTGCTGTCAGGTCTTTCATTGATAATATTCATTCCAACAATGCTTCCGAGTTCTGTGGAGAAGGTCTTTATTTCATCGAATGAAGGCATATTATCCATTCTGAGCCTTTGTCTGGATCCTCCGACAAAGACATATCCCTTCGGTTCTATTAGGTCGGGATCCGCGATCCGGTCTAATTCTGCATATTCTTCGACCCATCCGAGATTAAGTTCCTTTACGAGAGTGTGTCTTATGACTTTTCTTGTATCGAGTGAAGGAAACAGTTCTAATGTTTTCATCAACCTTTGCCATCCATCTGATATCTTAGGACGACAGAGTTTTTTGTAGATATTTTCGTTCGGGGCAGCGACAGTAACATACAGTTGTCTGGGTAATTCATCCAAATTAGCCAATTGTTCAGGATATGTTCCGTTGGTTACTAAGAATGTGGTCATATCCCTTCTATGGCATTCTTTTATGAAATCTGAAAGATAAGGATATGTGATGGGTTCTCCGGCAAGAGATATCGCGACCTGATTTGGATTGCTCGCTTCTTCGAACATTTTTATATCACATCTCGGATCCCCTTTGAATCCGGAGATCAACAATCTTTGTTCTGCTATGAGGGCATCAAGCATTTCCTTCGGTTCTGCCCAATCTTTGACCTCGAAGTCCTTTCCTTCCACTCTCCAGCAGAATGTGCATTGATGGCTGCATTCATTTATGGCAGGTGTCATTTGAAGACATCTATGGCTTTGGATGCCGTAAAAATCTTGTTTGTAACAGTGTCTTTCGTGAACCAGACTCTCTTTCATCCAATGACAGAGTTTTACTGCTGCATGGTCCTTGTAAAGGCGATATTGCTGGTGGAGCAGGATTTGTTTGTATTCTTCGTCCATATGTTCATCTCAGAAATCGAAAAGATTACGCTGAACCTTTTTTGCTTCGGGTGCATGTTCTGCAGGCTTTGTTCTTTCCTCTGCTTTTACGGGTTCTTCAGCTTTCGTTACGGGCACTTTGTTTGTTGGTACTTCAGCCTTTTTAGGGGTTTCTTTTTTACTTTCAGGTGTAGGTTCGGCTAAAAAGGATTCCGCCATAGCGAGTTTCACTATATCAGAGTCCATCTTGCAGTCAAGGATGAATGCCAGTTCTTCTTCGTCAATTCCGACCTCTTTGATAAGGAAAGATCTAATGTCAGCATCGTTCTTGGCAAGCTCTTTCACAGTAAGTAAGATGTCGAATTGAACTCTGTTTGTGGAAGTATGAAGGAAAGTAGCAAGTTTAAAGCATACACTGTATTTTACGGCGCGTACAGCCTTGCTACGTGACATTTTCATAAGATATAGTGGGAATCTTATTCTGTCATGTGATGTCATTTGGCTTAATTTAGCGCTTGAGACGCCCGCCGTCATAAGGTCACCTGCGTAAGCCCAGAATCTGTAATATTGACGCCTGTGTACCCTTCCCAGAAAGATGTCTGCGCGTGCCAGTTTTTCATATCCGCGTACAAGGTCTCCTGTATCGCGGTATTCGTATGGTAGATTTTCATCTACCCAGAGGATTGCTGATTCAGGATCTGAGCTGGTCTTTGAGAGCATTGCCCTTGCACCCATCGGGTCGTTTTTTCTGAATATGGCATCCATCAGTGCATACATATCCTTCTTGACGATCCTTTCAGAAAGTTGGTCAGCGGATTCGACAGAGATCACGGTCTCTCCGAGTGAAAGCGATTCAAGATCCCTTACCGCTGCACGCATATCTCCTCCTGCGTTAGTTGCTATTTTATCGAGGACTATAGGACTCACAGAAACGTCTTCCTTATCTGCTATGATCTTCAATGCACTGGCTATGGATCTCGCAGTCGGTTTCCTGAATGATATTTGGATAGTATCCGTTTTTATCGCAGCGCTTTTCTTAGATAACGCATAAAAGTCATTGACGATCAGGATGACAGGTTGTTGTGTGGTCTTCACAAGTTCGTTTATGGCTGGAAGAGCACCCCTGTCTGCGGTTCCGAACAAACTGTCCGCTTCATCAAGGATGATGAGTTTTCTGCCGCCATCCTTTGAGTTCAGATATGTTCCTTCGTCATTGAACGTGTTAAAATAAGCGCCTTTGAATGCGATATCTCTTATTATGTCGCCTGTACGTTGATCCGATGAATTCATCTCGACGATACCCCAGCCCATGTCTGCGGCCAGGGCTTCTGCGGATGTTGTCTTTCCGATACCAGGAGTACCAATCAATACGACGGCTCTTTTTTTAGGTATTCCATTATTCCAAGAAAGTGCCCATTTCCTGAGATCCTCTACGGCGCCGGGATTCCCTATGACGCCAGAAAGGCTTTTGGGTCTGTATTTCTCGGTCCAATCGTCTGACATGATAATACCATCATTTGGAAGAAGGTCTGGGCATGAGTGCTAAGGTGAATATTTCCATACCATGAATAACATAAACAAGTATCGATGTTATTTCGAATATCGTCCTTTCTGTAGATGTAAGTATCATTTGGTATTGTACGAATAAGAATAATGCGGTTATGCATAGGTAAACGGCAGCTCTCTTCCATTTTCTAAAGAACAGATGTCCTAATCCGAAGATATTGAAGAAAGCCGGGATAAGCGCCAATGCTATTCCGATCGCAGAACTTGCGTTGAATGTAGGCTTGAAAGTTATCATTTGCTGTCTAGTAATGGTTTTTCCACAGTGCTGACAGAAAATGTCTCCCTCAGCTATGTCTCCTCCACAGAATGCACATTTCATGCTCCCGGAGACCATCTTCATCTTATCATCGAATATGATCGCTTTTGATTTTACACATCCGCATGTATGGCAGAATTCTGCATCTTCTCGTATTTCATTTCCGCATTCCGGACAAATATATTTCATCTGATTCTCCAACTTTACTCTTCTATATACATACGATAAATTCCGTTAGTGTCTTCCACCTTAATAGGTTCGCCGTACAATTCGCTTACGGTTTTGGAATTTAGCAACTTTTTTTTATCCCCATCTGCAAATATTCTGCCTGCTTTCATCATTATGATCCTGTTGATATTTACAGGTATATCGGTGAGGTCATGTGTAATCATTATGATATTAACGCCCTTGTCGACCATTATGTCGAACATGGTTCTGAATTTAGATTTCATTACGATATCTAAACCTGTCATAGGTTCATCCAGGACAAGCATTTTCGGATCTGTTACGAGTGCTCTCGCAATAAGCGTGCGTCTCATTTCTCCGAGAGAAAGTCCTTCAAGTGTCCTTTCTAAAAGGTCTTCGATACCCATAAAAACGGCTTTTTCGTAAACTTTTTTAATCATCTCATCAGTTACTTTCATATTTCTAAAGACATCTAAGCTTCCAAAGAATCCAGATGCGATAACTTCGTAAACGGTTGTATCGTTGCGGAACATGCTCTGCAGATCCATTGAGACTACTCCCATCTTGCTGCGTACATCGAAGATATTCCAATGCTCTTCGCCGAATATTTTCATCATAGCAGGGTTAGTCTCATCATAATAAGGATGAATATCTCCCCTTAGGAGTTTGATAAGAGTGGTTTTTCCAGAACCGTTCAGTCCTATGACCGCAAGATTCTTCCCTACATCTATATCCATGCTTATGGAATCGAGGATCTTCTTTCCGTCCCTCACAACTGAGACGTCTCTTATTTCCAAAGCCTTATCCGCCATGTTAATCCCAGATTGTTACAAATATTTTAAAGTGTTTCATTTACGTGGGTATTTTTAAGATTTTGATATTGTCTGTTCAAATATTATGATCTCAGTTGTATCAATCGTTTTTGATAAGTTTGGAAATAAGAAGAAAAACTAAATGGTTTTTTTTATGAAATAGCTGTCATCCAGAAACTGTTTCGGCTTCTTGGTCCTGTATTTCTGAAGGTGCCTTTTTCAACATCAATACTAAGATCATTGTTATGATAGATAGAGGCAGTGCGATGAGCAAAGCATCGACGTACATTATGCTTGAGTTCATGAACAGCACTTTGCTTCCTGTGATCCATTTACAGATAGGTAAGAATATCGATGAACCGGCATTTATGAAAAGTGCCCATATTAGATATGAGGCAGTTCCAACAACAATACTGGCAACGGCCGCGTCTTTTCTTGGTTTCTTCGAGTACAGTCCGTGAGCGAACGTAGGCAACAATGCGGCTGCAGTCATACCCATGAATAATGATGTTGCTTTTGCTATGATATCTGATGGCATAATGTAGCAGTATACGACCACCAGGACCATGACAATCATGGTGCAGATACGATTGATCCTGATTGATTGTGAATTGAATGGTTTTTTCTCTCTTCTGCTCTTTGCAAGGGTGTATAGATCAAAACCTCCTGCAGAACCTATGGTATGCATCAGTGCACTGATTGTGGATATCGATGCGCATATCAGAGATAACAGGAACAGTGATACAAAAATATCACCGAATGTTACGGTGCTGAATATATCTAATATGAACTCAGGGATGATGAAATCGGTACCTAAGTGCAGATTCTGAAGATATTGGTATGCACCTACTCCATAGTTATTGTAGAAGTAAACGTTGCTGAGTGCACCCACTGTATATGCCGCACCGACAATGGTGATCATGAATATGCTTCCTATGATCATCGATTTGTTGAGTGTCTTATCATCATTCGCAGACATGAATCTTACAACAAGCTGAGGCTGTGTGAGTGCACCGATACCCACTCCGAGTAGGAATGTAGTTACTACTGTAAGCCATTCGTTCGATCCGAATTCAGAGAAGTTGGTCCATCCATCGAATCCTGGTAGTGTTCCTGCACCGGTGATCAGTCCTGAATCCCAAAGATTAGTAAGGCTTCCGTTTGCTGCAGACACTCCGCCTAAGGTGGTATATGTGACAACAAGTATGACTGCCATTCCGATGAACATTATACCTGCTTGTAGTGCATCGTTGTACATAACGGCAATAATTCCGCCGTATATCACGTATATTCCAACTATAAGTGCAAGTCCGATCAAGATAAGATCATAATATTGAGTAAGTCCTGTAATGACTGCTAAAGAATTCACTCCACCTTTTAGTACCGCGGCGCAGTATATAGGCATCATCACGATGATCAATATGGCTGTGAAAGCTCTGATTCCATTGGATTTGTATATTTTTCCAAGAAGATCTGCAAATGTGGATGCTCCAAGTTTTCTTCCGATCTTTCTTGTGCGTGTTCCAAAGAATACGAACGCTACGAAAAGACCTAAAAACAGATTAAGGAAACATAACCAAAGTAAAGACATTCCGTGAACTGCGGCCTGGCCGCCGAATCCGATGACGGCGGATGCGCTAAGAAATGTTGCACCGTATGAAAGTGCAATGATGACTGAATTACTCTTGTTTCTACCCAGAAGGTATTCTTGGTTGCTTTTGGTATTCTTATATCCATACCATCCTAGTGCTATTGTAGCTACCAAAAATATGGCAAGCATGGGGAGGAATATCTCCATAGATATGCCGTTACTCATCGTCTTCACTCTCTTCTTTTTTATTTCTGGTAATCCATCCGTATGTACAGCATAATGCCACACATAGGAAACATGCGACGTATGCACCCCAGATCCACGGGTCGGTCAATCCAAAGAAATTCATCATCTCACCTTGACACGTGCTAACAATTAGCACGGTTAGCGGTATCATGCTACATTTCATATATAATACATTCTCAAGAAAATACCTGGCTTAGTGAAAATAAGATTCAAAAAATAGAAAGATATTAAATAAACACAATAGATAACCCGTATTGTTAGGCTTGATCGGGGAGCTTGGCGTGCCCTTCACCCGCAATCGTCAATAGCGGGGATGACTGCAGAGGGCGGCAACGCTGATCTTTCAAGCCCACAAAGTGACTATGAGATCTTGTCCTGTAGAGTCAGTGTAGGTACGCTAGACAGCCGGAGGGTCGTTAGGCGTGCAATAATCAGGGAGACCGGGTCAGGTCCTGACGGGAGCAGCCTTACCTTGAGCTACTGACGTTTACGGGGAAGCAGGGTTGAGAATCGATGTGATAAACTTGAACAGAGAGGCGGTGTCCACCTCTGTCGCCTAACACTTTTTATTTCTTCTTAGGGGAGCATCCTGTTATGATGTCTGTTTTGAAATCAAATAATAACCTGCTCTCACTGTCGTCGGTTATTGTTAATTTCATTGAATCGTTGATATTTCCCACAACGGCTCCATCGCATCCTACCGTAGAGAACATATCTATTACGCGTTGAGAATTCTCAGGAGGGCATGCAAAGACAAACCCGCATCCTTGGTATGTGAGGATCCATTGGATTTGATCGACATTTTTTGGCATAGGTATTTTAGTGACGTCAATATTTCCACCTTTCATCGAGCTTTCAAGCATCATTCCTAAGGTTCCGATGCATCCAGGATTGCTCATATCTTTTCCGGAATGAACAAGATGCTCTTTGGCGACATGTGTCATCATTTCCATTTGAGCCTGTACAAGATCATCGTTTTTATTTGTGGTAGAATCCCATGCATAAGGCAGATTTGGGGGGAAGAATCCGTCAAGGTCTATCACGAAAACAATATCATCATCGTCTTCTGCAGTGCTGCTAAGGATAATATCTTCTTTAGGAACCGTTCCGATGATGGAAATATCTATTGCGTGATACTTACAATCAGGATGTGTGTGTCCTCCGACAATAGGTACGTTGAATTTCTTTACGGCTCTTGACATGCCTGCAAGGATCTGATTACAGATCTTGCTTTTAGATAGTGACATCACATCTACCATTGCCATAGCCTTTCCACCCATGGCTGCAATATCGTTTACATTGACAAGTACTGCGAAATATCCTGCGTAATATGGATCTGAAGCTACCAGCGATTCCATTATACCGTCTGCAGCGAATAATATATAATTATCTCCATATTCAATGGCAGCAGCATCCTCTCCGTTAGAAGCTGCTACCTGAGGGAAATCAGATACAGGCAGAAGGTCTACTATCTCATGAATGGCTTTCTTCCTGGTAACTCCGGGGAAAGTCCTGATAGCCTCAACAATGGCATCCAGGGTCATGATACATCATATAATAAGCAAGATAAAAGTGTATTGGGAAATCTTTATATTAGTTTCGTTTGTTTTGTTTCCATCACCAAATGTTTCGAATCTTTTAAATCAAGAACAATATCTGTTAGAATATCGGTATATATTTCTGAGTGATCTATGGCAGGAGCGTAGGCAATTTCACCTGGTATGATGTTTCCGCTACGTCTTAGGACTTTTTTGCATTCTAGAGTGGTAGCTTCATCAACAGGTCTTCCTGTTATACGTGTTACACCTGCAAGTTTCAATTCAGAATCAAATATAGGGCGTTTGAGTATTTTGTACAGTACATATAGGGTGGTTTCGTTAGGATCTGCCTGATATTTTTTACACGTTTTCTCTACAGATTGATATAAGCTGTCTGGAAGGGATCTTATAGGTATGTATATTTTCGATGGTGGAACTTCTCTTTCTCTGAGAATGTTCATGTCTGTTAGTGCTCTTAGATATCCTGTAAGTATCAAACGGTGATGTTTAATTCCAATAGTTTCGAGATCTTTAGCCAAGGAGCTGATGGATTTACCGTCTTTACCCAGTATTTCTATGACCTTTCTATTGAAGTCCTTCTCTGGATTAAACATGTGATTCGTGTAAACAGCGTGTTCATTCTTAATACTTGACATGTATCGATTTGTAAATTAGTGAATATTATTAAATTTTAATTATAATTTACAAAATTAATGATTATTTAAATCTGGCATACATTTATGGTAAACAATATGGTATTAATAATGATAACAAACATGATAACATATAGGGTTTAATGTTTTACCAGATCGAGTTCAAAAATCACTATATACTAACGATGAAGTGATTATATTTGTAGCCAGCCAACCCGTAAGGGTGTCATGGATGGGACCAATGAACACCGGAGACCATGCTACGCACAAGCAACGATCGATTACGACTCTTGAGTTTACCGCGAATAATCTCATCAAATGGGTCTAGTGTTTTCCCTCAAAATGAGTCGGTCGTCAGGTCTCCATCCTTTTTATTATCTTCATAGCACTACCGCTACGATGACCAAAACATATAGCATGATCATCACTATAGAGAGATAACTTGTAATGGTATCTGCAAGGGCCATGCGTTTTTGCATGTCTTTCATCCCCATCTTTTCCAGTAACTTGTCTAACCAGCCGAGGAAGATAAATCCTCCATCAAACGGATATGCTGGAATCGCATTGGATACTCCGAGCATAATGTTCAACCAGAATATCCAATATAGAATACTGACGAAGATCCAAAATACACCGTCAAGAGGAACGTCGTACCACCACTGGACGCTCTCAGGCATAGGGGAGAATCCTGTGAACGGACCTGCAATATAGCCGATAAGCGATGTCGCATAGGATGTAAGGGAGTCCGCACCATAAATCGGGTTTCTGGCCTCATCGAGCATGGTGTTAGGCGTAGTGAAGTACATTCCGGAGGTACTTGTGACTATGCCTACGTATCCTACAGATCCTTTGGTTCCCAATGTAAGGTTGTGTGTAGTTACAGTTCCATCTTCTGTCATGCAAGCTATTGTAACAGTTTCTCCTGGGCTTGTGGTTTTCATGTAGGAAGTGAATTGTGTTTGATTCCAAAGTAATGTTTCATCACCATTACTGGTTATCGATATCAGAAATGTCTTAGCTGTTAAAACACCGCTGGCAGGAGAAGAATCGCTTATGGATTCTATATACACTCCCCATTGGATATTTTTTATATATTCTCCGTCTTTTGCGATATATTTTACTTCGACAGACTCTCCTGGGTCCCAGCTGTATGTTGAAGCGTTGATATCATATTCTTCGCCATTCACATATTCTATGATGACTCCGCTGGGAAGTCCTGTATCGCTTGCAGGAGAATCGCTTGTTGTCGAATAAATAGCGGCACTATCTCCGTATGGAGATGATATTCCTCCTAGCATTACTACAGCGAACAAAGTGAATGCGATGATTGCAACGATCAAGTTGGTTGAAATGCCTGCAGAATACAAATCCAATTTGACTCTTCTGCTGCTTTTCTTAACATCTTCTTCATTTGGTTCTACGAATGCACCCAATGGAACGACACCGTAAAGTAATCCGGTGGAACTTACGCGCATATTGTTGGATTTGGTTTGCATTCCATGTGCAAGTTCATGAAGCACCATTGCGACGAATAGTCCTAAGATACCATACCAAAGAGGTAATAGCGGGTTAAGTCCTGGGATAGCAAGTGCATATTCTATACCGATACCATCTGCATTCAAGCTGCTTGCCAGATTCATTACACCGACTGCAAGTATGTAAATGATGCCTACCATCAGAACGAATGAGATTATCTGCGATAGAATACCAAAGAATCTCCAGAATCTGGTATAAACACACCACCGGTCCATTAATTTGGTACCAAGCTGTGTTTTGATCATTATGCATGGGCCATATTTCACAAGACCGTATTTTGCGGCCTTAGGTGATGATCTGACCCAAAAATAGAGTGGAATATAAACAATCGTAAGTAATAATAAAATCCACAATGTTAAACTCACGATGCTGTCCCTCTAAGCCTGTAATATCATCAACTTATTTTAAGGGGCAAGGTTGGAAGGAGTGATTATCTCAACAGAAGGGTCATTCATATCGAAGATTATCTTCTTGGCCCATTTAAGTTTCTTTTTTTTCATCTCTGGATCCGATCCTTTTTTTGGATTAGGATTTTCGAAGTCAAAACCCACGAGACGTATCTTTCTTGCACCAAACGATCTAGCCAAACAAACCGCACGATCCCCATCGGTGAATCCACCGTAATTGTATACAGTCCTATCGGGTTCCGATTGAGTCGTCAGGATGATCTGGCCTTTGAACAGATGTGCATATTGTCTGATAAGGTCGGCATTGTCTCCATGTGCGTGTAGCAAGGCTATTGCGCCGTTGTTGTTGGCTTTCGCCTGAGATTGAATGTCCCCGTCAAGGTCTGTAACGATTATGTCCGGTTTGAAACCCATTTCAAGCATTCTTTTCGTTGCAGATCCTGCCGCGATGAATGTTCCGACAGGGGTTAGTTTGGAAACATCATCTTCGAGGTTTGAAGAATCTCCGAACACAGTGACCTCTGGCATGATGATGTTATGAAGGTCGTCATCGAGTATGAGATTTGCATTGAGTGTGACAGCTTTTAGAGTTCTTACGGAAACTTCATCATCATATTTGTTAAAACCGAAATCATACATGATGTCATTGTATGTCGGTTCCCATTCATCGAACAGCATCTGTTTCAGGACCATTATCTTTTGTGGTACGTATGGTATCTTTCAGGTAACGTTGCAGAAATGCAGACATGAAGGCCATTATCAGCCCTGCAACCAGTTCAAGAATCGCAATAACGGAGTTGTTGATTCCTATTTTCAAATATATCTGAGCCAGATCGAGTGAGCCGGTTGCGATCAGTCCCATTGCAACAACGTTTATGCTTACAAAAACGAAACTCATGTTGAGTTTTTTTGTAGAAATATATCTATCAATCAGATCCCCAGTCTTGTATATCAATATGCCAAATATCATAAACCATAATGCATTCGATACAAACCAGATTATTTCTTGCAATATGTTTGTGGTGTAGACCTGTTCTAGAGAATACCAGCCTATCACCAATCCCGATAGTAGGAATAATATAGATACCAACAAAAAAGTGACAGTAATACTTCCATTTCTTAATCTAGATGTCCATTTGGTCTTCCACCGGCTGAGCGAGTCTTCCAGGTTGTATGCATACAACAGGAATACAAAACCAATCAGTAATACTACCATCGGCGTAGTGACATTAGAAAATGAAGTTCCTTTGTTGATATGATCGATGATAGATGGCGTCATATATACCAATGATATCAAGATTATGATCCATGCCAAAGGTGCAAGGAATCTTTTTCTCTTTCCTGGATCCTCCATGATTTTGGATATGATATATACTGTTCCTTCCAATCCTGGTGCTTGTTTAACATACACTTTTCTAACAGAGTCAATAGGTACGCGTGACGATATGATAGGATAGACGTATTCATCCTCTGCGCCGTCTCCAACAAGGATGATACGTGTGGGATTGATCTTTTCAAGAATTATCTCTAATTCATCGATGATTGCAGAATCTGATTTGTATCCTACTTTTTGATTACCGCAGATGAGTGCGACTTCGACTTCTCCTTCGTGTTCATCTTTCATCTCTTTGTAGATGTTGATGGCAGCGTAAAGAGCGTTGATATCAGAATCCTCAGGGTCAGCTATCCCCAGTGCCGTGGCTGCAACCGAGCACTCTTCTACACCTATTACAGGAGAGTCGACTTTTCCTTTTACTCCGAAATCATCATCCCTGTCAACGACAAGAATCAAAGTCTTCTTCATCATAAACAAATCACACTATCAATATAAGATTGATTGGGTATATTAACTGCTGGGAAGATACACAAATAGAACGGGCCTAAGCCCGTTGTTTATGCACTTGGTAATTCTATAGTATAAAGTGTCAACTCTCCCACAGAATATGGTTCTATTTCACCTTCAGCATAGCATTCATAGCCGTAAACTATGCAATTATTCACATAGAATACGATGCGATCTCCTTCATAAGTGAATTCATAGACCTCGACTGGTATTATAGATCCATCGTATCTTTCGAATGTTGTTATGCCTGTTTGAATGGCCGTTCCATCATCCATATTGGACACTATGAAGTGATATGGTGCAGGTATGGTGATAACATTGGTCAAAGTAGAGTTCTCGCCGTCTATCTGGTATACATTTAAAGTATATCCAGTATTATCCGAGTTTATAACATCAAACCTGTATATGTATTCGCCTTCATTGTCTGTGGATACATATGTGAATGATGAATTCACTCCGACTGCGGGAGGCACATTGATATCACTTGTAATGATATATTCATTATAATCATACCCGAGTGATTCACTGCTAAGGGTCATATACATGTTAAGTCCAGTTGTTATTTCAAATTCTTTCGAATATACGTACGTCTCTCCATTTATTGTTATCTCTGTATCAGGATAGTAATATACAGCTCTCGGAAGGTCTTCTATGTAAACTATTCCCAAACTTGCATTAGAAGTATAATCTGTCATAAAAGGATGGTGTTTTTGTGATGTTATTATAGAGGAATTCACAATATATGTTATGCCGGTCACTACATTATTATCAAGAGTGTATGCGATTTTGCCTATGTATTGTACGGGGACCGTATCTATGTAAATGTTCAATTCGATCCTGAAGACGGTCGAGGTGCCACTGAGTGCTGAACTGTTATCACTGTACAAAATATATGTAAGAGTCTGATCTCCATCTTTTATGATCTTTTGCCAGAGATATTCAACATTTCCATCAATGATGATATATTGATACATAGGGATAAAACCATTCGTATCCACGACATCATCGAGTTCTACAATGCCTGTCCAATATACATTGCCAGTGAGGTCTTTGTCTGTTCCTACCATATAGAAGAAAGAATTATCTATTGTATATATGTTCAGAACAGTGTAACTTACGGTTCCATTTTGGTAATATGTTACGGATGACGGACCGGATACAAACATATAATTGTAAAGTTCATCTTCTGAAGTTATTTTTCCGGTCTCATTGAATTTATAGGTAGCAGATGCGGTATCATCCATTACAGCAACGGGTATCGTTACATTCGTTCTCAATAGGTAGTAATCATAGCCGTAATTCGTAACATCGTAATTGAAACTCGATGAGATTATTAATTGTGATTCTTTGTTGATCTCTATTGTTTTTACATAATTTCCTGTACTGTCACTACCTATATCTGAATAGATTTCTTCGTTGATGATATATCCAAATCTATCATCCAAGCCTTCTGAATCAGGGTCCCTGTCAAAAGATTTTATGAATGGGTTGTACGATATGATA
>Ga0265295_1004843_pt1 | contig 17778 bp, 22 predicted proteins | sample Munlansysbiofilm_FD_192503 | JGI IMG/M metagenome (GOLD analysis project Ga0265295, IMG submission 192503) | Leachate microbial communities from a municipal landfill in Southern Ontario, Canada - Methane capture system biofilm | ecosystem: Engineered > Solid waste > Landfill > Unclassified ...
TATAACTACATCACTACTCTTTTTTTTCACAACTTCCACCACATCCGCTACTGCATCCATTTGATTTAAAAAGTTTTCTGTAAAGATAGTAAGTAGCTCCTAGTGCTAGTAGTGCTAAAAATATTTTATCTGCCATTTTAGTGTCCTTGTTTTATTGTCTTACTAGTTCCAACGCTTAAAAAGCGTCTAATAACTGCGGTTTTTAGGAATGCTAACCCATGGCATTCTCCACAATGAATCTCGCAAAAAAAGGCGAGGCTGAAGCCTCACTTGCGAGTTATTTCATAGGTTTAGCTTCAACCCAAATAAGTGCATCTTGGCTTAACTCTTTACCTTTGTACTCTTTGTCACTACCAACACCTAGTGCGCAAAAGCCCCAAAAACCAGCCTTTGGAAGGGCAAATGTAAACTCGCCATCTTTGTTAGCTTTGATAGTCATCGTAATAAATGAGTCTTGTGGAGCTTCTACTCTTGATTTGCCCATCTTATTGTTTTTCATATCAACATCTCTACTTAGGTACTCAACTTCTATCTCAGCAAATGGAACTACTTTACCGTGGCTCTTTACGATACCTGTAAAACTTCCGCCTTCCCAAATAGCATAAGGCTTTGTAAGTGGAACTATCTCAGCTTTAAGACCAAGTTCAGCATCCCAATCAGTTGGAGCACCAGCTACATTTATGATAGTTTTTGTAATTTGCTGGATATAAATATCTTCATTTTTCTCAAAGTATGGAGTTGGAGTCATCACAAAGAGATGATCTCCCATTTTTCTAGCTTTATAAGAGCTCTCATAAGCTTTACCACTGTTGTGATTTCCTTGAAAGATAATAGATTTTAAATCTTTTTTTAGGTCTGTTTTTTTCTCTTTGTTTATCACATAAAACTCTTCAACTCCAGCCATATCCATAGTGTGCTCATCTGAAAAAGGGTGAGTAAATACATGTTTTAACACTATTGTCTCACCTTTTGTAAGAGCAGTATTTGGAGTATAGAGCATTTGAAAGTGTGCATATACCGATGATGAAAGTAGAGCAGTAGCTACTACTGTTTTTAAAAGTGTGTTTTTCATATTTTATGCCTTATTTATTGTAGTTTTAATAATCACTATCATTGATAGTCTTTTTTTTAAGTTTAAGCTAGAAATTTAAAATCTCTAGCTTAAACTCTACTCTGTTATATCTGAACCTTTAACAAAAACTTGATGCCCTTCACCAGCGTCAAAAACAGCAGTATATCCACTAGATGGTTTTTTAAATGTTACTTCACTATCTTCACTCATCTTAGCTTCAAAGACAGCTTTGCCATCTTGCTCTAGCTTAAAGTTAACTCCACTAGCACTGCTTCCATCACTAAATCCGCCCTCGCAAGTAACAGTTCCATCACCATTGTCAAAGCAAGACATGATAGCACTGTGTGCAAAGAGTGAGCCTGAGAGTAGCGCTAGGCTTAGTATTATTTTTTTCATTTTTGGTTTTCCTCCTTTATAAGATTTTTAGACATCTCTTAGTCCTCCTCTCCAGTTTATACTCTTAGATGGAAATAGCCCTATAGTTAAAGCAGTTACTACGATGCTTGCATAAAAGTACGTCATAGCTTCAACACCACTCCACGCGTAGAAAGTACCAAGCATAAAGACCGCTGATGATGCTAGTATCCCTAAAGTGATAGGAAAAAAGATAGCAAAGAGCATCCATTTATAACTATTCGTTTGCATCTTAACTACTATCATTGTAGCTATACAAGGCGGAGTCAAAAGCATAAAGATAATGATGGCAACTGCATGAAGTGGAGTGTAACCACTGTTTGCTGCCATAGCTTCTTCTGCTCTTTGAGACTCAACTTTGTTATCTTCATAAATGCTTCCCAAAGTAGCAACTGCACTCTCCCTTGCTGCAAATGAGCTTAAAAACGCAACATTTATCTTCCAGTCAAAGCCTGCATACTTTGTAACTGGCTCAAAAGCTTTTCCAGCAAGACCCAAAAGAGAGTTTTCTACTTTTTCATTTTTTATATTTCGCAAGATTTTGTTACGAACCTTTGCAAGTTTTCTTATCTCTTTGTTGATGATTCTAGCTTCATTATCTCTACTAGGTTTGATAAACTTAAAAAAAGATTCATTTGAAACCTTGAAGTCTTCATCTATAGCTAGTGCACCTTTTTTAGATGTTGTAGCCATTCTTTTGTTTCTATAAGAGTCATAGTAGTTTAAAAGAGATGCTATCTCATCTTTTTCATCCACCTCCTCATAGTACTTGCTCTTTTTTACTCTCTTATCAAATGCAACTAAAGACTTACTAAGCTCTGCATCATAAGCGGCTTGTGATTCACTTGAGATGCCAGGAAATTGCAAGAGTGCAAAAAGAACAACTGCAACAGCTAAGACTATGGTTAAAACTTTATAGATATATATCCAAACTCTTTGAGCGGCACTAAGTATCACACCTTTAAATGTTGGTAGATGGTAAGGCGGAAGCTCCATGACAAATGGTGCAGTCTCACGTGTCTTTAAAAAAGTGCTTGTTATAATCTTTGCAACTATAAGAGCTGTAAAGATAGTAGCAGTAGAGATAAAAAACATCATAATCGCCATATCAGGCTTGAAAAATGCACCTAAAAGTAGAGTATAAAATGGTACTTTTGCTAAACAGTTCATATATGGAACTGTTAGGATTGTAGCCATTCTAGCTCTGTCATCGGCTATACCTTTTGTAGCCATAACTCCTGGAACTGCACATCCTCCAACCATAGCCCCACCTAAGACAAGTGGTAGAGTTGACTGTCCGTGAAGTCCAAATTTTTTAAAGATACGGTCAAGTATAAATGCCATTCGCGGCATATAGCCTACATCTTCCATAATGGCTATAAGCATAAAGAGTATGAAAAATATCGGTACATAGTTTATAAGAGCATTTGCACTATTTATCATCCAGACTGCAAAGTCACTCATCATTGGTATATCAGTTAAGTAAGCTTGTGGCGATATATCTATAACAAAGTTTTTAACAGCTGCTAAAATCGGCCAAGTATAATCAGTCAGCTTGTAACCTCCGACGATTGAGAGCTCATATATCAAAAACATTATCCCAAAGAGTATAGGAAGAGCTAACCATCTGTGAAGGATAATCTTGTCAGCTTTGTCTGTGAGCGTTTCTTTGCCTATATTTGTGTCTTTTACTGCTTTATGGTAGATAATATCCGCAGAGTCGTACCTAAAAGTAGCCAAAAAAGATGCAGTATCTTTATCGTGGATGGAGTGAAACTTATCTACTTGAGTCTTAGCAAGTTCTTCTATGAGGGAGAACTCTTTTTTTAAGTACTCTATGATAGTAGTATCGCCCTCTAGTACCTTTATGGCCATCCATCTTTTGTTTAGTGTGAGTTTAGTTGTCTCTATGGAGTCTTGAACTTCTTTTATATGAGGCTCTAACTCTTCATAGTTTATGCTAAAGTCTTCATATTTGTCGGTACTTTGAGATGTGCTTATTATCGCCTCCATAATCTCTTTGGACCCCAAACCTTTAGCTCCACTAGCTTCTATAACCTTGCATCCAAGAAGTTGAGATATCCTTTGGCTATCTATGATGATGCCTCTTCTTTGGGCCACATCCATCATATTTAACACGATAACTACAGGCATGCCAATCTCAAGGAGTTGAAATGTTAAGTAGAGATGCCTTTTGATATTTGAAGCATCTACAACATTTACTATTACATCAGGATTTTCATCGATGATAAACCCTTTAGCCACACGCTCTTCAAGAGAGTAAGAGCTAAAAGAGTAAGTGCCAGGAAGGTCAACCATCTCGATTTTATGATTATCATACTTGAATCTTCCAGTCTTTTTATCAACTGTAACACCAGGATAGTTTGCTATGTGCTGATCTATACCGCTAAGCATGTTAAAAATCGTAGATTTACCACAATTTGGCTGACCAGCAAGAGCTACTTTGATGTTTTTCATATATCTGAAACCTCTATAAGTCTTGCTTCACTTTTTCTAAGGCTAATATTGTAGTTATGGATGCGAAGCTCCATTGGATCAAAGAGTGGAGCTTCTCTTATAACTTCAATAGTAGCGCCTATGATAAAGCCCATATCAAGAAGCTTATGCATAAGTTTTCCGCCTGAATTTACACCAGCTATTTTGACTTTTTTGCCAGACTTTATGATGTCTAGATATTTCTTCTCTCTCTTTATCATCTCTTGCTCCATTTTTAAAAACCTAGAAGTTATAGCTGCTTAAATACAGTTCTTATAAAGCTCTTTAGGTTGAGTATAATTTTGAAAATTAATATCATAATTGTAGAATATAAAACTTATCTATTATTTAAATTGATAATGATTGTCAACTAGTCTATGCAATTTTTGCATTTTTTATGAAAAGTTATAAATTCAACATCTTCAACCGAAATTACATCTATAAAATCTGCTAAGTTTATTTTGCTTACATTTGTGCATTTAGTACATACGCAAAATGCCATAGGTGAGCCTTCTCTTAAGTGATAGTAAGCTCTTTTAAAATCATCTTGAATAGCTACAATAAGTTTGCACTCTATAAAAAAGTTTAAATGCCTATAGAGTGTGTTTAGGGATATTTTTTTTGGGTAAGTCTCAGAGAGTTTTTCTACAATGTCACAGATATTTAAACACTCATCACTAAGCATCAAAACATTGTAGATTGCCTCTCTAGCTCGTGAGTGATTTGCTCTTTTTTTCTCTATGCACTCATATAATTTTTTTAAGCTCATTTTATCTTTCTTTTTAGTCTCAGATGAGAAAAGAGCTCGTTCTTTTTGAACGAGCAGCTAAGTTTTTAAAACTAAAAACTACCTCTTATACCTGCAAAGTAGTATCTTCCTACATTTGAGCCAAGTACGTCTTCTACACCACTGTTGCCAAGATTGTTAACTCCGCCATATATCTCTAGCATCTTGTCTAGTTTGTATCCAAAAGTTAGATCTACAAGGTTGTAAGCATCTGTTTTACTATCAGGGATTGACATTTGAGTTGGGGCACCTTCGTTTATAACTTTTGTATAGTGCTGCTTGCCTATGTACTTTCCTATGAGACCGAGATTTAAATCTTTTGTAACTTGATAGTCAAAACTTAACATAAAAGTTCTATCTGGATTATATTCGAGATCTTTTTTTGTTTTTTCATCTTCTGTTTTTAGTTCATTATAAGTGAACTTTGAGTTTAAGTTCTCAAGAAGTAAGTAGCTAAGTGACAGCTCTAGCCCTTTTGTGTTTGCATCTGATACATTTTCATAAGTAAAGATGCCACTACTGTTTCTTATCTGCTGGATTTTATTTTTGATTTGGTTATAAAAAACAACGATGTCATAACTAAATTTCTTATCTCGTCCACCAAGTCCTATCTCATAAGCATCTGTTGATTCTGGCTTTAAGTCATAACCTAAAACATCAGCACCTCTTTGAGGACCATTTGGAGTGTTCATATTTATATATAGCTCTCTAATATCTGCAGTTCTAAAGCCCTGTGCAAAGTTTGCTCTTAGTTTTGCTAGTTTATCAAACTCATAGATTCCGCCAACTCTAAAAGTAGCCTTATCTTTAGCGTTACTTATCTCTTCATATCTAGCGCCTAGTATTGCGTTAAACTCATCCGTTACTTCCCACTCATCTTGTAAGTAGATAGATTTGTAATCCACTTTTTTCTCAGTCATGCCAAGATTGTTAGTAAATACAGATGATTTTCTCTTCTCATCTCTATACTCAAGCCCACCAGTTAAGAGATGTGCTTCTGTTGCAAGATAAGATGCTGAAGCTTCATAGACTGTGATATCTACATCAGCATTCATAGCAGCATTTGCGGATGCACTCTCAAAAGGAAAATTAAAATCACCCCAATAAGCAGCAGTAGTTGTATTTCTTTTTTCATACTTAGATTTGTAGATTCTAGCCTTTACATTTAACTCATCAGTTGGTGCAAACTCTGCATCTATGCTCAAATCTAGCCTATTGTTCTCATCGTGAGAGTTTACAGGAGCGTTGTAGATTGGAGTAGGATTTGGTGCAGTTCTAGCAGGATGCACGAAACCTATATAGACTCCATCTCTCTCCTCTTTGAAGTAGTTTACATCTATGCCCATTACAAAATCACTAGTAAAATCATAAGTGAGTCTTGTTCCTATGGTGTAGATTTCGCTATCTTCTCTAAAAGTTGTATCAACACTATAATAATCTTTTATATTTTTTACAGCAGGGTTTGGATGCTGTGATGGCTTAACATTTGTAGTGGGAGTTTTTGCATAAGTATCAGCAACTTCCCTTTGCTCATAAGGCTTAGTAGTTATGTAAGAACTATAAGCACTATAGCCAAAGCCATTGTTTTTACCTTGAATGCTAAGAGCTAAGTTTGTAGTTTGTGCATCAGAATCTCCGTTCATACCAACCCTTGCATCATAACTTATCTGCATCTCATCAGTTGGTTTTTTTGTGATGATATTTACAACTCCACCAACAGCATCTGCACCGTAGAGTGAACTCATAGGACCTTTTACTATCTCTATCCTTTGTATGATAGATGCTGGGATTCTCTCTAAATCATAAGGGTTTTTAACCTCTCCAGCTAAGCGCCTTCCATCTAGTAAAAAGAGAGTTCCATTTGCTCCCATTCCTCGGATGGATATAGATGACTTACTCTTTGAACTCGCACTAGGAAAAGTTCCGTACTGCATAACAAGCCCAGAAGTTTTACTTAAAATATCCCCCAAGCTAGATGCTCCCATCTTTTGTATCTCCTCTTGAGTTATTACATCAACAGTAGCAGCAACTCCATCTATGCTTTTTTGTGTCTTAGTTGCAATGCTTACAACCTCGATAGCTTTCATATCATCAGATGCAAAAGCGTAGTTGTTCATCAGCAGTGCAAGAGATGCACTTATTGTAATTTTTTTCATTATTTCCCTTTTATTGTAACAGTCACAATAATCATTATCAATAAATAAGATTAGAACTGTTTATTTATTTTTATAATAGTAGATGTCAAGCATCTCCAAAAGCTCTACAAAAGTAGAGCCTATGCAAAAGCTTTTAGTGTGGTTTTGCTACTAGTGAAAATGATGTTAGTTCATTTTCTTGAAGCCTCTCAAATAGCTTCATAATCCTCTCATACTCTACTTCTTTATCTATATAGATAAGTATCTGTGTGTTTTTTTCATAAGTCGAAAAGAGTGCATCGAGACTATCAAAACTGTTTACTTTACCATCAACTGCAAGTTCAAGTTTACTAAGTTCTATGCTTACACTTTTATCCTGCATCTCTTTTGCTGATGCTTCTAAGTTTGGTAAGTTTAAAGCAAGGATAACATCCTCTTTTTTAAAAACAGAACTGACCATAAAAAAGATAAGCAAGATAAAGACTATGTCAATAACTGGCGTCAAATCTGGTGCAATAGTAGGTCGTCTTTTACGCATCTTGGAGCTTCACATAAGTATATATCTCTTGAGTAAAAGAGAGTTCAAGCTTGTCCATCATGCTAACTAGATAGTTATAGCCAATATAGTGAGGGATGGCAACAATAAGCCCTGCTATAGTAGTTATCATCGCCATTGAGATGCCATCAGCAAAAAAACTAGGATCCCCTAAACCGTGAGTTGAGATGCTAACAAATGCACTATAGATTCCTATAACAGTTCCTAAAAGCCCTAAAAGTGGCGAGATAGTAGCTATAATCTTTACACTCTCTAAGCCACGCTCTAGTGAGTGCATCTTCTCATGAACTACCAGTTCAATCATGGAAATGTCACTATGTTGTGGCAGTACTTCTATGCAATCTTTGCATCTATCTTTTTTCTTCATCATAAAGCTTAGAAGGATTAAAAACTTCCATAACATGATGATAAGTCCAAAACCTAGCATCGCTATGAGGATTAGAACAATCACTCCGCCTTGATCTATAAACTGATATATATTCATCTTAATTCCTTGCGTATTTTATGGGTATGTTTAGATGTAGTGAGGTTAAACTCACACTATCTGGTATGGGTTTGTAAAACTCCACAGAGCGGACAACCTTAAGAGCTGCCGTATCTAAGATGGAGTGTCCACATGCTTTTTTTAAAAAAACATCTTTAATCTTTCCATCTTTACTAAGAGTAAAACTAACTTCACAAACTCCCTCTAACTTTCTTCTTTTTGCCATCTTTGGATAGCGTTTGTTTTCATTTAGCACTTCATAAAGCCCAGCTATAAAACTCTCTTTAGCCTTCTCATCAAAGATAGGTTTTTCAACTTGCTCAACTTCTTGAACTATCTCCTTCAGAACTATCTCTTCTACGTTCTCTTTAACAACTTCATCTTTAATAGTTTCATCTTTGATAACTTCTTTTTTAACTATCTCTTTGTTTATAGTTTTTGGTTTCTTTTTTGGTTTTTCTATAACTTTTTCTTTTTTTACTACTTCTTCTTTAATCACTTCTTTTTTTATTGGAGCTGGATTTATCTTAAAAACTAAGGTTTTTTCTTTTTCTATAACCTTACGTTGCACTTCATTAGAGAGAGTAATATAGTTGTAACCTTGTAAAAGAGCATATAGTGCACTTGTTACAACAAGCGCGCTAATCAATAATAAAAACTTATGCTCTTTAGAAGTCTTTTTTGCTTTAAGTGATAAATACATTTTGCAATCTTAGATAAGAAAAACTTAAATCTTGATTAAACCAATAATCATTATCGTAATCTTTAATTTAGGTAATATTAAATATAATCTATCTTGACTAATGTCAATGATAATTAATATCAATAACGATACTATATCAGTCAACCTTATACCTGAAGGAAATTTTATGAAAAATCACATATATGCATTACTGGCTTTTTTACTACTAACGGTCAATACACTAGATGCGCAAGAAAGACTTGAGAAGATAGTAATAGCTGGACCTTTCGCTTCAGTTTCACATCCGCTGCTTCACATGATAGAAACACAGGCACTAAAAGATGTTGCAAAAAAAGTAGAGTTTAGACTGTGGAAAAATCCAGATGAACTTCGCGCTATTGTAATTAAAGGAGATGTTGATTTTGTTGCAGTTCCTACAAATACAGCGGCAATCCTTAACAACAAAGGAGTAGATATAAGACTCCTAAATGTCTCTGTTTGGGGAATTTTAGGGATGATTAGCCGTGATAATACTCTAAAGACTCTAAAAGACTTTAAAGGCAAAAAGATAGCAGTTCCATTTCGTGCAGATATGCCTGACATTGTATTTGTGCAACTTCTAAAAAAACAAGGGCTTGATCCAAAAAAAGATTTTGAGCTTGTTTATGTTGCAAACCCTATAGATGCTATGCAGATGCTTATAATGAGACGCATCGACCACTCACTTTTAGCTGAGCCTGCAATCTCAGTAGCACTTAGAAAAACTGACTCTTTTCCTATCAAACTAATAGCGCCTGATTTGTATAGAAGTGTTGACTTGCAAGAAGAGTGGGCTAGAGTTTTTAACACAGATAGAGATATTCCACAAGCTGGGATGGCAGTTTTGGGTCGCATGAAAGACAAAAAAGTGATATCTCGTTTTTTAGAAGAGTATGATAACTCACTAAAATGGTATATGTCTCACCCGCAAGAAGCTGGAGTGATGGTAGCAAAAGAGATAGACCTCTTAACTAAAGATGGAGTAGCAGACTCCATAGCTCATGTAAACCTAAAGAGCAAACGAGCTGTGGATGTAAGAGAAAAAATAGAGTTTTTCTTTGATGTTTTAAAGGAAGAAGACCCTAAAATAATAGGTGGTAAACTTCCACAAGATAGCTTTTACTATAAAGAGGATTAGATGAAATTTGCACTAAAGATACTAAAAGATTTTCCCGCTTACCTTTGGAGCGGTTGGGGTGCGATAGCATCTATACTTCTTTTTATCGCTCTATGGGATATGGGAAATCAAATCTATGGTAACTTAGTTCTACCATCACCGCTAGAGACATTTTCTACTTTAGCTGCAATGCTAGGAGATGAGAGTGTAATCGCTGAGATAAAGACAACTCTTTACCGTGCATCTATCGGTTTTGGTATATCTTTAGTGGTTGGAACTACTTTTGGACTTTTAGCTGGTTTTTTTGCTACTGCTTCTATTATGAGCCGCCCGATTGTAACTATACTTGTGGGAATGCCACCAATCGCGTGGATTGTTCTAGCTATGATTTGGTTTGGAATGGGAGATGAGACTGTTATCTTTACAGTTATAGTCGCTTCATTTCCTATCATCTTTGTAGGTTCATTACAAGGTACTCGCACACTTGATGGTGACTTAAAAGAGATGGCTGAGAGCTTTAAACTTCCGTGGCATATGAAGTTTTTCGATGTTTACTTTCCGCATATATTTTCTTATGTATTTCCAGCTTGGGTTAGTGGGCTTGGTATGGCTTGGAAGATAGTTGTGATGGCGGAACTCCTAGCTACAAGTGATGGCATAGGAGCTTCACTTGCAGTTGCAAGAAGCCAGTTAGACACACCAACAGCTTTAGCTTTAGTAGTTATCATGATAAGTTCGCTTATGTTTGTTGAGTACATCATCTTAGAGCCGATTAAAAGAGAGGTTGAGTTATGGAGAAGTTAGAAGTAAAGAGTTTAAATCATCACTTTGGTTTTACAGAGATACTTCGTGATATAAACTTTACACTAAACAAAGGTCAGGTTCTTTCAGTTGTAGGTCCTAGTGGTGGAGGAAAAACTACGCTTTTACACCTTTGTGCTGGACTTTTGGATGTAGAAGAGGGAAGTGCGACTAACACATTTACAAGTAGCTCTTTTGCTTTTCAAGATGCAAGACTGCTTCCATGGAAAAATGTTATAGACAACATCGCTCTAGGACTTTTGGCTAGTGGAGAGAAAAAAAGCGTAGCAATCGAGAAATCAAAAAAGATAGCTTTAGAGTTTGGACTTGAAGAGGATGATTTTGATAAGTTTCCAAAGGATTTAAGTGGAGGAATGAGACAAAGAGTTAGTTTTGCTAGAGCACTAGTCGTAAAACCTTCACTTTTGTTTCTTGATGAGCCTTTCTCAGCTCTGGATATTGGGCTTAAAAAAGAGCTACAAAGTATCTTGATTGATATGATAAGTAAAAAAGAGATAAGCATACTCTTTATCACACATGACCTGATGGAAGCCATCAGACTAAGCGATGAGATACTTCTACTAAAAGCAGATCCAGGTCACATAGTAAAAAAGTTCTCATATGAGTTACCGCAAAAACAAAGAGATGATGAGTATGTTTACGCACAGAGTGCAAAGATACTTCAAGATAGAGAGATTATAACGACTTTTGAACTGGAGATAAAATGATAATTATAAATCTCGCCGTAGGCGTAGCTTTTCTAAAGAAAGACAAGTCTTTTGTGAGAGGAATTTCTGGTGGACTCTGTTCACAAGAAAGGAGACCATAATGGAACAAGAGAAATTACGAGCAACAAATCACTACCTATACTATCCAGATGAAAAAGATATTCCCCCATATCTAGCTTACGGGTTTAGACCTGTGTTTTTACTTTTAGCTCCATATATGATTATCACTATGGTTTTATGGGGATTAGTTTGGGCTGGCATCTTAAGCATCCCTTTTATGAATGATACTCTTACATGGCATGTGTTTGAGATGATATTTGGTATCCTCACAGCTGGTGCTTTGGCATTTTTGACCACGGGAATCCCTGAACTTTTCCCAGGAATGGTTCCTTTTGTGGGAAAGAGACTAAAGTACATCATCATACTTTGGGTGGCTGGTAGAGTTGGCTTTTGGTTTATCGACTATTTAGGTGTCTATATAGTTGCAGCGCTAAACTTAGCAATGCTTTTGTGGCTAATCTGGTATGCAAAAGATGCAGTGCTTGACAAGCTTCAAAGGCACGCATCTCTTGGTTATTCACTAGTTTCAATTTTTATCATACAAGCGTGGTTCTTCGCATCTCAAGCAGGACTTGCATCTACTGATGGAATGACTATCCTAAAAGTGGCACTAGGTGCTATTGTGGTACTTATACTACTAGCTCTTAGACGAGTAAATATGGAAGCGGTAAATGAACTTATGGAAGACAAGGGCATAGATGATATCTATGTCTCACGCCCACCAAAGACAAATCTAGCAGTTTTTGCAGTTATCCTCTTTACTATAGTTGAGTTTTTATATCCACAAAACTCAGCTCTTGGATGGTTAGGACTAGCAACTGGTGCGGCTATTTTAGCCATCACGGGTGACTATATCCTAAAAGATGAGTTTATACTAAACCAACCATTTGTGCTCTACCTTGCATCTATTCTTGTGATGCTATCCGCTGGTTATGCTCTTATGGGCTGGGCTTTACTAGGTGAGAGAGTAGGCGATATAAACCACTTTAGACACTTTATCACAAGTGGCGGAGTAGGGCTTGCTTATATGGTTGTTATGATAATCATAGGCTGGATTCACACAGGCAGACATTTAACATCAAATATCTACACGCATCTGATGATAGGACTTATGATACTAGCAACGCTTATGAGAAGTTTGATACCGTTTTTTGAGGAGTATATGAGTGAGTTATATCTATACTCATCCATCATCTGGAGCATCCCTTTTATGCTCTATATAAAAGTCTTTTATTCGTTTTTGATGAATCCTAGAGCAGATGGAATTAAGGGTTAAAATTTAAACTATCTAACTGCGCCTCAAAAGAGGTGCAACTAGACACGGTAGAGCAAGTTTTAGTCTTTTGAAAAATAATCTAATATTTTGTCATTTGGAGTATTGGCCAAATTTAATTTAAGATTTATTTTCATATTTTTTATATCTTTTTTATCAAGCAATTCAATAACTTGTTTATTAATGGCTTCTGGTGCAGAAAAACACCATGATTCATGTTCATATTTGCTTAAAACTTCAGAAATTTTATCTGAAATGTCTTTAATTCTACGACGCTCTTCTTCAAGCATGATATTTTGATTTTCATTAGAGCCACTACTTTGAGCACTTGTGAAATTACCTTTTCTATCTGAATACTTTTCATCAGCCTTTAGATGTAAATCAAGGTCTTCGCTACTCTTGATTATCTCAACAGACTTTCTTTTTAAAGCATCTTGTTCAACCCTAAATAGTTTGAAATGTTGTAAATCAACAACTATAATTAAATTTGATTTCATGATAACTCCTTTTGAATTGGAAATTTATATTTTTTATTAAAACTAATAATATCTCCAACTGATTAATTATATCAAAAATTGTTTAATCCATCCAATAAGAAATATTAGCGATATTTATCAACTCTCAGACCTTTTTATACTATCCTTAAACCCCCAAGTTCGCCTTGCATCTACTACTTCAGAGTGGCTCATATCTACTATCATAAGCTCTTCTTTATTCCCTAGATGCTCTAGGAGTTCGCCGTTTGGAGAGGCTAGGAGTGAGTCGCCGTAAAACTTCCACTTAAAATCTTTGTCTATGTATTCGCCTATTCTATTTGCTCGCAGTATGTAGAAGTTATGAGTAAAGGCACGGGAGAGAATTAGGGCTTTCCATCTCCCAAATGACTCAAATGTGGATACACTAGGAAGTAAAAGGCAGTCTATATTTTTACCAAAGAGCTGAGAAAACATCTCATCAAAGTGAATCTCAAAACCATTCATGATAGCAAACTTAAATCCATCTACTTTAAAGACTAGAGGTGACTTTAGCGCTACTTTAGTGTTTGCAAAAAACTTTTCTTCATTCCAATGAGGGTAGTTTATAAGAAGTTGTTGCTCATAGTAAGAAGTAGAGGAGGGTGCAAACTTTGCCACACACTTAAAAATCTCGCCTTTTCTTACAATGATAAGTGGTGCTACTATTGTCATATTGTAAGTACTTGAGAGCTCTTTTAGAACTTTACTTTGATGTTTTTCTTGCTCTTTTATCATAGATGCACTCAAAGATTCTAGTTCTTTAAAAAAAGGATTTAGTACATATTCGCCCAAAAGAAGGACTTTTACACCTTTGTTGTGTGCTATGCGTATATAGTTATAGAGCTTTGTACTACTCATACCTTGTGCATTTAGTTGTAGAACAGCAGCTCTCATTTTTACTCTTAACTAGCTTTTATCGTGTTTATCTTAAGCACTGCTTCTTCTAAAATTTTTTGAGCATCTAGCAGCTCTTTTGTGCCTTTTTCATAAGCTTTTACGCTCTCTTCTAGGGTGATTTCAGGTTTCATAAGAGTCTCAAGAGTCTCTTTGGCATTTTGCAGTTTTGTCTCAAAATCGTTACTCATCTAGGGCTTCCTTTATATAGTCTTCAAATTTATCTAACTCCACAAGAAACGCATCATGGCCATAGTCACTATCTATATCTATATAGCTATGGTTTGTATTTCCAATAGATTTCAGTGTGTCTGCAATATATTTCATCTCTGTGTTTTTAAATAAGATATCGTTTTTAAAACTAATAAGATGGATCTTTGCAGATACCTTTTGAAGTGCTTCTTCAAAAGAGTCAAAACCACGAGAGAGATCAAAAATATTGATTGCTTTTGTGATATATAGGTATGAAAGCGGATCAAACCATTTAGTAAAGTTGTAGCCATTATACTCTAAGTATGACTCAACTTGAAACTTACCAAACAGCTCGTAAAGACCATCAGTTCTTTTGTATTCACGGTTAAATTTTCTAGCCATTGATTCATGCGATAAAAAACTAATATGCCCAGCCATACGGCCAACCGCCATACCAGATAGACCTTTTTCTTTTATAAGGGCACTATCATAATAACCTTGCTTGAAGTCTGGGTCTTTTAGGATTGCCTCTTGAGCTATTTTGTTAAAAGCTATAGCCCAAGGTTGGGTTGCATGAGTAGATGCTAAAGAGATGATTTTATCTGTAAAGTTTGGAAAATGAACCCCAAACTGAAGAGCTTGCATCCCTCCCATAGAACCACCAATAATAGCGTGAACTTTGTGGATATTTAACCTATCAAATAGAATTCGCTGAGCTTTTACCATATCTTTTATAGTTATGACTGGAAACTTGTATCTGTAGTGCTCAAGATGCGGATGTTGCAAGCTCATAGGGCCAGTTGAACCAAAACAACTCCCTATAACATTTGAGCAGATTACAAAATACTTATCAGTATCAATCCCTTTACCAGGACCAATAAGTCCATCCCACCAACCAGGTTTGTTTTCACCCTCATAAAGCCCAGCACAGTGATGCGAACCTGTTAGTGCATGACAAACTACTATAACATTACTTTTGTCATCATTTAACTCGCCATAGGTCTCATAAGCAATGTCGTAAGGTTCTAAGATGCGACCGCTTTCTAAGTAAAGGGGGTTTGTGAAGTGTTCAATATGTGTTTTGAGGTTTAAGGACAAGTTTGTATCTCTTTATAAAATAGTTGTACAATTTTAGCGAAAAGGACTTAATACAAATTTTAGTGAGGCTAAAGTTTAAAACATTAGAAGCTTTTAGGCTTCTAATGCTTGTTTTATATCTGCAATAAGGTCATTTATGGATTCTAATCCACAAGAAATTCTAATGAGTCCTTGAGGAACTCCACAGGCAATAAGTTCTTTTTCTTTGAGTTGCTGATGGGTCGTGGATGCTGGGTGTGTTATGATTGATTTTGAATCACCAATATTAACTACTAAAGAGTAGAGTTTTGTCGCATCTACAACTTTTTCTGCTTCCTCATATGAAGAGACTTCAAAGCTAAGAAGTCCACTACTAGCTCCACCATCAAAGTATTTTTGAGCGTTTTTATAGTTTGAGTTGCTCTTTAATCCTGGATAGTTTACTTTTTTAACTTTTGGATGTGACTCTAAAAACTGGGCAAGAGCGAGAGCATTTTTAGAGTGTTCTTGCATACGAAGAGATAGATGCTCTAGCCCTTGTATAAAAAGCCATGAGTTAAAAGGAGATGGAACCGCTCCTAAATCACGCAAAAGTGAGAGCCTAGCTCTAAGACTATATGGAGGAAGTGGAACTTCTGTATAGATTAGGCCATGGTAAGACTCATCTGGCTCATTAAAGTGAGCATATCTAGGATTGCCTTTTAATTTTTCTGTGAGATTGTGTCTCTCAACCATGATGCCGCCTAGTGCTAAACCTTGACCTGTAGTGTATTTTGATGTGCTGTGAACTACTATATCTGCGCCAAACTCAAATGGACGACATAGTATAGGTGTTGCAACTGTGTTATCAACTACACTTAAAATCCCATGCTTATTTGCAACAGCAGTTATAGCTTCAATGTCTGCTACATCAATACTTGGGTTTGTAAGAGATTCAAAAAAGATGATTTTTGTTTTTGCATCTATGAGGTTTTCAAGAGTCTCAGGCTTATGTACATCAAAAAATCTAGTCTCGATGCCCATTCTTTTTAGTGTATAAGTAGTCTGAGTCAGAGTCCCGCCATAGAGTTGATTTGCACAAATAATGTTATCTCCAGCTTCTGCCGCGTTAATGATGGCGTAAAATATAGCGCTCATTCCACTAGCCGTTGCAATAGATGCCGCTCCGCCTTCAACTTCAGCAAATCTTTTTTCAAAAACATCTGTAGTAGGGTTGTTAAGTCTTGTGTAGATATTTCCAAGCTCTTTTAGTGAAAACAAGTTTGCAGCATGCTCTATGCTGTTAAACTCATAAGCAGTTGTTTGGTAGATTGGAACTGCCATAGTTCTTTGAGAGTCTTTTTCATAACCAACATGAATAGCTTTTGTTTGTAAGTCCATAATATCTCCGATTAGTATGTTTAAAATATTGGGGTAATTTTAGCAGATATAACTTAATCTATATAAAAATATCTAATAATAAAACCCTCAATCAAGCTTATAACAGGGGAAGTTGTTAAATATTTTCAGTGTCATAAATAACTACAGTTGAGGCTAAAAGATCGTGAAGAGATCTTTTATCTCCTCTAAAGGCAACCATGAAAAATCCCATAAGTAGGATAAGTGTAGATGCAATGTAGCCCAAAGAGCGGGTGATGGCTTGTTTGTTGTCTATATCTTTTAGAGTTGTGGCATCAACAATTTTGATATTTACAAACTTTTTACCAGGAGTAGCACCTCGCCATCTTCTCCAAAAAAGCATAGTAACAAGCAAAACACTAACTTCAAAAAGTAGCTCCCACTTTAGTGAAGTTTGGGGTTGAGATGCAAGTGCTTTTTGTGCATTTCCACTCATAGCATAAGCTATGTTTTGTTGATATTGTGAAAAGTCAAACCAGTTGCCATCACTCAAAAAGTATATAACAACTCCAACAGGCAGAGCTAAAAAAAGAGTATCTAAAAAAGAAGCAAAAAAGCGAATCCAAAAACCAGCGTATCTTACTTCATCCACAACTTATTCCTTTGGAAGTGATATTTTTAGGAACGCTCAGCCGAAGCTAAAGCGTCGGTTCCGAAAACTTAATAAATTTTAAAGCAATACATCTCTTGCGGAAACGAGGTTTCAACCTCGTAGATAAAACCACACATCTTTTTTGGAAACGAGGTTTCAACCTCACACATCTCTTGCGGAAACGAGGTTTCAACCTCGTAGATATGTCTTAAAAGACACTTTAGTTTTAAAGCCCCACAGCGCGAAGCTAAAGCATCACTTCCAAAAGCCATTGCTTAGTACTCCTAAAAGCATCGCTTCCAAAAACCTTGTAAACCTAAAAGCCACACATCTCTTGCGGAAACGAGGTTTCAACCTCGTAGATATGTCTTAAAAGACACTTTAGTTTTAAAGCCCCACAGCGCGAAGCTAAAGCATCGCTTCCAAAAGCCATTGCTTAGTACTCCTAAAAGCATCGCTTCCTAGA
>Ga0265295_1004844_pt1 | contig 17777 bp, 16 predicted proteins | sample Munlansysbiofilm_FD_192503 | JGI IMG/M metagenome (GOLD analysis project Ga0265295, IMG submission 192503) | Leachate microbial communities from a municipal landfill in Southern Ontario, Canada - Methane capture system biofilm | ecosystem: Engineered > Solid waste > Landfill > Unclassified ...
CTCCAAGGGCTGCTGCAATACAGTCGTCAAGAGGCCGGGCTGTTCCTCCTGTGCTTCTGTCCTGAAGAAGCTGTAGAGAGCACCCTGTATATGCAAAATCTTTCCGCATCTTTGAAAAAGCATGCCCACAGAGCCCGTAAAAAAGGAGAATTCCGTCCGTAAAACCTGACATAAGGCTCAGGTTTGTATATGTTTTGTTTTTGAGCCTGGAAGGGTCTGAATGAAGTCCTATCTCCTGAAGCTGGACGATGACACTGAACCCATCACTTTTCTTGAGGCAGGATTTTATTTCATGGACAGGCAGTGCCAGAGGTTTAAGACCCTGATTTTTAAGTTTGTCCTGTAAGCCTATATTTTCGTTGTTTTTTACGAGGTAAACCCTTTCCACTTCAGGGTCACCTGAAAGCACGTGGACAATTTCGTCCTCGAATACCCTGCAGCCGATTATGCCCATTGCAGTCATAATACAGGCTCAACCAGGGACTATTAATAAATATCCTTACCGGGAGAGCTAATAACTCTTAGCTGAAAACAAGGTTTTTTAATTTCCTGTTCCTTTTAGCTCCGTGCCTGATAGTAGCCTTCTTTTTCAGGACTTTCACCGGTAAAGAAAAAAGCCCCGAGAGGTTTGCGTCTGTCAGGACCTCTTCCTTCTTTCCATCCCTGAAGACTTTTCCTTCTTTTATAAGGACCATACGGCTTATTTCCGGGATAGCGTCCTGAAGGTTGTGAGTAACAAGGATTACATTTTTCCCCGAGCCGGCTATTTTCCGGACGCTTTTACGGAAATTTTTTCATTTTTCTTAATGTGTTTATTTCTATTTGCTTTTTTTTCAGGGCTTCTTCTTTCTCTGGTTTTTTTTCGCGGGTTACCCTCTATGTTTTTCTTCAAGAAATTTTCGGACTGCGGCAGGTCCGTCCAGAACTTCGGCAAGTTCCATTAGCCTTCGGGTTTTTTTACTGTAATTTTCATCTTCAAAGATTTCCCGGATACAGGCCAGGATAACCTCAGGGGGTGTCAGATAGCTCATCCTCTTTCCATACCCCGCCTCTTCGAGGACTGAGGCATTATTCTCCTGCTCTGCATGTTTTTCGTCCGGAAAGGAAAGTATGGGAAGCCCAAAGGCAAGGCTCTCCATAATGGTTCCGTGCCCGCCTGCAGTAATAACAAGATCAGAGCCTTTATAATAAGGAAAAGGATTTTCTGTAAAACCCGTGAATTCAACGTTTTCCGGAACTTTTGAAAACTGCTCCGGATCTATTTCAGGCCCTGAGATAAAGGTATAATAGATACTGGGGTCCAGTTTTGCAGCCTCAAGTACGTTCCTGAATACGGCGGCCCTGTACCCGAAAGCCCCTATTGTTGAAAGTACATTCGGGCGCTTGAAAGCTTTTTCTCCAGCTTCCTGGTATCTGCACCGGATAAGAGGGCCGCTGAAAAATATATTATCATTGACAGCCCTGGAGATAGTGAAGTTTTTTCGGTTCACAGAGTAAGGGAGCGGGTAATCAGGGACTATTATCCCATCAACACTGCTGAATACGTAATTGTAAAACCTTTTGACAAATATCCCTGCAATTCCTGCAAAGAGTCCCTTTTTCCAAAAAAATTCTTCCATATTGAACTGATGCCCTATGAAATAAACAGGGACTTTCCTTTTCTGCGCAGCAAGGATGCCTGTATAGTACCCATCCGAAAGCACTACATCTGGATCCAGTTTTTCTATCAACCTCAGGATTTTTCTGAACCCGGAAGGGGAAAGGTTATTCAGTGTTTCTTTAATGGATTTCCTTATGTCAAAGGTCCCTGCTTCTCCGGCCAATTTTATTTCCGAAGGAATTTCATAAGCCGAATAACCTGTTTTTTGCACCAGACCCTTTGAGTAACCATAAGCTCCAAAATTAACCTCATGCCCTGCTGCCAGGAACTCTTTCCCCAGAGAGAGGCAACGCCCTGTGTGTCCAAGCCCTTCTCCGCATATGAACAGTAAGATTTTCATATTCTTATCGCCCTTCCCTGGCGTAATCTCTAAAAATAAATATGTTTATTAAGTTAAACTTTCTTAAGTTAAACTTTCTTAAGTTAAACCCTTTCCTGTAGATTTATAGCAGCTTCGAAAATGAGCCTATAAGCTTCGAGCAGTCTGTCTAATTTGAAAAATAAAAAGAAGAGATTTGAGGTAAAATCCATCTAGAAGGAAGTAACATGGGAGATTTTTATAAGCTCTTCACTGATGGCACGTTTTCTGGTCTGTTCGTATATTTTGGGTGTTCGTGTTTCTGGTCCCACGCTACCAACTATTGATAGTCTTCTCCTGTATATATAGTTTTCTTCTTTCTATGTAATGATCGTTTTATCTACTGGTATTTGCTTCTTAACTACATACTTCTAATCTCAGCTTCTCAAATTTAAAGCATTTTTACAGGATATTCTGCCCTGAAAATACCTATTGTCTTCTTTTTTCTTACTTTTCCTTTCATATGCCCCTTCAATTTCATATTTTTCATATAATTATTTTTTGAAAATAAATTTATTTTACTCTGAATGTCTATATTTATTAAAAAAATATACTTTTTCAGCGAAATCTCTTTATATTTTTGTCTCCATTCTTTTCACTGGATAAGAATTTTTCTAGAAAATTTCGTACAAAAGAGCGGAATAAAATGGTCGTGTTTGTTAATGCAAAAAACACCCGAAAACAATTCTAAGTCAACGGTAAGTTCTGAGCTTGCAGAAACTCTGCTCCTTGAGGGATGGAAAAAAGTAGACCTGCATGTTCACTCGTCCTGTTCCTATGACGTCCCTCCGGCACAGGCAATGCACCCCGCAGTTCTTTTTGAAAAAGCGAAGTCTAAGGGGCTTGATTTTGTGACCTTTACAGATCATGATACTGTTGAAGCATATGATCTGCTGGGGTGGGATAAGGAGGGTCTTGTCCCAGGCGTTGAGATTTCAATCAAAGACCCTGAAAATGTAGGGCATACTATTCACGTTAATGTTTTTGAGCTTGACCCGGAAGAGTTCGGAGAACTTGAGGCTATCGCCAACCAGGAACATGATTTCAAAAGCTTTATTCGTTACCTCAGAGCTCACAATCTTCCGCACGTATACAACCATCCTTTCTGGTTTGCTCCAGGAGACCGACCCAATCTCCGGCCTGTGCCTGAACTAATAAAACAGTTTCCTGTAGTAGAGTATAACATGCAGGACTTAACGGAAAAAAACCTCATTACGGCTGCACTTGCTCGAAAATATGGGAAAGGGCTTGCCGCCACCACGGACAGCCATACAGGCGGCATGGGAGCAGTCTACACTCTTGCAAAAGGGGATTCTTTCAGGGAATATTTTGATAATATCAAAAATGGTCGGTCATATATAGTAGTTGAAGGAGGAGCCCTGAGACACCTTACTAAGGAGCTGAACGCCTGGGTTGAACTGGTTTTCTCTATGGATAGAAATGCGCGGGAAGAAAAAAGTTTTACCACCAATGTAAGGACATTTGACAGGCTGATAGCTCTCTTTGCAAATGAAAGAATTAGAAAATTTCCCAGAGTTAACAGTCTGACAATGAGCTTTTTTCAGAACTTTTCCAGATCCGGGCTGCCCGCTTATATGTATATGAGGTCTGAAAAGCCTCTTGTTTCTAGAATTGAAAAAATCGTTAATCTGACAGTGTAAGCTATTACCAAATTAAATCTCCTGAAAATAAGGTATGGAAACTGGTCAAGACCTATCTGACTAAAGCTATCTGATTAAAGTATTGAGCTAAAACCCTATATACATTTTTTATTTCTAAGAAAAGAAAGAAGTAAGTGCCTTGTAAGTCAGTGCCCGGTAAAATTGTTTACGATGGATGTTAAACAACTCTATTAAGCTAAAACTTCTTTTTTCAACATTTTAATCCTTATTTTTCTTTTTGCCTATCCAGTTCTTAAATATATAGGGGTATATGTGTTAAATATAATATATTGGCAAAATCTATATACTTAAGGGCTGATCTTTGTAGTAATGTAAGTTTCTTACATGCAAAAGTAACATCCATAAAATTTAAAAATAATATGGAGAATTTCCATGCTCCAAAATGGAAAAATTAAAGGTTTAATATTTGACTGTTATAAAACTCTCATTGATATTAGAACTGATGAGGGAAGCTGGGAAACAAACGAAAAAGTAAGCAAATGGTTACTCTATCAGGGAGTAAGAATCGAACCTGATAGGCTCAGAGAAGAATACAAGTGGAAGGTAATAGGTAGACTGGGCAACTCCGGGCAGAAATACCCTGATATCCGTATAGAAGAAATTTTTGCCGAAATTTGTGCAGAAAATGCTTTTAGAGAAATCAACCCATTCTGGCTCGGTATTGAAGCTGCAAAGGTTTTCAGGACTTCATCTTTAAAGAAACTTGAGGCTTACCCCCAGAGCCTTCGTCTGCTTGATAAATATCGGAACGTTCCTAAATGCATTGTTTCAAATGCTCAGAGAGTTTTTACTGAACAGGAACTCCACTTCCTGGGATTATATGATCGTTTTAATTTTATTATCATGTCCTCAGACCACAGAATTAAAAAACCTGATACAAGGCTTTTCAAAATGGCTCTCGATGGTCTTAAACTGGAACCCTGGGAAGTGTTATCAATTGGAGACACTCCGGAAAATGATATCTACGCCCCTCAAAGTCTTGGAATTAATGCAATGCATATCCGTGATGCCTGGAGATGTGTATAATTTATTGCATAGCTCATTTCTTAAAATCTGAATGCCATAGTACTTACAAAATTGAAATATGAATAATAAATATTGACACTGGAGCAGTAGCCTGGATGATACTGACCTATAAAGTCAAGCACAATCAAGATTTCTCAGAGGAATTAAGAAAGGCGCAAAAGGTTGTTGAGTTCTGTATCAAACATCAAACTCAAAAAACCAGCCCGAATCCTTCCCCTGTACAAAACAATGCCTCCTCTGATCCTCAATTTCCCATTTATCCTCTTTCATCTCCGCTATCATCCTCGTTTTCTACTTCTTCTGAGTCTTTTCGTGAATTCTCAACTATTCTCTCTGTTCCTAAGTTTCTTGATTCTTTATCCATGCCTGATCCACTTACGGTTTCTGGATCTTTTTCGCCAGAAGATGTCAAGCACATAGGATTGAAATCAATAATATCCGGCCAGATCATCAAGAAATATTCCCAGAACCAGAACCTCAGATCCATAAAAAATGTGAAATTAATCATACCTTCGAAGGCTGTATCTGTCGACAGGAATGAAAGAACCCTTTTTATTCCCTGCTTGAAACTCCTGTTAAACTATCGTTTTTCTAACAACTTTAACAAAGTCTCCCAGATAGAAATTGACAATGTCTATGCTTATGTAGCAGTGGTATTTCCAGATGAAGAACCAGAAAGTTTCGGGTACTATATAGGAGTCGATCGAAATACCATGGGGCATATAGCAGTTGTAGCAGACCCTGATTCAGGTAAAGTCTGGAAGCTGGGAAAAATGCGTTACCATATACATCAAAAATACCAGAACATAATGAACCGTCTCAGTAATAGCGGTAAAAATAAACAACTAAAAGCTGTCAAAAAACGCGAAAAGAACATTGTAAAGGATTTGAACCATAAAATAAGCCGGAAGATTGTGGACCTGGCTCTATATAATGGAAGTGGAATTAAACTTGAAAACCTGAAAGGAATTCGGAAACTCAATAGCAAATCCAATGGTGCAGGAAAAGGTAAGCCTGATCAAAACAAAGACAAAAAACTTACTTGTTCAAATGAATATTCCCTGAACAACTGGTCTTTTCTCCAGCTCCAGCAGTTTATTGAATATAAGGCCAGGTTGCGGGGGGTAGAGGTAGTCTATATTGATCCCTATGCGACGAGCAAGAAGTGCAGCCGCTGCGGACATACAGGCAACCGACAGAGCAAGCGGTTTGAGTGCCCCTGCTGCGGGCACGTTGACCATGCCGATGTCAACGCTGCCTTTAATATAGCGTTGACGCCAAAAGATACTGGTCAATTCTCTGCAGAAAGAGATGCAGGGAAAGGGCGCACTGATACCCCTCAAAAAGTCCTGGCTCGTAACGCCTTCAGTAAGCGTGCAGCCAGGGAAAAAGCTTCTCCGCAGTTTGCATGGGAAGTATGTCAGTTTTTAACTTAAGATCGCCTCCTGCAAATTGAAGCCTGTGAGCTTCTTGAGCCTTTAAGTTTTTAGTTCGAAGAAATCAGCGTCTACTAATCAGGTTCGAAAAATTCCTCTTCTTTTGGCGGAAATTTGCCTTCAAATTTTTTGTTATCAAAACTCTAACAACAGGTTACTATTATATCTTGATAAATATCTTGATAAAAAAAGCCCTGTTTGCGCCTATTACTTAAAAGAAGATTATTATTTTAAGAAGAAAATTCTAAATGGTTTATGATGTGGTGAGGGTGATAATAGGCTAATTATTCTCTCTTATAACTGGATAGTTTTACTTATATTTGTATATTACTTAACTATCTATATGTTTTAATACTAGTACTTATTATGATTGGATATTTTATATGTTTTTACCAGGGTTGGTAAAGTGTAAACTCAAATCATAACGTTATATGGGAGTTATATTATAACTCTGGGTTTTGTAAGTTTATCCAAAACTCATAAACTATTTCTTTAAAGCTCCATTGGAAATGAACAGTAAAGCTACTTATCAGAAAAGTAGCTATGAAGCTTTTGTAGGTGCGATGTTAAGAAATGGGTTTTTGAATCTCTCATCCCGGACAGTATTAATTATTTTTTTATGCTGTACATCCATTGTTGATTTTTTATACAATTTCTATATGTTATATTGTTTTACTATATATGCCTATATCCATATTTAGTGCAAAATAGATTATGTCGAGAATCTTTATATATGAACTTTCAATTGTGTAGTGTACTGTATCATTTAGGATGTAAATTGTTGATTTGTTGTATTTTTAATGGAGTATGTGTAACATGGTAAATAAATTAAAAACATACGCAGTCCTTACGTTACTGGTGTTTGGACTTGTATTTCTGGGAATTGGATGCACTGGAAATGATAGTGGTGAGTCCCAGGTTGAGGAAACCTCTTCCGCTGGAGCCACTGAAGCTGAAGTCACCTCAGACGAAGCCCCTGAAGCTGAAACCTCCTCAACCGAGTCACAGAGTATTTCTCTGAAAGGTTCAGATACGGTTCTCCCCCTTGCTCAGGCTGAAGCTGAAGAATTCATGCTTGAAAACCCTGACAAAAGTGTAACTGTCACCGGCGGCGGTTCAGGTGTTGGGATTACAGCTCTAATTGACGGTGAGGTTGACATTGCTACAGCGTCGCGAGAAATTAAAGCTGAAGAAATAGAAGCTGCTCAGTCTAACGTCATCACCCCTGTGGAGACAACAATTGCTTATGACGGCATTTCAGTTGTTGTAAACCCCGGGAACCCTGTTTCTGAACTTACCTTTGACCAGCTGCGCGGCATCTACAATGGAACAATTAGTAACTGGCAGGATGTAGGCGGAGAGGACGCAGAGATTGTGGTAATTTCCAGGGACAGCAGTTCAGGGACTTACGAATACTTCAAGGAAGAGGTTTTACAGGGAGATGAATACAGACCTGATGCACTTACCCAGCCTGCAACAGGGGGAATAGTCGGAGAGGTTTCTCAAAACACCAATGCAATCGGTTACATAGGCATTGCATACCTTGATCAAAGTGTAAAAGCTCTGAACCTTGATGGTGGAAATGGTCCTGTAGTCCCGAGCTCTGAAAATGTGCTTAGCGGTGCATACCCTCTTTCAAGGTCTCTTTACTTCTACACCAATGGTGAACCCTCAGGCCTTACGAAGGAATTCGTTGACTTTGTACTCAGCGAAACAGGACAGAGCCTGGTAACTGAAGTAGGGTACTTCCCTGCAGATCAGTAATAAAAACCTACAAGCTGTTACAATAAAACCACTTTAAGGTAAAACATGTTTAGCAGGAATTATAAGGAGAAGACGATTGAGTCGGCGCTTTTCTCAGTAAGCGCCCTTAAGGTCGTCATCCTTTTCCTTATATGCCTTTTTTTGTTCAGGAACAGTTTACTTCTCTTTAAAGAAACGTCCCTTCTTGACTTCCTCACAGGAAAATTCTGGTATCCAACGCCAGTTAACAGGCAGTTCGGATTATTGCTTCTCTTCTTCGGTTCTCTTATAGGTCCTTCCGGCTGCGGTAAATCCACCTCCATCCGTTGTTTAAACAGGATGAATGATCTTATCAAAAATTGCAGGGTCGAAGGTGAAATTCCAATTGAAGGTTGCCTTCGTTCGGCCCCGACCTGGAATGAAACCTCAGATCGGCTCGAATCTTTTCAAAATCCCAGGGAAAAAAGCACTGAAGATTACATTACCGGCAGGTTCGGATGATTAAAATGATTAGAGTACAATACTTTCAGCAGTTAGACCTCCTCAAAAGGTCCATACTTTCTTTAGGAGAAATGTCTGAACTGATCTTTAAAGACTCAATGGAAGCAGTTATGGACCTCAATGTTGTGCTTGCCAATAAGACTCTTGCCCTTGAGCCCGGAGTGGACAAACTTGAGGAAGGGATTGAGTCTTCTATTTTTGATCTTCTTGCGCTTCAGCAGCCTATGGCAAGTGACCTCCGCCTTGTCGTGTCCGCAATTAAGATTGAAGCAGATCTTAAAAGAATCTTGGAACTCTCGATCAATATTGCCAGAATACCCGGAAAAATTGAAGGCGGCCATATAAAGCCTCTTATAGACACAAAAAAAATGGCAGATATTACAGCATATATGCTTGAGAATTCCATTAAGGCTTTTAAAAATCATGACCCCAGACTCGCAAGGGAAACAGCAGCCCGGGATGATGAGGTAGACAAACTCTTTTATGCAGTCTGGGTTGAGCTGATAGAAATGATGGCAAAAGATACAAGCATTATTTCCAGAGCCACATATTTGCTTTTCCTGATTCGCTATATTGAAAGGATTGCTGACCATTGCTGTAATATTTGTGAGAGCGTGGTTTACCTCACGACGGCTGAGCATGTCAAACTTAACTGAACCGATTTTTTGGTTGCCCGATGTCTACTAATTCAATTATTTTTGGGATGAGTCAAAAAACTTTGTTAGTGCCTCAGCAAGGATTTCAGAAGTATTTCTCCTATCAGAAAATCGCGTGGTTAACTAAAAATCCAGGTTTAGGGACATAATTCTGTTTTTAAGAACGGCTCTTTATACATATTTACAAACCAGTTAAAACCTCTTCAGGGGGATTTTTATTACTAAAGATATGAGAAAAGTCCAGTTTACCGGAAATTCTTCTTATGTAGTCTCCCTCCCTATGAAATGGGTAAGGGATGTTGGGATTGAAGCCGGAGACACGCTTAATCTTATAACCATGCCTAATAGAACCATACTTGTTTCTCCCGGTGAGATCTCAAGAGAACAGACTACCCGCAAAGCAACAATCGACTATATTCTCCCGGATAGTGTGGAAAACAATCTAAGGATTCTTATCTCTTATTATCTGGCGGGTTATGATTCTATTACACTGGCTACTGACAAAGGTTTCACTGCTTATGACCGCAAGTTTATCAAAGACTCTGTGCGCCAGAAACTCATAGGTCTCGAGCTTGTGGAAGAATCCAGTAATGAAATGGTCTTCCTGTGCTTGCTTAATTACAATGATCTTCCTCTTGGCAGAGTAATCAAAAATATGTATGGACTTGTAATTTCCATGCTTGTGGATTCAATGGCAGCTCTTCGGGATCATAATGTGGAAATTGCTAAAGATGTGATCCAGAGAGATGATGGCGTAGATCGTTTTTATCTTCTTGCTGTCCGCCAGCTCAATATTTCACTTAATGAAGCCGAAATTGCTGAAAAAATTGAGATTGGGAATCCGCAAGATTGCCTGGGCTACAGGCTTATTACAAAGAGCATCGAGCGTATGGGAGATCACGCAGTCAAAATAGCTACAAATGCCCTGAAAATGGATGCAAATATAAACGCTGATGACCCAATTTTTAAAATGGCTGAACTCTCACGAAAGGTTTTCGAAAGGTCAATACATTCGATGCAGGAAGAAGATCTCAGGGCTATAAACAAAATTGTTATGGATGCCAAAAATATTTCCCAGCTCGGTATTTCTCTAGAGTCCCGGGGTGATGGAGGTTCCCGTAATATCGCACTTAGCATGATTCTGGAGAGCCTGCGCAGGGTAGCCGAATATAGTGCCGATATCGCAGAAGTTTCAATCAATATGAATGTAAAGAAAATTTGAACCTGAAAATTTTGGGATTCAATAATCTTTTTTATTCATATATTCGTTCTTTAGAACATCAAATCTATTAAAAGATATTTTTCTCAAAGATGCTAACGAAAGTATATATTGCGTTTAAACCCAAATCACGCAATATGTTCTGAAAATCATTATCTTTAGTCTTCTCTTCTACATTCTTAAATAATTTACACAGTATTTTGTTTTCCTCAGTATTTGTTTTCCTCAGTATTTGTTTTCCTCAGTATTTGTTTTAAGAATATTTTCAATGCAAAGAAATATGATTTTTGTAAAAAGGATATTGGGCCAGTTCTTGATATTAAAGTAAATGGTTTACTTTAATAATTACAGTCAAGTTAGATCTTTTTCAATTTAGCTGATGATTATTATATTGTCTAATTATTTTCTGCCTACGCCAATAATATCTAAGAACAGATAATGTCCCTTAATATGATTTTTACATTGGGAGCTGGTATATATTATAATCAACGAACACGATCTATTGATGAAAGTATATAGGTAGTATTTATCAACTTCAAAACCCCTTTATTTCCAGTGGAAATTCTATAATCTTTTGCCATTTAATATATTTCCTGTAAAAAAGTTAAACGAGAAATGCATAAACATTCGATAGCATCAGTTAAATATTAAGCTGTTTCCTAAGAGTTTGAAAAATAAAAAGCCATGTCATATTGATTAAGTTAAGATGCAAAAAATAAAGAAGTGTTATTTTTTATGCTGGATATTTAAAATCTTTTTGGGAGCACGTCATAGATATTATTCAAAGTTATTCCTATAATCCGTTAACTTCGGGTCATTTCCCAAATGTCTGAATAATCCAGTATTTTATCTCGTCTCTGACCTGACGGAAAACTTCGAGCTGCTCTTCTTCTGATCCCACGGCTGTGGCGGGGTCTTCAAAACTTTTGTGAATTACTTCTCTTGCTCTGGGAATTTCTGTCGGAGGGTCCAGATTCGTGCTGCATATCGGACATGACACTCTGGCACTATCACAGACTGTGACTGCAATGTCAAAAATGATATTCTGGAATGTTTTGGGAGTTTTGGAGAGCTGACTGGATATATCGATGCCTATCTCCTTCATGACCATTACAGCACGAGGGTCAAGATTTGTGGCCTTGATGCCGGCACTGTAAGCTTCGTATCTATCTCCATGAATAGCCCTCAAAAGGCCTTCCGCCATCTGGGACCTGGCTGAGTTATGGGTGCACAGAAAGAGGACCTTCTTCTTTTCTTGTGATGTCATGCTTATCACCATCTTATCATGTTCTATAAATTATTGGATTATTTGTTTTGATTTCTTTTTCTCCCGCGTTGTACCGGATAGAGCCGCGTTCATGTGTGGTCATCATTATGCAGGTTTAATACTACTAATTTCATATTTGGTTATAGTACATGCAAAAAATTAATTATTGTCGTAAACAGGATTGAAGTTATCAATTATGGTTTTCAAGTCTGCTTTTATAGGTTGCCTTTCTTCCGGTACAAATATATAAGGTGTATGAGGTTTTGACGGAGAATATTTTACAGCCAGTACTCTCATTATACCCAGTACTAGCAGCAAGGTAGACAAACTTAATATAAATTCAGACCCTAATTCCTGGGAATAAAGGCCCACAGCGATCTCACGCAGGACTATTAAAATTGTAGCATCTGTTATATCCGTGAGCTTGATTCTGTCATTTTCGTGATAATCAACAAAAGCTTTGAAAAGGTCAATAACAATGAAGACCGTTAGCACACTTGTTACCATGTGATTGAAGCCACTTTCAAGAGACTCAAAAATAATAAAGCGAATATCAAGTAAGGTTTTTGCCATTCCCACAATTAATGCCAGCAGCAATATATAAAGAAAGATTGTACTGATTGTATCTGTAGCTTTTTTGAATAATCGTATACTATCCATATCTTCCACCTGATATCAACTGCACTACTCATCATTTTTCAAGTTATATAGAGTTTTTCGCACTATTCTATATACTTAATTTATAAATACATAGGCAATTCTGCTGGTGGACTTCTTTCTTCAATATATACTCTGTGTGAAATCATTCTTTCTTTTACACAATTGTTTACTGTCATTTCATATTTTTAGTGACTATTTCTCAGTTATTGGACGAAATCCTTATCAGGCTACAACATTATTTTGTGAACAGTTTGTATACTTTATCCATGTATGGCTGGAAATATATAAGGTAAATATCCAGGAAAACGGCAGATACCGAACAATTGGGTTATATAGCTTTACTTTTCCTCCATTACATACTGCCCAATATATATTTTATATGTGAAAAATTCAAATACAGCTGGCTACCTCTTCAAATTTGAGATAAAAAATTTGAGTATAGTCCGAAATAGAGCCTGCTCTTAAAAGCATGTTCTCAATTTGAGGTAGTTTTAATGGATACTAAAGAAACAAATGTTCTACTAACCCTCCTCGTAGGGCTTCTGCTACTGGGAAATGCTGGTTCTGCAGCAGCTGTGGAAGATGATTCAAATAGCAAAGATTTTTCAGGTAATTATACCTGTCTCACTGATTCCTTAAAATGTAAATCTTGTCCAGAATCGGAAGCTAAAATTAAAAACGTGATAATCTTGGTTCCAGATGGGTGTTTTCAGAGTGTCCAGACTCTTGCCAGATGGTACAGTGGAAGTCCTCTAATGCTTGATGAAATGGTCGCAGGAACGGTCTCTACTTACAGTACAGACTCAGTTATTACTGATTCTTCATCAGCTGCAAGTGCTTTTGCTACCGGATACAAGACAACCAACGGCTTTGTAAGTGTCGGACCGAGCAATGCTTCAGTTTTAAGTATACTGGAAAACCCTTCTGAAGATATGCAATACAGACCGCTTGCAACAGTGCTTGAAGGGTCAAAGCTTGAAGGCAAGGCTACAGGGCTTGTAGCAACTTCCCGGGTCACCCATGCTACACCTGCAGCTTTTGCTTCTCACGTGGATAACAGGGATAACGAAAACGAGATCATGGAACAGATGGTCTATGAAAATGTTGATGTGGTTTTCGGAGGAGGTTCCCGCCATCTAGTGCCTGAAGAAGAAGGTGGAAAAAGGACAGATAGAGAAAACCTGACAGAAGTGCTTCTTGATAGGGGTTACCAGTATGTTGACAGCAGAGATGAAATGTTGAATCTGTCATCCGGAAAAGCATGGGGCCTTTTTGCCAGCAGTCACATGGCACCGGATATTGATCGTACCGAACTTGTACCTGAAGAACCCTCTCTTTCAGAAATGACCGGAAAAGCCCTAGAACTGCTTTCACAGGACAAAGATGGCTTTTTCCTTCTGGTGGAAGGTAGCCAGGTAGACTGGGCAAATCACGCTAATGACCCTGTTTATGCTGTTACGGACTTCCTGGCTTTTGATGAAGCTGTTAAGGTTGCAGTTGAATTTGCAGAACAAGATGGACATACCCTTGTCCTCGCTTTCCCTGACCACAATACAGGCGGGATGACCATTGGTAGTGATTCTGATTCTAATTATACTTCTACAACCATAGAAGATGTCATTGATCCTCTCAAAAGCATGAAGCTCAGCTCTGCAGGTATTGCGGAAAAAATAGGAACAGATGTTTCCTCCGAAAATATTAAGACTCAGCTAAAAACCTGGTGGGGAATTGATGCTACTGATGATGAAGTAACTGAAATTCTTGAAATCTATAACAATGGAGAGGGCCTTTCCCTCGATTATGCAATCAGCGAAGTAATCGATCAAAATCATACTGTTATCGGGTGGACTACTCATGGACATTGTGGTGAAGATGTCCCTCTCTGGGCTTATGGTCCTGACCACCCCGCAGGTCACCTGGATAACACAGAAATTGCAGGATATATCGCTGAAAAAGCCGGTTTCAACCTGGAGGAAACAAATAGGTACCTGTTTGTTGAAGTGAGTGAGGTATTCTCCAGAGACAACGGAGACGGGAAACTGGATGAAAATGAATATCTGCTGGACCTGACAAGCTCCTTAAACCCTGTGCTGAGGATAGGAGATGCCGAACTACCGGTAAGCACAAATATTCTCATCAAACAAGGCGTAACTTATGAGCTCGAAGGAATAGTCGTTTATGCTCCGGCGACAGGTAAAGTTTACATCCCTTCCGAAGTGCTTTCACTGGTCAATGGGAAAAAGTAAATAGAGCCGAAGTGAGAAGAGCCTGCCTGAAATTTGAATTAATTAAAGGGGATTATTTCCCTTTTCCTGTTTTTTGGTCGTGACTTATCAGGAGACTTGTCCTTGAATTGCTTGCTAATTCTAAAAATGGGTGAGCCTATTGTTTTTGAGGAAAAGTATAGAAACTCTAATCATTGCATTTTTATATAATTTCCTTTACCGCATAATTTTTTGGTTTTTGTATTAAGAAACAAGAAACCTGTTTGCACTAACTATATAGGTAATCTACTAGTTCCTTATTCTCTGATCTAAATATAGACTAAATCGAATAAACCTATATATGGCTCAATCCATTCTAATTTTGAGAAAAGTCAGAATAGCAAATGAGCAGACAGAGGAATCAGATATTATAAAAATAGTACATCTTTCCGATATTCATTTCTCAGAAGCATACTATATGCCTGAGATTGCAGATTCCATGCTTCAAATCATAAACGAAAGTTCTCCGGATATAGTAATAATTACCGGCGACCTGACGGAAAACGGGTTTGCAGCCGAATATAATGGGGCAAAAAACTTTATTGATAAGATTGAATGCAAAAACAAAGTAATAGTTCCTGGAAATCATGACTCCAAAAATGCAGGTTATCTTTTCTTTGAGGATATTTTTAAGGCCAGGTCTTCTTCTGGGTACTTTGGTGATGTTACTGTAATAGGGCTTGATTCGTCTCAGCCGGAACTTGATGACGGACACATAGGAAGGGAAAACTACGGCTGGATAGAGAGTACTTTTTCAACAGGCAGTTTCAAGGTTTTCGCTCTACACCATCACCTTATTCCAATTCCAAAAACTGGCAGAGGAAATAATGTGCTTGTAGACGCAGGAGACGTCCTGGAACTTCTGGACCGTTCGGGTGTAAACCTTGTACTCTGTGGGCACTGGCATATCCCCTGGGTGTGGAGATTAAACGATATGTTTATCATCAGTGCTGGAACGGTTTGCTCCTCCAAAATTCGAGGAAAGACTTCTCAGTGTTATAACCTGATTGAGCTTGAAACACCTGAATCCGAATGTACGCGCTGGCACCTGCGGATTACTAGAGTTTTCTCATCGGGAATAAAAGAGCTGGTCGTAGATAATATAGTATAAAGAGTCTAAAGTAAGAGTCTAAAGTAAGAGTCTAAAGTAAGAGTCTAAAGTACGATAAAGTTAGTATACGCTTGACCGACAGTTTTTGTCCGTGAGTCCTTGATTTCCCTCAATGGAGGGAGGAATGAACCAAGAAGCCACTCAGCTAAAGACTGAGTGGTAGTTCACATGTCACATGCGTAATTATTAGCGAGATGCCATGTAAGGCCAATATGTAAATCTTAAATTCAGAAAAATTTAGTATCTGAATTTGAAGTTAGTATTGACCATCTCCAATTGTATAAATGGTTTAATTTTAATATAGCTTCTTAGATTAGCTTCTGAATAGATGATAAAATGACTCGCCAAATAATCTCCCCAGGGAAGAACGATTCTTCTTTCCTGCTTGAACTAAAAAACGTAAATGTTATCAGGAGTGGAAAAAAGATCCTTGATTCGGTTTCTCTCTCAATTGAGCAGGGAGAGCATGTTGCAATTATTGGGCCCAATGGCTCCGGAAAATCTTCTCTCATCAAAACCTTTACAAAGGAATATCATCCTCTTGCATCAGTTGACGGACTGGTTCTGAATATTATGGGCAAAGGAACCTGGAATGTTTTTGAGCTAAGGAAATTACTGGGAATTGTCTCCGGAGACCTTCAGCAAACATACTGCCGCGAGGTCAGTGTACTGGATGTCGTACTTTCCGGGTTTTTCAGCAGCATAGGCATCTACTACAATCATGAAGTTACTCCTGAAATGGAGACCAGAGCGAGGGAAGTTCTTGAGTTTCTTGAGATCTCCCACCTTGCAGACAGGCTGATGTCCGAACTCTCCTCAGGGGAAGCCAGGAGGGTACTTATAGGGAGAGCTCTTGTGCACGACCCTGAAGCCCTTATTTTAGATGAGCCAACAACCAGCCTTGACCTGAGAGCTCTCCACAGCTTCCGTGAAAGCGTCCGGAAAATTGCAGATTCAGGAAAAAGTGTTATCCTTGTCACACATGCCCTTGAAGATATTATTCCTGAAATTAACCGTGTGATCCTTATAAAAGATGGAAAAATCCTCAAAGACGGAAAAAAAGATGAAGTACTGACAGATGCCAACCTCTCAGAACTTTTCTCCCTTCCAGTAAAAGTTCTGGAAAAAGGGGATTACTATCAGGCTTTCATCTGATGGAAATTCTTCTGCAGGCAGAGTCATGTTTCCGCGACTAGTAAACTGAGTCATAGAATCTGTCTGCAAAGTGTAAAAACCGTTTCAATCCGCTCGGCAATCGTAGCAACAAATTTAACGAGATATATTTAATTCCTTATCCGGATACTTTAAGTCAATTAGTCTTACATGACTTACCAGGTGATTAAGGAATAGTTTCCTCTTTTCAATCACACTATCCCGAGAAGTTTCCTGAGGTCAAAAACGTGCCATGTTTCTTTTCCCATGATTTTCAGCACAAGCCCTTCGGCTCCTGCCAGAGGGTGGTACTCTTTTGTCAGGGTTTTTATCAGGAAGACTTGCCCGAACCGTTGGGCCCTATGATTGCCACGTGTTCTCCTTTCTCTCTTGAAAGATATACGGAGTCGAGGATCTTTTTCCCTCTCCTGACAACCGTAACGGCTCATATGTTTTCAACTCATATATCCGGCTTATATTTTTTCGGTTCATTAGTTTCCAGCTCATATGTTTTCGGCTTATATATTTCCGGTTAACATCAGTGATATTTCTGGATTTTTCGGGATTGTTAAATTTTTTGCCGGAGAGTTCCTTTTGGTTTAAGCTCCCCTTTTTAAACTTTTCTATCTCTCAGATAGTCCTTTTATCTTACATAAAATTCTGAATAGAAAAAAGCTTTAAAGTCTTTATTTAGTGAAAAAAATATATATTTTAGCCAGCTTAGTTTATGTATTGGATATCATGTCTAAATTTTAACTATAAACGAGATTGAAAGCCATTAATTATCTCTTTTTTATAATATTTCTCAAAAATATCTGCCAAATTAATATTTTACTGTTTAATTGCTCATTTAAGTTTATTTATGTCTTTATTTCGTATTTGGCAGCTTATAAACACTTTAAATATTATTAATCATCTTTACTCTTTCTTTACTAAAATTTCTAAGTCTCTATCTTAGTTTCTTATGTTTATATAACCCTAAAAAATAGAGTCGCATCTACTGAAAAACAGAAGGGTATTTTAGGGAGGACTTTTGTTGGAA
>Ga0265295_1004846_pt1 | contig 17773 bp, 21 predicted proteins | sample Munlansysbiofilm_FD_192503 | JGI IMG/M metagenome (GOLD analysis project Ga0265295, IMG submission 192503) | Leachate microbial communities from a municipal landfill in Southern Ontario, Canada - Methane capture system biofilm | ecosystem: Engineered > Solid waste > Landfill > Unclassified ...
CCAAACTCTGGCCGGATCAGCCCATGGAGTACGGGGTCATCGCGGCCCTGATCCTGGCCTCGGGAGTCAGCCTGGGCATGGCGCGGGCCAGATGGGCCGAGGTGATCACGGAAGCGCGCAAGGACAACACCATGTCGCTTCTGGGCGTGATCGGGGCCATCTTCGTGTTCAAGGAAATCCTCTACCAGGGGCACGTGATCGACGCTCTGGCAGGAAGCCTGGGCGGCGCAAACGCCGTGTTCGTCCTGGCCACGACCCTGCCTTTTTTGGTGGGATTCGTGTCCGGCATCACCATCGCCTTTGTCGGCTCGACCTTTCCCCTGCTCTTCGGCCTGGCCCAATCCACGGGACAGGCGCACCTCATCCCGGCCATTCTGAGCCTGGGCTTCTATTCGGGATTTGCAGGCATCATGGCCTCGCCCATGCACATCTGCTACCTGATGACCTGCAACTACTTCCACCAGGATCCGGGCAAGCTCCTGCCGCGCATCATGATTCCGGGCCTGCTGCTCATTCCGGCGGGCATGGTTGTGACGTTCCTCATGGTTCCACGCTAGCAACAGGTCCCAACTCCTGACGCATCCGAAATACGCGGAACACCACTTCTTGACTTCCGGTCCGAATATGGCACTCTTTTCAGACCGGAGGAATCCAGCATGAACATTACCAGCGACATCAAACCCGTGACCTATCTCAAGTCTCGGGCGGCCGAGCTTCTCAATCAGATCAATGAAACGCATCGGCCCGTGATCATAACCCAAAATGGCGAGCCGCGAGCCGTAATGCAGGACCCGAAGAGTTACGAGAACATGCGCAACGCCATCGGCCTGCTCAAACTCATCTCGGCAGGTGAAACCGATATCCGGGAAGGACGTGTCATGAGGCACGAAGAGGTTTTCGATGCGCTCGAAGATGACTTGAAGGCAAGCATGAAATGAACAGGACGTATCACGTCGCCTGGGCCGCTGTAGCTCGCAACGATCTCAAGCAGATCATCGACCATATCGCCCAGGACAGTCCTGGCGATGCGCTGCAAATTCTTCACAAGATCAGCCAGCGGGCAGCGGAACTCCAGTCCATGCCGGATCAAGGCAGGATCGTTCCGGAATTGAAAGAACAGGGCATACATACGTACCGCGAGCTCATCGTCGCCCCGTGGAGAATCATCTACAGGGTCTCGGACACAACGGTTTTTGTAGTGTCCGTCATAGATTCGAGGCGCAATGTCGAAGACATTCTGCTCGACAGACTCATCAAATGACAAAGAACCTCCCCAGCTTGTCCTGAGCGCTCCACCCCTCAAGCGCTGCCCGTGCCAGCGCCCTTTGCGCACTCCCCCTCCGCCATGTCCGGGCGTTCGTACCCTTCTTCCGCAAAAATCACGTCCGCGCCCAGAAACTTCTCGTAGTCCACGCCCCAGGCCCGCATCTGCAAGAGGAGCGGGATGAGGCTACGGCCCATTTGCGTCAGGGAATACTCGACGCGGGGCGGCACTTCGCGGTAGACTTCGCGGTGTACGAGCCCGTCGGCCTCCAGTTCGCGCAGCTGACGGGTCAACATCCGTTCGGTCACGTCGCGCATGCCGCGCCTGAGTTCCCCGAAACGCACGGCCTGGGCCAACGACAGGTGATAGAGGATGATGGGCTTCCATTTTCCGCCGATGACCGCCAGGGTCAGCTCAAAATAACAGCGGTAGCGCTTGCCGGCGATTTCCTTGATCTTGCAGGGCCGAGGCTGGTTTTCGTCCATTACTATACTCCATGTGTGTACCGTACATTATTGACAGTACTTTTCATAATCGCAGACATGTGCTCTATCCGGACCTGCAACACGCAGTCAATCCCAACAAAGGAGAAGAATATGTACGCAGTCGCAGTGAACGGCAGCCCGCGCAAGGGCGGCAACACGGAAATCCTCTTGAACCGGGTGCTCGAACCACTGGCGCAGGCCGGATGGGACACCGAGCTGGTACAGGTCGGCGGACAGAACATCCGGGGCTGTCAGGCCTGTTATAAATGCTTCGTGCGCAAGGACGGGCAATGCTCCATGAAAAAGGACGTCTTCAACGAGATCATGGAAAAACTCCTGCGCGCCGATGCCCTGATCTTCGGCTCGCCGACTTATTTCGCCGATGTTTCGGCTGAACTCAAAGCTCTCATGGACCGCGCAGGCCTCGTTGCCCTGGCCAACGGCCGCGCCTTCAAGGGCAAGATCGGGGCGGCCGTGGTGGCCGTGCGACGCGGCGGAGCGACCCACGTCTATGACACCATCAATCACATGTTCCTCATGAACCAGATGATCATCCCCGGTTCGGTGTACTGGAACATGGGCTATGGCCGCGACAAGGGCGAGGTCGAGGGCGACGCCGAAGGGCTTGGCAACATGAAGAATCTGGGGCAGACCATCGCCTGGCTGGGAGCGGCCATCAAACCGCACCTGGGCAGCTTCCCGGCCCTGGAAACAGTCAGCGAATAACCGACTGAAAAATTCAAAATTCGCAGGCCGTTCAAAAATGGTGAGATGCAAGGAAACGGAAAAAGCCAGGACGCGCAGTCATGCGCTGATGCGCGGTCTGGATTTTTCCGCTGACGCAGCAGATCGCCATTTTTGAACGGCCGGATAAGAGGGACAGTGATGATCGACTTTCACATAGACAAGGACAAATGCATCCAGTGCGGCGAATGCGTGGCCGACTGTCCGGCGGGAATCATCGACATGCAGGAGTTTCCTGTCATCACCGATGAAGAGCGCTGCTACCGCTGCCAGCACTGCTACGCCGTCTGCCCGACGGGGGCCGTGTCAATCCTGGGGCTGACCCCCGATGAGGGAGAACCCGCAAAAGAGCTGCCCTCCCCGGCGCAGATGACGGACCTCATCACATGGCGCCGCTCCGTGCGGCGCTACAGGGACGAAAACGTTCCGGCCGCGCTCATCGACGAACTCGTGCGCACGACATGTTACGCGCCGACAGGGGTCAACGCCCGGGGCGTCGTGTTCAGCGTGATCCGGGACAAGGCCTTCATGGACTCCTTGCGTCGCGAGACCCTGGACCGCCTCGGAGAGCTGGCCGACGCCGGAAAACTGCCGGAGGGGATCATCTCCCGGTACCTGGGCTTCGCCGTCCAGGCATGGCGCAAGGATGGCCGCGACGTCATCTTCAGGAGCGCGCCGCACATGCTGCTGACGAGCACCCCGCCCGGCGTGCCCTGTCCGGTGCAGGACGCGCACATCGCCCTGACCACCTTCGAACTCCTGGCCAGTGCCCATGGCCTTGGCACCCTGTGGGACGGCATGTTCATGATGGCCCTGGCCGTCTGCCCGCAGCTGCGCGAAATCCTGCGCATCCCGGCGGATCACGCCATCGGTTACGCGCTCATCTTCGGCAGGCCCGACGTCCAGTACCACCGCCCCGTCAAAAGGAGCCCGGCCACGGTCAATATCCTCGAATAGAAAAAAGGCCGGAGCGCCTGCTGCGTTCCGGCCCATCCCGTTTTCGCACCGGAGAAATTTCCCATGGACGTGACCGGCATTTCCCTGGCCATTCTTTCGGCTCTGTTCATGGGCACCATCGGAGTCTTTTCCCGCATCACCGGCCTGCCCGCCGAAACCATCACCTTTTTTCGCCTCCTGCTCGGGGCTGGATTCCTGGCCATCTTTCTGCTGGCCACCCGCCAAACCGGGACGCTCAGACGCTGGCCGACCTGGCCCGTGATCGTGAACGGGGCGCTTTTGGCCGGGTTCATCATCTTCTACGTGCAGGCCATGAACCTGACCTCCATGGCCAACGCCATCATGCTCGTTTATCTGGCCCCGGTGGCCGCTTCGATTTTCGCCCATTTTTTCATGGCAGAGCGACTCAATTTCGCGGGCTGGATTCTCATTGGCCTCGCCATGCTCGGCTTCGCGGCCATGATGGAATTTCGGCTCGACTTCGCGGGCGGCCCAAACCATGCCGCCGGGCTCGGGCTGGCCGCCCTGGCCATGCTCTGCTACGCGGGCTTCATGCTCATGAACCGCCGCATCCGGACCCACGTCCCGGTCATGACCCGCGCCTTTTACCAGCTTCTGGTCGGGGCCCTGGTCATGCTGCCCTTTTTCTTGCACTCGCGGCCGGAAATCTCCCCCGTGAACACACTCTGGCTCCTGGCCACGGGCCTGATCCCCGGCTTCCTGGCCATCACCTTTGCCGTGGCAGCCCTAAGCCGCCTGCCCGCTGCAACCTTCGGCACCCTGGCCTATTTCGAGCCCCTGGCCGTGGTCTTCTTCGGCTGGTCCATCTTCGGAGAAAACCTCTCCACCCTGCAACTGGCAGGCTGCGCCACAATAATGGCCACCGGCTGCGCCAAAGCCCTGCTCGCATCCCGCACAGCCACAGCCTGAAATACCACCCGCCCGCTGCACGTCACGCGTGGGGGCGAAAAATTTTTCGCCCCCACTTGCCATCTCTGCACGAATTCTGTACAGGATACTGTACATACGGAGATAACACATGGACGCCATCACCTATACCAATGCCCGCGCCAATTTGGCCCAGACCATGACCCAGGTCTGTGAGAACCACGCACCGATCATCATCACCCGGGGCAACGACCAGTCGGTGGTCATGATGTCCCTGCAGGATTACACGGCCCTGGAAGAAACGGCCTATCTCTTGCGCAGTCCAAAGAACGCGGTGCGCCTGCTCAAGGCCATCTCCGAACTCGAATCCGGTCAGGGCCAGGAAAGAGCTTTGACGGAATGAAACTCATCTTTTCCGAAACCGCCTGGGAGGATTACCTCTACTGGCAGAAAACAGACGCAAAGACCCTGGCCCGCATCAACCAGCTCATTCGCGAAGCCTCCCGCCAACCGTTCACCGGCATCGGCAAGCCCGAACCCCTCAAACACGCACTCAAAGGATACTGGTCCCGCAGAATCAACGACGAACACCGCTTCGTCTACAAAGCCACGGACGAAACCCTGCTCATCGCCCAGCTTCGCTACCACTATTAGCGGAATCCTGACCGCTACCCCGATCTGCTTCAGACCGCGAAACAGAGTTGCGTTATCGCTACCCAACGATCTTGTCTGGGTTGCGGGCACGCCCCGGTGAACTGCTATCAGGCTTCTCGAAACAATCAATTTTTCCAATACTTCCAGGCAGTCTGATCATTTTCCCTGCCGCACACGTCACATGGCACCAGTGTTGCTTTACTGGTAACAAAGAGGCGCGGCCCGAAAAAGACCCTGCCGACGCCCATGCACCCGGCAACACCGACAACCATGAAATGGAGGATCAATGTCCAAGATAGGCATCATCCGTTGCGAAAAGAACGAAACAAAATGTCCGCTTACCTCTTGTTTCAAGGCGCTTTCCTCTGCCAGTGAAGGTTTTGCGGGTTGCGAAGGACCCGAACTGGCGGGCGTTTTCACCTGCCGCTGTCCGGGGGAAAACGTGGCGGACATGGCCAAGATACTCAAAAGCAAGGGAGCCGAACGCATCCATTTTTGCACCTGCCTGTTCTCGCACAGGGAAAAGGATGGATGGGTGCACGGAAACGGCTTTTGCGACGATGTGGACCGGCTCGTGAATCAGGCCGCCGCGGCGGCTGAAATCCCCTGTATCAAAGGCACCGCGCATCTGCCGAGCGGATATGTCCCGGAAGTGGTCAAATAATAAGAGGTTTTTCATGGGCGACGATCTGGGCCGCATCATTGAGGCCATGCAAAACACCATAAACGAAGACACCCGCGCGGCCTGGGGTGAAGAAGCTTTCGAGCGTTGGGTCAACCCGCCCAACATGGGCGCCATGCCCGACGCCGACGGCACGGCGGAACTTCGCGGCACCTGCGGCGACAGCATGGCCATCTCGCTCAGATTCGATGGCGACCGGGTCGGCGCGGCATCCTTTGAAACGGACGGTTGCGGACCCAGCGTGGTTTGCGGTTCCCTGGCGGCGGAAATGGCAGTGGGCAAGACAGCCGAAGAGCTTCTCGACATCACCGGCGAAATGGTTCTGGCCAGGGCCGGGCAGATCCCCGAGGACCATCACCACTGCGCCTTTCTGGCCGTCTCGACCCTGCACGAGGCGTTAAGCGGTTACATGCGTCTGGCCCTTGAAAAAAAGTGACGCGAATTTTCATATAACGGTTCCCGCGAAAGAGCGGGAAGGAGGTATTATGCCAGCTGGTAACGGAACAGGACCCATGGGAATGGGCTCCATGACAGGACGCGGCGCCGGATATTGCTCCGGTTCCGGAGCGCCAGGATACGCCAATGGCGGCGGATTCGGCGGTGGAGGATTCGGGTTTGGCGGCGGTCGTGGCCGCAGAAACCGCTTTTACGCGGCAGCCCCGCAGGGGCGTTTTGCCAGACAGGACGCCTTTGACCCGGCCACGGAAAAACAGGTCCTGAAAAATCAGGTCCAGACCCTGCAAGCGCAGTTGGAAGCCATTCAGAAGCGCCTGGCGGAAATGGAATAACAGGTCGCCCCAAAACGGCAATCTGCCGCTTCGACGAAAAATGGTCGCAACCTTACAGGGCTGCGGCCATTTTCATTTTCCATGACAAGCCCGCTGTCAGGAGCGCACGCCCCAGACCGCATGCACGGGATCGGAATGCTGGATCATGGGATAGTAGCGGTCCCGTGCATCCATGGGCCGTGGCCAACCGCGCAGTGAAAGGGTGAAAACGTCCTTGAAGCCTTGGCTGCGGCGGAAATACTCCGTGACCAGCCCGACCCGCTCGAACTCATGCAGCTCGGTCCAGAGCCGCACGGCCTGATCCGGAAACCACCGGTGCGAGAAGACCATGACGCACAGCCCGCCGGGCTGAAGCACTCGCGCGATCTCGCGAAAGACATCCAAAGGCCGGGTCAGGTATTCCACGGACAGGCTGCAGATCAGGGCGTCGAAAGAGGCGTCCGGGAACGGCAAGGCCGGGTCGGCGTTGAGGTCATGCACCACATGGGACAAAAGGGCCGGGTTCTCGCTCATTTCCTCGGCGTTCATGCCCAGGCCCGTGGCCGTGACGCCATCCGGAAGATGCGACTGCCAGCCCGCCATGAGGTCCAGAACCTTTTTCCTGCCGGGCAGAAGGCGCGAGTAGACCTTGGCGATGTTCTCGCGCGCCTGGCTGTCCACGTGGGCGACCTTGCGCGGCGTGGCGTAAAACGCGGCGTCGTTCACCCCAAGCGGCTTGTCCAGGGGTGCGCCCAATCCAAAATCCGCGCCCTTCCTGTCCCTGCGTTTCAGACCCGGCCCATCGGTCAGGGCGCAGATCCAGTCATGACACTGCCCCCCAAACTCCGCCGTCTTGGGCCAGACCGCGAGCGGAGTGATGTCGAGCGTGGCCTCAAGATCAGCCATGGGATGATTGAGATCAACGGTCAGCGAACCCTCGTCCATGTTGATGACGCGAAAAGGCTGAATGTTTTGCGGGTAAATGCCGGGCACTCCGCGCAGCATTCCCTGGGGGTAAAAACGCCCCTGAATCGGGATAGCGCCTGGCTGATCGGCCGCGACTTTGAACGCCTTGCGCGGCACGGTCATGACTTTTCGCATGTCGCGCACAGGCACATGCTCTCCGGGCCGCAGCTCGACACGGCGGGACTCTTCCGCCTTCATGCCCAGAATCTTTTTCTCAAGACCGGCAGGAAAAACATCCCGCCACAGGTTCACATTCTGGGCATGGAAAGTATCTTCGTGGCGCACTCCATGCTCTTCCCAGTGCAGACGAAAGAGGATGTTGGCCAGGGTATCGGTGGAAATGGCGGTCATGACTGCCTCCAGGGTAATTGAAAAAGAACAATTCCTAATAAGATGATGAGCGATACAGTCAAGCAGGAAAAAAGCGATTATGCCATGTCCATAAAACAAGAAAGCGCCCCGAATGGAGCGCCCTTGGGTTGCGTACTTTAAGTCAATCCCTATTCGATGATCTCGATGCAGTCGTCCGGGCAGTAGGCCACGACCTTGCGGGCCAGGTCTTCCTCGCAGGGATTTTGCAGAATCACGGCCACATGCGTGGCCTCGTCATAGGCGAAAAACTCCGGAGCCAGCTCCACGCAAGCTAGGCAACCGGAACAGCAGGGCTGATTCAGCGCCACTTCCACCATGTTCATTTGAGACCTCCCAGATATTTTTCAAGTCGGCGCATGCCTTCCTCTATGTTCTCGATGGAGTTGGCATAGGAGAAACGGATGTAGCCTTCGCCACCCGGTCCGAAGTCCACGCCCGGCGCCACGCCCACCCCGGCTTTTTCCAGCAGGTCAAACGTGAACTGCATGGAGTCGCTGGTGAATCTGCGCGCGTTGGCAAACACGTAGAAGGCTCCCGTGGGCTCCACCTTGATGCCGAAGCCAAGTTCGCGCAGACGGTCGATCATGTAGCGGCGACGCTGGTCGTAAATGGCCTTCATGCGCTCCACGTCGTCCCCGGCCTGGGTCAGGGCGGCCACTCCGGCCCACTGGGCAATGGAACTGGTGCATAAAAAGAAGTTCTGCTGCATGGTCTGCAGGCGCGACATGTAGCCCTTGGGCGCGATGACGTAGCCAAGCCGCCAGCCTGTCATGGCGTAGAGCTTGGAGAAACCGTTGAAAACGAAACAGTTGTCCGTGAATTCAAGGGCCGTGCGCTCCTGTCCCTCGTAGACCAGGCCATGGTAGATCTCGTCGGAGAAAAGCGGCACGCCGAGTTCGGCCAGGCCGCAGTAAACTTCCGGACTGACCAGCGTCCCCGTAGGATTGGAGGGCGAATTGACCAGGATGCCCCGCACGTCCTCGCCCATGCGCTCCTTGACCTTGTCCACGCGGAACTCAAATCCGTCCTCCTCGCGCACGGGCACGAAATCAGGCACCGCGCCGGTGAAACGGATGAAGTTGGGATAACAGGCATAGCTCGGGTCCGAGAGCAGCACCCGCTCGCCCGGCTGGAGCAGCAGGGAAAAGACCATCAGCATGGACGGCGAGGTGCCCGAGGTGACCAGCACCTGATCCGGATGAACCTCGACGCCGTATTTGGCATGGTAGTGGGCGCAAACGGCCTCACGCAGCTCGATGATGCCCAGGGAATGAGTGTACTGGCAGCGCCCGTCGCGGATGGCCTTGCAGGCGGCGTCCTTGACGCATTCGGGCGTGTCGAAATCGGGCTCCCCAATCTGCAGGTGCACGATGTCCCGGCCCTCTTTTTCCAGCGCGCAGGCCCGCTCCAGCACATCCATGACCTTGAATGATGTCAGGTCCTGGCAGCATGGGTTGATGCGGCATTCGTTCATAAATATCCCCCTCGCAGGTTGTGATACGGGCGGCTTATACTCCTTCGCGGCAAAGCTCAAACCTTCTGGAGGGCCCTGCCCAGACGCGATTGCCCGTAATGGGGGCACTCCTCATCCATGAAGCTCGCCCGCACAACCTGGGACGGCTTTCGAAGCAGAAAAAATTCTTGCCGATTTATCCAAAAACTGGATATAGATTTTTCCAGTTGAGTCAGAAACTGGAAAAAATTTTACCCACTTTTCCCATCATGATAGACACACTCAAAGAAATAATCCTTGATCTTCAGGAAGTTGATTTCAAAACGGGAACGACCAGACGCGTCAGTATAACCCCAGTGTCCGGCAAGGCTACGGTATGCATCGGAGTCAGGCGCTGCGGCAAATCCACCTACATGTTTCAGCACATGCTTAAACTCCTCAATTCCGGGGTGGCCCGTCAGAACATCCTGTACCTCAATTTTTTCGACGACCGCCTGCGCGCTCTGCGCCACGACAACCTCGGCGTGATTCTCGAGGCCTATTTCACCCTGTACCCCGAAAAGAAAAATACCGAAAAAATCTACTGCTTTTTCGACGAGATTCAGGACATACCCGGCTGGGAGCCGTTTGTGGACCGCGTCATGCGCACGGAAAACTGCGAGGTGTACATCACCGGATCCTCGGCCCGCATGCTTTCCAGGGAAATCGCGAGCCAGATGCGCGGACGCGCTCTGTCCTGGGAAATGTTCCCCTTCTCGTTCAGGGAATTCCTCGATTCCCGAGAAATCGACAGCGCGGGTCCCCTGTCGTCCAAAAAACGCCTGACCATCCAGAAGGCCTTCGAAGGCTACTGGCAAAGCGGCGGCTTCCCCGAGGTGACGGAACTGGACAGAATGCTGCGCATCAAAATTCACCAGGAGTACTGGGGTGCCATGCTCTTCCGCGACCTGATAGAACGTCATGGCATCAGCCACCCCAAGGCCGTAACCGACCTGGCTCACTGGCTGATCGACAACACGGCCTCCCTCTATTCCGTGAATAGCCTGACCGGCTACCTTAAGTCCCTGGGGCACAAGGCGTCCAAACCGGCGGTTTCGGATTATCTGGACTGGTTCGAAGACGCCTACGTCCTGTTCACGGTCCGCATCTTCGATGCCTCGCTGAAGCGCGCCAATGTCAACCCAAAAAAGATCTACTGCATCGACCACGGATTGGTGACCTCGGTCAGTTCGGGCATCCTTACCAACTCGGGGCATCTGCTGGAGAATCTGGTCTTCAACGCCCTGCGCAGGACGACTCCCGACATCTTCTACTACAGAACCAAAAGCGGACAGGAAGTGGACTTCGTGTGCAGGCGTCGGGACGGATCCCGCATGCTGGTTCAGGTCTGCGAGTCCATGAGCGACCCACAGACGAAAAAGCGGGAAGTCTCCGCCTTGGCCGATGCCATGCGCGAATTGGGCCTTCCCCAAGGCACCATCGTCACGCGGGGTGAAAGCGATCGCATTGCCGTCGATGCGGGAACCATCGAAACGACTCCGGCCTGGCGGTTCCTGCTGGATCTCGATGACGGCATATAGACGGCTGTTGAAAATTCAATATTCGCAGGCTGTTCAAAATTTGCGTGATGCAAGGAAACTAAAAAATTCAGGACGCGCGGTCATGTGCTGATAAGCGGTCGGAATTTTTTCGCTGACGCAGCAGATCGCTGTTTTGGGGCGGACTATTTGCCCTGCGCCAACGCCTTGCGTCCCGAGGACGATCATATTATGGCTTCGCCACCCCGCGACCGGCGGCACCGGACGCGAGGCAATACACTCTTCACGAATTCCATTCCCCACCAACGGACAACGCGGCGCGCGCCGGAGTACAGGGCCGCGACGCCCATCTTCCCGCGTGCCACGCATCGACCGTCGACGGAGCGTGGGGAATGAAGGAGATAGCATGGGACTGAGCATAGGCATCGTGGGCCTGCCCAACGTGGGCAAATCCACTCTTTTCAACGCGCTGACCAAGGCCCAGAATGCCGAGAGCGCCAACTACCCCTTCTGCACCATCGAGCCCAACAAGGCCGTGGTGCCGGTACCGGACCCGCGCCTGGCCAAGCTCGTCGAGCTGGTAAACTCGCAGAAGACTATCCAGGCCACGGTGGACTTCATCGACATCGCAGGGCTGGTCAAAGGCGCAAGCCAGGGCGAGGGCCTCGGGAACCAGTTCCTGGCCAACATCCGCGAATGCGACGCCATCCTGCACGTGGTGCGCTGCTTCGAGAACGACGACGTCATACATGTGGACGGGTCCGTGAACCCCATCCGCGACATTGAGGTCATCGACACGGAACTGATCCTGGCCGACCTGCAGGCCGTGGAACGCAAGGCTGAACGCCTGTCCAAACAGATCAGAGGCGACAAGCGCCTCGCTCCGCAGCTGGACCTGCTGCAAAGACTGACGACCCACTTGAACACGGGCAAACCGGCCTCGGAACTTGAAGAGCTGAAAAGCGATCTGGGTCAGGAGCTGCGCAAGGACCTGCTGCTGATCACCTTCAAGCCGGTCATTTTCGGCATGAACGTGGATGAAGCGGGCCTTGGCGAAGACAACGCGTTCGTCACGCAGGTCCGGGAACTGGCCGCGGCCCGAGGAGCCTGCGCCGTCAAGATTTCAGCCCGCATCGAAGAAGAGCTGGTCGGGCTCACCCCCGAGGAAGCGCAGGAATTCCTGACCTCCTACGGCGTGACCGAGTCCGGCCTCGACCTGGTCATCCGCACCGGTTACGAAATGCTCGGTCTTTGCTCCTACTTCACGGCAGGCCCCAAGGAAGTCCGCGCCTGGACCATCCACCAGGGCTGCAAGGCTCCCCAGGGCGCGGGCGTCATCCATACGGATTTCGAACGCGGCTTCATCCGGGCCGAAGTCATTGCCTACGACGATTACGTCAAGCACGGCACGGAGGCCAAATGCCGGGCCGCCGGGGTGCTCAGGGTGGAAGGCAAGGAATATGTCTTAAAAGATGGAGATGTGGTGCATTTTCTCTTCAATGTGTGACGAACATGCTTGAGAACGTCGACGTCATCCTCTTTCGGCCCAAGTATCCGGAAAACATCGGCTCCGTGGCCAGGGCCTGCCTGAACATGGGCTGCGGGCAGATCGTGCTGGTGGACCCGTGCAACTGGGACCAAGGCAAGGCCCTGCCCCTGGCCACTCATCACGCCGGACACCTGCTGGAGAACATCCGCATCCACCAGACCCTGGCCGAGGCCCTGGCACCCTATTCCTTCGCCTACGGCACCACGGCCAGAACAGGCGGCTGGCGCAAGGCCATCCAGACCCCCGAGGAGGCCGCCGAGCGCATCGTCGAGCAGCGCAACTCCGGCGGCCAGGTCGCCATTGTCTTTGGGCCCGAGGACAGGGGCCTGACCAACGAGGAAACCGACCTCTGCAACCAGCTCCTGACCATCCCCACCACCGAAAACCTGACTTCGCTGAACCTGAGCCAGGCGGTCATGGTCGTGCTCTACGAGTGCTTCAAGAAATCCCTGACCAAACCCTTCAAGGTGGCCGGCCAGCCCAAGGAGCGCTACATCAACAGCCAGGAGCGCGAGCTTCTCTTCAACCAGTTACGCGAGACCCTGATCGAGATCGATTTTTTGAAGGCGAACAACCCAGACTATTTCATGCTGCCCCTGAAGCGCTTCTTCAACCGCGTCAATCCGCGCGTCAACGAATACAACCTGCTCATGGGCCTGTGCCGCCAGATGAAACGCATCGTGGGCATCGCCAAGGGTTCCACGCCTCGCCCATGATCCGCATCCTGTACGGGCGATGATTTTTTTCCGATTTTGTAGGGGCGAAAAAATTTTCGCCCCTACGGCCCATCGACATGGCACCAACGCACCGCCCATGATCCGCATCCTGTACGGACGATGATTTTTTCCGATTTTGTACGGGCGAAAAATTTTTCGCCCCTACGGCCCATCGCCATGGCACCAACGCACCGCCCTACACCATCCAATCCGCATCATCCCCCGGATGACCGACCCCATACACGGCCGGCGTTTCGCACAATCCGTGTCCCGGATGCAACCGATCCATTTCCCAACGCATGGGATTGGCGGCGATGTATTCCCGGATACGGTTCAATTCCGGTTCGTCGCGCACGATATGTTCCCAATAATTGCGTTGCCATACGTCATGAACGGTTGTGTTGCCTCGCATCCATGCGGTCACGCCAATTTTGAATCCACGCACCATAGATCCGACCGTTTTGGACGTTCCGTGTAGGGGCGAAAAATTTTTCGCCCCTACGGGTACCGCGGAATCGGCAATAACCAATATCCCATGAACATGGTTCGGCATGACTACGAACGCATCCAAATCAACATGCAAAAAATGGGTCGGGATGGCTTTCCAACATTCATGCGCAACACGTCCCGCCGCGTTCAACCGAATTTCCCCGTCCACCACATCGCCGAACAAACACGACCGGTCTCGCACGCAAATGGTCACGAAATATGCGCCCGATCGGGAATAATCGTAATTCTGCAATCTGATGGACCGACGGTGATGAATTTTTGGATTGTACGGCATATCTCCTCCAGATTTTCTGTACGGGCGAAAAATTTTTCGCCCCTACGGCCCATCGCCATGGCACCGACGCACCGCCCAATACCCGCATTATCTCCCTTCCAGCGCCACACCCAGCCGCCTGATCCCCTCTTCGATGACCTCCTCGGTGTTGGAGGCGAAATTGAGGCGCATGAACCCTTCACCTTGGGCAGGATCGATATAAAAATTCCCTCCCGGCGCGAAGACCACGCCCTTCTCACAGGCCTTGGGCAAGAGATTCGAGGATTTCACATTTTCCGGCAAGCGCAGCCAGACAAACAGCCCTCCCTTGGGACGCACCCAGGAACATCCACGGGGCATGTGGCGCTCCAGGGCCTCGTGCATGGCGTCCCTGCGGCGGCGGTAGAGCGTGCAGGAGCGTTGCAGATGTGCCCCGTAGCGACCCACAGACACATAGTCCTTGAGCGCGCGCTGAATCAGGTTGCAGGTCGCCAGGTCGTGACAGCGTTTGGAGCGCAGCAGGTGGGCGTAGACAGGCCCGTCGGCCACGACAAAGCCGACGCGCAGGCCGGGGATGAGCATCTTTGAGAAGGTGCTCATGTAAATGACCCGCCCGTCCGGATCGAGAGACTTGAGCGTGGGCTGGGCCCGGCCCTCATAGCGGATGTCACCGACGTAATCGTCTTCGAGGATCGGCACGTCATAACGGCCCGCCAGGCTGATGAGCTGCCTGCGGCGCTGGCCACTCAGGCAGGCGCCCGTGGGATTGTGAAAATTGGGGATGGTGTAGATGAGACCGGGCTTATGGCGGACCAGAATGCCTTCCAGCTCGTCCACATCCATCCCGTCCTCGTCCAGACCCACGGTGTGAATGTGCAGGCCGCGCGAACGGAACACGTCCAGGGCTCCGGCATAGGTCGGCCTCTCCACGACCACGCCCGATCCTGGAGGCAGGATCAGGGAGGCGACAAGGGACAGGGCCTGCTGGGACCCGGCGGTGATGAGAATATTGCCGGGTCCGGTCTGGATGCCCTGGCTGGCCAGAACCTGGGCCAGGGTGGCGCGCAAAGGGCCAAACCCGGCTATTTCCCCGTACTCCACAGCGGCCGGCCCGTCCCGGCGCATGACTTGGCCAAGGAGCTTTCGGAACTCGGCCATGGGAAAAAGACGCGGGTCACATGCCCCGCCGTCCAGAGCGATCCAGTCCGTCTGGCGGCTGACCTCCGGCAAATAGGCGCTCATGGCTTCAAATCCGCCGTAACTGAGGCGCTCCTGCCATGCGGGCCAGCCATCGGAGCGGACCCGGACCTCGCCGGGAGCATGCGCCAGCACGTAATAGCCGCTGCCCTGCCGGGAGGCGACAAGCCCCTCGGCCACGAGTTCGGCATAGGCGCTCTCCACCGTGCCACGGCTCACGCCCAGGCTCGCGGCCAAGGCCCGCACCGCAGGAAGCCGCACGCCGGGCCGCAGGTTTTCGGACAGGACGCTACGGCGAAAATGGTCGCTGATTTGGACGTAAACAGGCTCGGTGGAAGCAAAATCAAGAGCCAGGCGCATAGGGTGCTCCAGTCAAATTGGACCAGTCAATTTAATGCAAAATTGGACCTTATCACGGGGACAATTTCACCCTAGATGACCAGCACGTCAAGCACAAGAAGGAGAACCCCATGGCCATGTCCCGCTCCGCCCAAGGCTACAGCGCCGCCCTCGCCAGCGCCGTGTTCCTGTCCACGACATCCATCTTCATCCGTCACCTGGTGACGGATTTCGACATGCCGCCCCTAGTCCTGGCTTTCTGGCGCAACGTCATCGTAGTCGCGACCCTTGTCCCGGTCATGCTCCTTTTCAACCGCAAACTGCTGCGCGTCGAGCGGACACACATCCCCTTCCTGGCTGTTTTCGGGCTCATACTGGCCGGATTCAACGGCCTGTGGGCCATATCCGTGGCGCAAAACGGGGCGGCCGTGGCCACGGTCATGGTCTATTGCTCCGTGGCCTACACCTCCATCCTGGGCTGGAAATTTCTGGGAGAGAGTCTGGGAGCGCTCAAATTTGGGGCCATCGTCCTGTGCCTGTGCGGATGCGCGCTCATCTCCGGAGCACTCAACGCTTCTGCCTGGCAGAGCAATCTTTTGGGTGTCGTGGCGGGTCTGCTCACGGGCCTGTGCTACACGGCCTACAGCCTGATGGGCCGGGTGACCTCGAACCGGGCCATTTCGCCCTGGACCACCCTTTTGTACATTTTCGCCTTCGCGGGCATGTTCCTGCTCCTGGCCAACCTGAGCGGGGGCCGTTTCCCCGGCTCGGCCGCGACGCCCGCCGACCTGTTCTGGCTCGGCCGCAGTGTTGAGGGATGGACCGTGATGATCCTGCTCGGAGCCATTCCCACCGTGGGCGGCTACGGTTTCTACAACGTCAGCCTGACCCTTTTGGACGCCAGCGTGGCCAACATCATCGTTTCCCTGGAACCTCTTTTCACCGCCGTTTTCGCCTTTGCGCTCCTGGGCGAGACCCTGGCCCCTGTCCAAATCCTGGGCAGCGCCCTGCTCCTGTCGGGAGTGGCGGCCATCAAGCTCGCCGATCTGCGCCGCCCCATGCCCGTGCCCCAGGAAGCATGAAGCCCCGCCTTTGCAGGCCGTCCCAAAACGGCGATCTGCTGTGTCAGCGAAAAAAATCCAGACCGCGCATCAGCTCATGACCGCGCGGCCTGGATTTTTTCGCTTCCTTGCATCTCACCATTTTGGAACGGCCTGCGGATTGTTAATTATTCGACAATCCTTAGGGCAGGGCTTCATACCGGATGAAAAAAGGCCACAGATCGCCGTTTTTTTGGAGGACAGTCTGCTAACGCGTCTCGATTTCCTTGCGCACGGTGCGGATCAAATCGGCCAGATTCTTCACATCCGTGACCTTCCAGTACCCTTCAGGCTGAAGCCGCAGATCCAGCTGCAAGGGATAGTTCCGCTCGCTGCCGTGATCGTACAGGGTGGCCTGGGCCAAGGCCGCGCCATCCTTGACCGGGCTCACGCCCACCCCGCGCAGTTCCTTGCGCGCCGTGGAAGCATCCGCGAAGAGGACCGAGAAAAGGCCGCCGTCGGGCAACACGGCTTCCTGGGCAGGAGTCCCGGAAAAGTCTCCGGAAGCCACGCCCCGCATCACGAATTTCCTGGCCTCTTCCACGAGCATCATCTTCATGGACGTGGCCGCTGCCGAACCGGACTCCCGCGCCAGACCGCCTGACAGCATATCCATGAGGGGATCGCCTTCCCCACCCGGAGGGTTGGCCGCATAATCGGCTACAAAGCGGTCCACCCCGCGCGCGATGATCCCGCGCACATCGACGTATTTTTCAAGCAGGGCGTAATCGTTGCCGTCAACGGCCCGCTGGATGGCCGCCAGGGTCGCGGTCGGGGGCTCCACGGCCCAGGCGGAAAATGACCAGAAGACGAGGGCCAGGACAAGAATGCACCTACACAAAACCATACAGTTTCCTCCTTGTGATGCGTCGCATCCATAAAGCCGCCGCATTGCGTCGCCATCCCTTCAGGAAGAGGGACCATACACCGTAACTACCTGGAAAAAATGAATTCCAGCCTTCACGGGAATGACGCGCAGACTCTTTGGCGACGAGTGCTGAGACAGCATCTATGCCAAGCATAACCCGAGCGTCCACACCCGGATGCAGGGAAAAACGGCCACCATCTTTTGGCAACGCCTCCGGCTGACGTTATTCTCGGCAGACGCCCAATGCAAAAAGCCCCCACACAGTCCCAATCGGCGCGGAGGCTTTACATCGGCATTCAGCGAAACTCGAAACGTCCCCTGCGCCGATTCCTTTTCCCATAAAGAAATTAACTATTTAAAATTTCAACCTTTTTTGACCTCCATGGCCTCCTCGAAAAACGCGGTCAGCACGAAATTCTTGCCGCCGATGTTGACGGTTTCGCTTTGATTGGGAAAAAGTTCCATGGTCGC
>Ga0265295_1004848_pt1 | contig 17770 bp, 17 predicted proteins | sample Munlansysbiofilm_FD_192503 | JGI IMG/M metagenome (GOLD analysis project Ga0265295, IMG submission 192503) | Leachate microbial communities from a municipal landfill in Southern Ontario, Canada - Methane capture system biofilm | ecosystem: Engineered > Solid waste > Landfill > Unclassified ...
GCGGCAATGGTCAGGCCCTGGCCGAAGAAACGCGCCAGGCCTATGGCGCGAGTCGTGTCGAGGAAGTGATGCTGTCCGAAACATGGTATCGGGAAAACATGCCAAAGCTCAAAGCCCAGTTTGAAGATCGCACCTGGAACATGCCCAAGGACAGCCTGATTCTTGACGATTACCGAGCGCTCAAAGTCGTGCGAGGCGTGGCCCGCGTGCCCGAAGCGCGGACCCAGGACAAAGGCGGCAAGCGCCACGGTGACGCCGCCATTGCCGGGGCGATGTTGGTCCATGCCGTAAAACTCGACGGCGGCCCGGTTGAATACGCCTACCAGCCCGTGCGGCGCGAGAACACAATGAGGACGAGGGGGAGACTGCTATGATCCTGGATCAGTACGGAAAGCCGGTTCGCAAGAACATGTTGGATAAGGAAATCGCAGCCCCTGGTTTGACCGGGGTCCGTTCGCTTTGGAACTTCGCCCAAGTGGCATCTGGCCTCACACCTGGTGGGCTGGCCTGCCTTCTCAGAGACGCCGCCGAAGGTGACCATACTGCGTATCTGTCTTTGGCAGAAGAGATGGAAGAACGGGACGGGCACTATGCATCCGTTCTCGGCACCAGAAAAAGGGCGGTCTCCGGGCTGCCCGTGGTGGTCGAGGCTGCCAGTGATGCGCCCAAGGATGTGCAACTGGCGGATGAGATTCGCGCCCTGTTTGGGCGCGGCACAAAAAGCATGATGGAACATTGCCTGGACGCCCTGGGCAAGGGCTTCGCTGTGGTGGAAATTATTTGGGACAGGTCGTCCACTCCTTGGAAACCTGCCCGCTATGAGTGGCGCGATCCGCGTTTTTTCCAGTTTGACATGGAGTCTCGCACGGAAATCCGGCTGCGCGACGAAGCGGACATGATGAATGGCATCCCCCTGGAGCCTTACAAATTCATCAGACACGTGCCCCAACTGAAAAGCGGCATCCCGATCCGGGGAGGCCTCGCCCGTGTCGTGGCTTGGTCCTGGATGTTTAAGACCTTTGGCATCAAGGATTGGATGGCTTTTGCCGAGGTTTTCGGCATGCCCTTGCGCCTCGGCAAGTACAGATCGGGCGAACCGCAGGCGAATATAGACATCCTGAAAGCCGCCGTGGCCAACCTGGGCATCGACGCGGCCGCAGTGATCCCTGAAGGAATGCAGATCGAATTTCAAGAGCTGGCCAATAGCACGGGCGGCGCGGATCTATTTGAACGCATGGCGAACTGGATGGACTCCCAGATATCCAAGGCCGTGCTCGGCCAGACCATGACCGCAGATAACGGGTCAAGCAGATCCCAGGCCGAGGTGCACAACGAAGTGCGCAAGGATCTGCGAGACGCCGATGCGGACCAACTGGCCGAGTCCTTGGAACGTGACCTGGTCATCCCGTATATTGTGCTGAACCATGGGCCGCAGAAGGCATACCCCAAGGTCTGCCTGCGTGAGCCGGAATCGGCGGACGTGACCGTGCTCTCCGATGCTTTGGCCAAGCTTGTGCCGCTGGGGCTCAGGGTTGAGTCTTCCGAGGTCCGGGACAAGCTGGGGTTTTCGGATCCGGCCAAAGATGCTGAATGCCTGCAGCCCCAGTCGGCTCTGGTTCAGTTCGCCCCGGCCATGAACAGCATGAAGGCGCGGGCACAGTTCACCCCTGACCAGCAGGCCCTGGAAGACTTGGTGGCCGGGATCGTTCCCGAGGGCGCCGCCGCGCTGAAGCTGGAAGGCCAGGAGATTGACGAACTGATCCGGCAGGCCAGATCATTCGAGGAGCTGCGGGTCATGCTGGCCGAGTACATGGAGCGGGACACGGATCCACTTGAAGACTCGGTGCAACGCGTCCTTGTCGCTGCGGACATGTGGGGCAGGAAGCAGGCCGGGGGCGAGGATGAAGCGTAAGCCACGGGCTGCAAACGCATACGCCGACATTGACGCGCCATTGCGGCCGCTGCCTATGGCCGAGGCTCTGGAGTATTGGCGCAGCAAGGTCCAGTTGCCACCCAAGGAGTTCTACAGACTGGCCGAGCAATACAGGGTTCGGGCCTTCACGGTCTCGCGCCTGGCGCGGGCGGACATGCTCGGGGAGATCTTTGAATCCATAGAGAAGGCTCTGGCGGAGGGGGTGAGCTTTGGGGCCTGGAGGAAGTCCTTAGCGCCGGTCTGGGAGGAGAACGGGTGGACGGGAATCCGCGCTTGGCGCGTGGACAACATCTTTCGCACGAACATTCAGACGGCCTACAACGTGGGGCGTTACAAGCAGATGCAGGCCGTGGCCAAGGCCAGGCCCTTCTGGCAGTACAGCGCGGTCAACGACTCGCGCACCAGGCCGACGCACCGGGCCTTGCACGGCCGCGTCTACCGCCACGACAGCCCATTCTGGGACACCTTCTATCCGCCCAACGGCTTCCGCTGCCGGTGCAAGGTCAAGACCCTGTCAGAACGGCAGGTGAGGGAGCGCGGTTTAACGGTGCACGAGGGCAACGGCCTCGGCGAATTGATCGAGCCGGTCGGGCCGAACGGACCTATGCCGGCGCGGCCGCTCATGCCGGACAGGGGGTTTGAGGGGAACCCGGGCAAGGAGGCATGGACGCCGGATCTGTCCAGGTACCCGGACGTGCTGCGGGAGAAGCTGGAGAAATCTCTACCGCCCGTTCCTGCTCAGCAGGACGTGCTCGCGGCGACTGCTCCCACCACACTGAAGGTGCCGGAATTCAAAAGCGTCAAGGAGGCCGAGGCCTGGGCAGTCACGAACGACCTGGTGGATCACGCGGACTTCTCCGGGGCGAAGATCGAAGTCGTGACCGAATGGCTGCAGAGCCTTGCCGACCACATCCGCGAGTTCCCGGCCCTGCGCCAGAACCAGAAGTTTGTTGGCACGTGCCAGGCCCAGATCTCCAGGTGGAGAAAGCTGGAGATCGAAGACATGGTCGCCAAGCTCAAGGCTGCGAACCCTGACCACACCGACGATTTCACGAAATTCGCTGAGCGGTACGTGCCGAACAAGAAGGTGCCCGGCCAGACGTGGGCCTTCTCCTGGTCGCAGAAGAACGTGTCCGGTGTGGCGGTGAACAAACGATGGGCAGCGAACCCAGAGGAGTTCAAGGGCGCCTTGCGCCGCAACGTCGAAGCCAAGTATCACCCGGTTGGCTGCGACACGATCAGGAGCGTCGTCGATCACGAGCTGGGGCACCAGTTGGATCAGCTACTTGGACTGCGCGTTGACCAGGAAATCGTGGAGGCCTACAGGGAAGCAACGTCCCTTGCGATGAAGGAGCAGGTGTCCACGTATGCAGGAACGAACGTCGCCGAGTTCATCGCCGAATGCTGGGCCGAAGGGCTCAACAACCAATCCCCGCGCGAATACGCGCGACGGATCTCAGGCATCATCAGGAGCAGATATGCAGATAAACATCCCTGACTTGACCCCGGATGAGGGGGAAATCACCTCTGGCCTTTGCGCCACTCCCGAGGACCAGGAGCAGTTCGATAAGAACCAGGTGGGCCGTCCGCCGGAAGACGAATAAGGAGCGGGAGCATGTGCAAGAACATCGACGACTTCAACCGCGGCTGCGCCCTGATCATGGGGCGACTCTACGCTTCGTTCCCCAAGCCCGTGCCCATCAATATCCAGTATCTGGACGAGGGGCAGGACAAGCCTGACGGTGAAGCCCTGGAGACGTACGGCGCGACCATGGAATTCCTGGCCGACGAGGGCTACGTCAGATTCGGCAGCAAGGCCGGCCCTGAAAGCGCGCGGCTGTTCATGAACGTGCGCCTGACCAGCAAAGGCTTGGCCGCGCTGAACCGCAGTCCAGAATCCTTGAACGCTCCCAAGGGCACCATTGGCGACCGGGTCGTCGCATGGAGCAAGGACACCATCGCCGGAGTGGCCAGCGATGCTATCAGGCATGCAGTGGCCGTAATCCTGGGATAAACGGAAGGAGGCACGATGCGTAGACACGTTGACGAAGTGCTGGAGGAACTCATCACGCAGACGCGGCTTTCTTGCTACTCTGACTGCCGTTTTTGCCTTGATAGTTCGTGCATACTCAAAAGCGCGACCGTCGGGGATGGCGGGAAATGCTTGGAGTACGAGCAGCGCAAACCAAAAGAGGCCCCGGCCCAGCCGGCGTCGTAAGAGGATGATCCGACAACCTTTCCTTCGAAGCCCCCTTGGTAAAACTTGGGGGCTTTCCCTTTCCTTGGCCCCTCGTTTTCGCCCTTCGCTCTAAAATCAATCCTCCTGCGTTCAAGCCTCCGCCCCTTCCCTCGGCCCGCATTTTTGCCCAGCGCAAAATCTAACGGGGGTCTAACGGGGTAAAACAGGTATGTCCGCCCTTCGGGCAGGTCGTCCAATCAGGCTTTGGCTCGTCCCTCTCGAAACTCCCCTCATACACGAAAATCAGTTTCGTCTCGCCAGGAACCCGTGCCGTCCTGCGCCGCGCGTGCGTCTTGCCTATGGTTTCGCCACATAACCCGGCCGTCCGGGAAGGAGGAGTGGATGAAGAAACAGGAACTGGTTTCGGCCCTGGCCGAAGCCTCGGGCGACAGCAAGGCCGCATGTGAGCGGGTCCTCGACGCCCTGGCCACTGTCGGCCACGCCGCCCTGTACCAGGGCAAGAGCCTGAATCTACCCGGGCTGGGGAAGCTCAAGCTCAAGCAGCTGGCGGCAAGATCCATCCAGACGCCGCAGGGCGTAACCATGGATGTGCCTGCCAGGACGTCGGTCAAATTTCGTCCGGCCAAGGCGCTCAAGGACATGCTGGAGGATGAAGCGTGAGCAGCGCCAAGGTGCTCGGCATTGGCCGCAGTCGTTTCGCGCCCGAGCTGATCAAGGCGCTCAACTCCGCGCCCGTGGCCATGACTGCAGTGGGCATCAACGTCCAGGCCCTGGAAGTTTCCGGGCAGGCCCCGGAGTGGATTCCGCTGGTGCCGGCCGGTCAGGTGGTCGGCCGCGATGGCCGGGAGTGGGTCAACGACAGCCCGCAGCTCGTACTGGATGCGTTCGCCGCCGGTTCCGCTGACCTCCCCCTGGACATGGAGCACGCCACCGAACTGAAGGCGCCTCAGGGAGAGCCGGCGCCGGCCGTCGGCTGGATCCAGGAGCTGCAGATCAGGGATGGCCAGATTTGGGGGCGTATCGACTGGACCGAGGCCGGGCGCAACGCGGTTGAGTCCAAGGCCTATCGGTACGTCAGCCCCGTCTTTGTTTTCGAACGGGCGTCCAAGCGGGTTGTGGCGCTCACGTCGGCGGCCCTGACCAACCGCCCGAACCTCTTTTTACAGGCCCTCAATGGGAAGGAGAACAGTATGACTTTGGAAGAATTGTTGGCCGCGCTTGGGCTGCCGAAGGGCACCACATTCGAGGCGGCGCTGGCCCATATCGGCAAGCTCAAGGGCGACCTGGTCACGGCCACCAATGCCGCCGCCAGTCCGTCCCTGGACAAGTTCGTGCCGCGCGCGGACTACGACGCGGCCCTGGCCCGCGCGACCAACGCCGAGACATCTCTGGCCGACCAGGCCAGGAAGGCCAAGGACAAGGATATCACCGCAGCCATCGACAAGGCCCTGGCCGAGGGCAAGATCACCCCGGCCACCGTCGAATATCACAAGGCGCAGTGTGCCCAGGAAGGCGGGCTGGAGCGCTTCTCCGCATACTGCCAGGCCGCGCCGGTGATCGTCGATCCGTCCACAATGGACAAGAAGCAGCCCGACGGCGGCACGGCAATCGACGAAGTCCAAAGGGCGATGAACGCGATGATGGGCATCGATGACGAGACCTTCAAGAAGCACAACCCCAAATAGCCCGACCGGCAAGGAAGAATGAATCATGACAGCTTTAGCAGCGGACAAGCGGCTCGAATACACCGAGGGCGTCGAGCTGGCCTTCCCCATCGATGACGGCGACGTCATCTACGGTGGCGCCTTCGCGTGCGTCAACGCGGCAGGGTACGCCGTCCCTGGATCGGATACGGCCGGCCTCATCTTTCAGGGCGTGTCCATCCACCACGTCGACAACTCCCTGGGCCAGGATGGCGACAAGCAGGTTGTTCTGCGTCGGCGCGGCCTGATCAAGACCACCTTGGCCAGCACCATTTCCCAGGCGAATGTCGGCGACAGCGTGTTCCTGGTCGACGACCAGACCGTGGACCTGGTCGCGAACGTGACCAACGCCATATTCTGCGGCGTGATCGCAGGATTCATCGGCGCGAATCAGGCCTGGATCGACATCGAACCGGCCATTCGCCAGGCCGACGTGGCTACCCACATCGCCGACACCAGCGCAGCGCACGCCGCATCGGCCATCAGCATCGCCGACGCCGGGGCGTTCACGGCAGAGACCACGGTCGAAGGCGCCCTGCAGGAACTCTACGGCAAGACTCCCCTGCCTGTGGCCGATCCCGGCAATGGTCAGGCGCTGCCCGCAAGCAGGTCCGTCGCCGTGTCGTTGACCACGGGCGCGACCGGGCAGACCAGGACCCTGGCCGCCCCGGCCGCCGCAGGCCTGATGCTGATCCTGTGCCTGGGCGTGGACGGAGGCGGTGATTGTGTCGTGACCGTGGCCTCGGCCATCAATCAGACAGGGAACAACACCATCACCCTGGGCGACGCCGGAGACACCGTCGTGCTCACGTCGGTGGTGATCGGGGCGGCCAAGGCATGGCGCGTGGTCGTCAATGACGGCTGCAGCCTGACCACGGTCGGTTAACCATCAAGCATGGAGAGGAACCATACAATGAGCAAAATGATCAAGACCCTGTGCGTCTGGGCGGTGATTGTCGCCGGCGTGCTGTTCGCGGTGCCCGTGTCCGGCATGGCTGCCGACGTTCGGACCATGGATCTGGCAGGCTTCGGCGTCGGCATGGCCGGCCTGCTGGTGAACAAGGCAACGCTCGACGCGCTGTTCACCAGCCTGAAGACCGTGTTCAACAACGCCTTCACGGGCGCGCCCAGTCAGTGGGAGCTGACGGCCATGAAGGTCCCGAGCGGGTCCAGCCGGAACGACTATGGATGGCTTTCGGCCTTCCCCCGCATGAAAAAGTGGATTGGCGACAAGGCCGTCAAGGCGCTGGAGGCCTTCAAGTACTCCATCGTCAACGATGACTTCGAGGCCACGGTCGAGGTGGACCGCAACGACATTGAGGACGACAACCTCGGGATCTACGCCCCGCAGGCGCAGATGGCCGGATTCAGCGCCAAGCAGCTTCCGGACGAGATCGTGGCCGACCTGAAGAACAACGCCTTCGTCAGCCCCTGCTACGACGGCCAGTACTTCTACGACACGGACCATCCCGTTGACGGGGCCAGCGTCAGCAACAAGGAGACCGTGGCCCTGTCGGGAGCGACCCAGGCCGCCGCCGTCGCCAGCTACGGCGCGGCGCGCACCGCCATCATGAGCTTCAAGGACGAAGAGGGCAGGCCGCTGGGCCTGATCCCTGACGTGCTGGAAGTCCCGCCCGCCCTGGAGACCGAGGGCCGTCGCCTGCTGGAGATGGACAAACTGGCCGACGACACCCCGAACCCCTTCAAGGGCACGGCCAAGCTCGTGGTCAACCCGCGTCTGACCTCCACCACCGCCTGGTTCCTGCACGTGACCAGCATGCCGGTGAAGCCATTCGTGTACCAAGAGCGCAAGGCCCCGGTATTCGTCGAGCAGACCGACGCCCAGGCGGACAACGTGTTCATGCGCAAAAAGTTCCGCTTCGGCGCCGAGGCCCGATGCGCAGGCGGCTATGCCTTCTGGCAGATGTCCTACGGCAGCACCGGCAGCGGCGAGTAACGGCAAATCCAGGGGCCGGGATCATCCCCTGCCCCATGAACACGGAGAGACGAACATGATCACTATCACAGCGAAACGAGACGGCTTCAGGCGCTGCGGGGTGGCCCACACCACAAAGCCGGCCCTGTTCCTGGACGACGCCTTCACCCCGGAGCAGCTGAGGCAGCTGCAGGCCGAGCCAATGCTCGTCGTTGAGCTGCTTACTGACGAGCCCAAAGTTCCTGGCCCAGATGAACCTCTCAAAGAGGACGTCATGGAGGGGCAGGCCGTGGCTGAGATCGAGAGCCAAGGTCCCGCAGAGCCTCAGGATGAAACGGAAGAGGCCAAGGCGGCCACGAAAAATGTCCGCAAAAAGACGAACAAGGAATAGCCCATGTACAGCACCGTCGCCCAGATCCTGAAGCTGCTCCCCGAGTACGAAGTCCTGCAGCTGGCCGACGATGACGCCGCCGGGCTGCTCGATGATTCGGCGGTCACAGCCGTGCTTGAGGAAGCCATCGAACAGGCCGATCGGGAAATCGACGCTTACGTTGGAACGGTAAAGCGGGTCCCGCTCTCTCCGGTGCCGGCGCTGATCGAGAACCTGTCCACCAAACTGGCTATTCATCACCTCTACCTGCGCCGCCCGGGCGTCGAAGAGCCGGATACCTGGCAACGGGAAACCACCAGGTGCATGCGCCTGCTGGAGGCCATCGCCACCGGCAAGATGGCCCTGGGAGCGGAAGACGGTGTGGCATCGGAGCCGAGCCAAGGGACAGCCTCGTTCACTGCAAGTGAGCGGCTGATGTCGAGGAGGACGCTGTAATGTCCGGTCTGTCCGTCAAGATCGAATCTATCCAGATGGAGGCAATGCTGAACGAGCTGGCAGGCAGAATGGACGATTTGACGCCAGTCATGCAGACCATCGGCGAGATCATTGTGGAGCAGGCGGACACAGCCTTTGAAACGGGCGTTGCCCCCGACGGTACGGCCTGGCCAGCGTCAGGTCGAGCGTTGGCCACTGGCGGCCAGACGCTGATCGACACCGCCATACTGCGCAATTCCATCAACGTACTGGCAACCGAGAACCAGGTCGAAGTAGGGACGAACGTCCTTTATGCCGCGATCCACCAACTTGGTGGGAAGGCTGGGCGTGGGAAGAAAACGGTAATTCCGTCCCGGCCTTTTCTCCCTGACCAGGACAGCCTCGATTGGCCCGAGGTGAAGGCTACGCTTCAGGATTTCCTGAAAGGAGCATTGTGATGACCAGATTGGAGCACGAAGACGCGATCGTCGCCATCCTCAAGAAGATGGTGCCAGCTGGTGTCGCTGTGGCGCCGCTACCCATGGGGCTGTCTGATCGCAAGGCCCTGGACGTACGTGGCAGCGCAGTCTGGGTGGTTTACGCCGGGGGCAAGCCAAAACCGGGTCAAGACCCGAAGACCATGATGCACTCTGAAACGTGGGTGTGGTCCTGTCTGGTGCTGGCCAAGGAATACCGGTCCGCCAAAGCTGGGGCCGTTACAGCCTTGGGGCTTTTGGAAGTCGTTAACGCTGCCCTGTCCGGGGCCAAGGTGGACGCGGCTCGCACGCTGACCAGGATGGGGGACCAACTCCTTCGCCTGCCGGAGGGTAGCGGCCTCATGGGCTATGAAGCCCAATTCGCAATCAACGTATTTGCCCCGCGCGGGGCGTAGGGCAAAGGCCCGAGGAGAGATCAATGACGACATGGGATAGACAGACATATTACTACTCCGGGCAGGGCGTTGTCCTGGTCGGCGACCTGGATGATGATAACAACCTTTTGGGGCTGACAGCCCTGGGCAACACTACTGCCCTGGAGATTGGCGTTGAGGTTTCCGTCGAGGAACACACCGAGAGCCAGAGCGGCCAGCGCGGCACGGATCTACGCAAGGAGAAGGAGACAAAGGTCAGCATTAAAATGACCTGCCAGAACTTTGCCCGCGATGTCTTGGCCATGTTCACGCGTGGTACGGCGACGGACGTTGCCGCAGGAGAAGTTGCTGCGGGTGCACTGGTGTGCCGACTCGGAAAGATCATGCCACTTCCCCACATGAAGGTCAGCAACGTGGTTCTGACGAAGGGGGCGACGCCCCTCGTGGCATACGTGGATGATGCCACGCCTTATGACTACCAGCTTAATGCCGACGCGGGCAGCATCAAGTTCGCGTCTACTCCTGCAACCCCCGGCCTGGTGGACGATGACGACCTGATAGCCGCCTACGACTATGAAGCCCAGGGACAGGTGGACTCGTTGACCACTGGCGCTGTGGCCCGCCTGCTGCGTTTCGAGGGCCTGAATACCGCGGACTCCAACAAGCCGGTTGTAGTTGAAGCCTTCAAGTGCCAGTTCGACCCGGCCAAGGTGCTCTCCCTGATCTCGGATGAGACCGTTCAGTCTTTCGAACTTGAAGGATCCATCCTCGCGGATCTGACCCGCACCACTGGATCCAAGTACTTCCGCGAACGAGTCTTGCGGTAACCCTGACATTAACACCAGCGGGCCAGGTTCAACAAGAGCCTGGCCCGATCCATAAGGAGCACCATGGAGACACTTGAAAAGATCGCACCGGCACCTTTCGTTCTGCTTATTGACGACGAGACGCTGGAATTGACCCCCATTCGGACGCGTGAACTTCCGCGCTTGGTCGCGGCCATCAAGCCAATTTTCGCAGACATCAAGGAGCTTTTGCTTTCGTACCAATCTCTTGAAAACGCGCAGCTAGAACAGCGAATTTTGGCCCTTGCTGTGGATAAATCCGACGTTGCCGTTGAGTGCATTATCGCCGCGTGTGCCATTGGTTCCAGGAAGCCCCGGGCATGGGTTGACGATCTCGGATTGGATGACCTGGTGCGTCTATTTGGGAAGCTCCTGGTGGTGAACGGCGATTTTTTAGCCAGGAAGGTCCTCCCCGTGTTCACGCAGACGATCGAGGGGATGACCGAGATGGCAGCTGGTCTGAAGCAATCGACGCCCTTGTCGGTGCAGGGTACCGGCTCGACGAAATCCTGAACCTCCCCGTTCCGGGGTTATGGGCTCTGGCTGACGCCCTTGCAGCCAGGAAGCGCAGGGAATCAGCACTGCGCGCGATCGAACAGAGCAACGCGGCACGTGCCGCATGGTTTGAACCGAAGGATTACGACGCCTACCTGGCGAAGCTGAAAAAGGACCTCGTATGAGTGACATGAATCTCTCCGTAAAGATCCAGGCCGATGCCAAGCAGGCCATGGCCGAGCTGAAAGCCCTCGTTGCTCAGGTCAAGATTTCCGGCCGCGAAGCCACGGCTGCGGATCGGGAGGCAATCAACGCAGCTCGCGAGCGCGTCAAGGAAACGCGGGCTGCGGTGGTAGCCCAGCGTGACTGGGGCACCCTGGGCGTTCGTTCCACCAGGGCCATCAAGGAAGAGATGGACCAGGTGAACGCCGCCCTGGATCGTCTCAAGAAGTCGAGCGGATCGACGGGCACTGAACTGGCACGCGCGACCCAGGCCGCCAAGGTCAAGATGTCGGAACTGAAGGGGGAGATGTCGGGGGCTGTCAGGATATCAGACCAGCTTCGGGATGCCTGGGGGCAGTTGGTCGGCCTGGCAGCGAGTCTGGCTGTGTTCGGCAAGGCGGCCAAGGAGGCCATCGGCTTTGAGTCCGCCCTGGTGGATCTCAGACGAGCAGCCAACGTGACCCGTGAAGAAGCCAGAGAGATGGGCAAGGAGTTCCAGGATCTGGCTGTCGAACTTGGCATGAGTGCGGTGGGCATCACACAGCTGGCTACGGCTGCGGCCAAGACCGGCGTGGCCAAGCGTGATCTGCTGGAGTTTTCGCGAATTGCGGCCACGGCCGCCATGAACTTCGACATGCTCCCCGAGGAAGCTGGCAACGCTCTCGCCAAGCTCAAGAACATCCTTGGCCTTGGCGTGAAGGACATGGAAGCCTTTGTAGCCACTCTGAACGAGCTGGCCGACAATGCCGCGACCAGCGAGCGGGATATCATTGAAGCCCTGAAGCTCGGCGGCGGATCCGCGATCCAATTCGGCCTGACCGCGAAGCAGTCCGCCGCATTGGCCACGGCGTTCCTAAGCTTGGGAGCTACCTCGGAACAGGCCGGTACGGCCATGCGAACACTGTTGGGGAAGTTGCGCCTCGCGTCGTCCGGAACGGGCGAGGCCGGCAAGGCTTTACAGCGAGTGGTCGGAGACGCTCGAAAGTTTGCTCAGGTCATGGCCGGAGATGCCAGCGGAGCGCTGCAGCAGTTCATGGAGAAGTTGAAGGAGATGCCTTCGTCCGAGCGCTTCGAGATCTTGCGAGGCATTTTTCAGGAGGGCTTGGACACCGAGAATATCTCCAAGCTGGCTGGCGGGGTTGACCTGCTGAACGAGGCCATGGGCCGGGCGGCCAAGTCCGACGACGAACTGGTCCAGGGTCTGCGTGATCTAACGGACATGAAGCTCGAATCTACCGAAGCTGAGCTGAACAAGATGGGCGCTGCCTGGCGTAACGCCGGCGCGGCGGTCGGGGAACTATTCCTGCCGATGATCCGAGCGGCTTCGGTGGCATTGGTGGCTGTTGCAGATGCCATCAGGGTCTTGATTGATGTTGCCCCGAACTTGACCAGGTTGGCCACTATTGGCGTCATGATCGCTTTGGCCTGGGGCCCGCTCAAGTTGATATTTTCCGTTCTCGGACCGGTACTGGCAAGACTAGGAACCGTCGCTACTGCAGCGGGGGCAACGTTTGGCACGATATTTACGGCTATGCGCGCTGGAACAGGCATTCTTGTTGCTGTCCGCGTCGCTATGGCCGGAATTGGCCGAGCAATCCTCGGTATGATGGGCCCAGTTGGATGGGCCATCACAGGACTGACGCTCCTTTGGGACGCCTGGAACTGGTTCAAGGATGATGACGATTCGGAAAAGGCCATGGCAGAACGTGCTGCAGCATTCGGAGACGTGGCCGAGGCACTGAAGGGCGTCGGCACTGCTGCGGACCAGGCCAAGAACCAGATCCAGCTGGCCATGCAGGAAGCAACCGCACCTATCGAAGCGCTGGTGGCGAGCTACAAGACGGCCACCGAGCAGATCAAGACGACTCTCGCGGATCGCTTATTGGCCATCGACGACGCGGCCAAGCGGGAGCTGGAGATCGTACAGACAGCAGGCCTAAGCCAGCGAGATCAGTTGCGTGAGACGGCCCGCATTACGCTAGAGTCGGAGCAGCAAAAAGTCGATGCTATCAGGACCGCCGGTGAGGATATGGAACGCGCCTGGCAGACCACCCATGGCCGCGCCCTGGAAATCGCACGCGCTGCAGGCATGGATACGGTGAAGCTGGAGCAGGAAGCCACCGACGCCAAGGTCGAGATCTACAAGCAGTTGGAAGCTGGGTACCGTAAGACCGTCAATGTCCTCATTGCCGAGGAGCAACGGCACCTGAAGGCCGTGCAGGAGATCGAGAGCCAACGCTTGCTGCTGAAGATGTCCGTCGAGGATCGGATCCGCGCGCTGAAGCAGAAGACCATGTCCGATGAACAGGCGTACACCGACAGGGTGGCGCAGATCGAGGACAAGCTGGCCAAGGCTCGGGAGGCATCGGCCAAGGGCCAATCCGACATTGCCAAGCGATATGCAGACGAGGCCATGAGCTTGGCTGAGCGGAACGCCCAGGAAGTGGTCCGCACCGTCGAACAGGGTGGCAAAAAAGTATCCACTACCGTCGTCAGTTTGGAGCAGGCTGTGCAGACCAGCCAGACCCAGATCGAACAGGCCTTTGCCATCCTGGATGGCGACATGGCCAAAAACGCCCAGCAGCGTGCGGAGATGGCCAATGACACCAAGGCCAAGGCTGATGATGCCAAGGGCGAGCTGGAAGGGGTGCTGCAGAAGCTGCAAGAAATACGTGCCGCCCAAGAACAGAAAGTCGCACTCCAGCTTGAGGCGGACGAAGCTTCCGCCACTGCTGCGATCGAGAAGCTGAAGGCGATTGCCGAAGCCCAGGCTATAATGGCCAGAGTCGATGCGGATTTGTCTGCCGCAACTACAAGTTTGCAAGCATGGAAGGACGCGCCGGACAACAAGGAGATGGCCCTTACCGCCAGAGTGGACCAGGCGAGCCTCGACGTTTCGGTCGCCAATCTCAAAACCGCCATGACAAAGGCCGGGCTGCAAGTCCCTGCTGCGTTGGATACCGCTCCTGCAAGAGAAGCCCTCGATAAGCTTCGTGAAACCCTGAACACGACGACTACTGCTTCCAAGCATGGTGTGAAAGACAACGTCCCTGCCGTGAAAAAGGAAATTGACTCCTTGAACGGCCGCAACACGTCTTCCACGCATACGGTCCATCGCTACGTCGTCGAGCATCACGCTGGGGGCGGGTGGGCCGGAGAGGCAGTTCAGCACCTGGCAGCTGGTGGCCATGCTTGGAGACGCTTCACGGGCACGGTCTTCGGCCCAGGGACGGGCACTTCGGACTCAATCCGGGCCATGCTTTCCCGGGGAGAGTTTGTGGTGCGAGAACGCGCGACCAGAATCATATCGCAGGTGTTGCCTGGATTCATCGAACAGTTCAACGCCGTGTCCTCGAAGTCCGATTTGCAGCGTCTATTCGGCAGTGTCACTGGTGCGATGGCCGCTCCAGCTCTGAAATTGGCCGGAGGCGGATGGGCCTCGGCTCCAGCGGCATCGTCCATGCCAACCGCGTTCGGCGATACCATGACCTGGTTGATCCGAGCCGGCGAGACGGAAGCGTCGATCCGCGTCGTCGGCAGTGACAGCCGGCGCAATCTGCATGCAATCACTGATGAGTTGACCCGGGTAGGTCTGCTGTCCGGGAAGAGGTAGACCATGGCCACACGTTTCAGATTGTACTCGGTGGACATCGCGCCAACCCTGGCGCCGGATCTTGCCGATCCTGCACCGGCACTGAACATTGCCTGGGATCATGACCCCATTGAGAACGGGATCCAAGAGACTCCGCCGGAGGGGCGTGGATCCGTCATTGAGACCGGGGACAACGGCATCGTGGTCCATGACTTCGGCGTGCCGGACGGTGGCGGGACCTTGACCATTCAGGGAAACGCCCAACCCGATGGCGAGTTTCTAACGCCCGAGACGGTGGCCCTGTTCCGGGCCGCTTACAAGGCTGCAGACGTCGAGTACTTCCTGACTGACGGGATCCGCTGCTGGCGGGTTAGATGGAGCCGCAAGCCTGCTGGTTTCAACGTCTGGATGAATCAGTTCTGGGCCCAGCATGGCGTGTATGAATACAGCTATGAGTTCGTGTTTATTGTCATGGCGGAGGTCGAACTGTGAAGTCATGGCGCGTCATCCTGAACGGTGTCGACATCACGCAGAAGGTCGACCTGGTCGAGACAAGATTCGAAGCGGAAAATGTCTCTGGAGAGATCGAGGTATCCATTGCGGACCGCGCCGTACTGGACGGCATTGTGGTGCCGCGCGTGCCGCAGGGTCTGTCTATCGTTGCGGATGCGCTTGTCGCCGGTGCCTGGGTCAGCCGAGGATCATTTTTCCTTGAAGAGACCACGCAGCCTCCGGACCTTCGCGCCCGCACGGCCACCATCTGGGGGCGCACCCAAAGCGCACGGCTGACGAAGCCATTCGCCCCGAAGATTTCCCGCCAATGGCCCGCAGCCACAACGATCGCCGCTATCCTGCAAGAGCTTGGCGCGATGTGCGGCGTGGCCATCCAAGTGCAGAACGATTACCCGATCTGCGCCTACTGCTACGCGGTCTCGGACTGGTACCCGAGTCAGATCATCCAGGATCTGGCTGAGAAATCTGGCCAGATCTGCTGGCCGCAGGTTGACGGGTCGCTCCTGATCGCGCCCAGGCTGTACCGTGATCTGCCGGATCCAGACGTGACGCTGATCGCAAGCCAAATCGAGGTGAAGAGCGTCAAGCGCCAGGTGCCAGATTTCGGCAACCGGATCCTGGTCAGTGGTGATGGCGCGGTTGCCGGGCTGTCGGTGCAGGTCGTGCCTATGTATCCAGAGGATGAATGCGTGGCCGCAAACGGTACGGACCAGGTCCGACTGATTGCCGTCGTGCTCGGGGTTGATGGTGATTTTGTAGCTGCTGGGACAGCGATCAACTGGTCGGCCGGGGCCGGGTTTCTTGCGGACCAGTCGAGCGTCACAGGATACGCGGAGATAATTGGCGAAGAGCAGCGAGCAACCGACTATTATCACGTCACCCTCGATCTTCCGGCAGCTGCGGTCATCGGCGTCTATGCGTACTCCGACATCCGCCGTAAGCGGAACCTTTACCAGACCCGTCGTGGCAGCGTGTCCGGTCGCACCATCACGTTTTTGAGCCCTTTGGATTTTTTCGACCAGGCTCTTTTGATCGACTACGAAGTGCTTGGAGCGATCAACACTTGGACCGCCGGGCGTGTTCCTGGAGATATTGTGATCTTGGCCAGTGTTGCCGGGGCGCAAGGTCAATGCACGGTGCATCAGAGCAACCCGAACGCGTGCGCGTCGACTCTGACGCTTGAGTCTGTTCCTTCCCAGGTCTGCCTTGGCGAGCGCGCCACTATCACGGCCAAGGCCACCATGTTCGGCGGAGCCGGGTCCGGCAAAATCAGGTTCGCCCTGTCCGGGTGCGGGTCGCTTTCATCATCGCAAAAAGTGCTGACCACCAACGCCATCACCGAGCGTTTCCGGACCACAAACTGGGGCGGCGTGACGCAGATCCGCGTGTCGGCTGTTCCCGCACCAGGTGTAATAAACGTGTACCTGGAGTCCGCTCCAACGATAAACCTTTACGCCTCGCACAAGGGTCAGACGATCAATTTGAATACGACCCTGCTGTCCGGCACCGAGGTCGTGGTTTCGTACCCGGGCGGCGGCACGACTGCGATATCATGGATACCGACAGCCGGGGCAGGCGACACGGTTGTGCGTGAAGCCATCCCGTGCGCCGATGACGGCCAGGGCGGAAGCATTGTAGCCCTATCTTTTACGCCGACAACGATCCTGATGATCACGCAGTCTCCTACGTACTCCGTGCCACCTAATCTGACGGGGACGATTGACGACAATGTCGCGACGCTGACCAGCACCCTTCAGGCCGGGACGATCCTGTATTGCTCGTACTGGGCACCACAGCCCCTCCTCCCAGATTGCGAGGCGACCATTGTGGCCCGCATCGATGACGGGAGTCAGGACGGCGGTATTGCTTCGATCAAAGTCACGGCCCGGGATTGCCGAACGCAGTCCACAGATCCGGCCTTGCCCCCTGAGGAGACGTCTCCGGATGATCCAGTATCGATGCCGGATCTCGACGACGACGAAGAGGATGAAGAGGAAGAGACAGGGCTGGGCTGTGATGCCTTGTCGATCCAGGGACGCACGCCAGCGATCACTGCCGACAACTGGGACGCGGTGTCCGGCGTTGGATCTGGCGAAGATTGCCCGGGTCTTTGTTCGTGTGACGAGATCTGCGCGGCGCTCCGGAGCAATGGCACGCTGGCCACGGCTGGAGAGTTTTATTCAACCTGCGTGGCAAACTGCGCGGAGGCCCGTGCCGCGAAATGCACCCCTTGCACGCTGACGGGACCAACGATCCTTAACCCTGGTGAAGAAGGAACCTGGACCGACGGCAAAGGCAATAGCGCGGAAGTTACGGGCGGGAATGCGCTGACGTTTGTTTCTCGGGACTTTGAGAATGGTTACACGTTGCGTATGCCCACCGGAGGCGAAGGGCCTTTTACGATCAAGGTTTGCTACGGAGCGACAGATGATACGTGTTGCGAGGCACAGGTCGACTTCCCGCCCTGTACGCTCGAAGGGCCTACGGAGTTGGAACCTGGAGTAGAGGGTACATTTGTGCCCAGCCTAGGCATGTCAGGGGCGTCGGTGGTTGTCGGCGGCGAGATGGAGTTTGTCCGCAACCTGCCATACAACGTCGGCTTTGTGGCAAGGATGAAGGCTGGTGCGTGCAATGGCGGGACAGTATCTGTCAACT
>Ga0265295_1004849_pt1 | contig 17761 bp, 16 predicted proteins | sample Munlansysbiofilm_FD_192503 | JGI IMG/M metagenome (GOLD analysis project Ga0265295, IMG submission 192503) | Leachate microbial communities from a municipal landfill in Southern Ontario, Canada - Methane capture system biofilm | ecosystem: Engineered > Solid waste > Landfill > Unclassified ...
TGGTTTTTTAAGTAAGTATCCAAATAAGCCCTATATGTTCCAAGATTTGTAAGTCTTCTTCCATTTAATGCAACAGAGAGATCAAAATCTTTATTAAAATCCCCTATCTCTTTCTCTTTATCTTCAAGATAAGGAGCTAAAAGATTTGCTTTTTTTAACCTTTTAATATCCTCATCACTTAAAAATCCTATACTTTTAACATCTATATATACAGATCTTTTTATCCTTCTTCCACCAGCCTCTTGCATCCCTCGCCAGTTTTTAAATGAGTCTGAAACAAGAGCGTAAGTTGGAATGGTTGTTATGGTTTTATCAAAGTTTCTAACCTTAACTACATTAAGGCCAATGTCTATAACATCTCCATCAGCGCCATATTTTGGCATCTCTATCCAATCACCAATTTGAACCATTTTGTTTGTAGTAAGTTGTAAACTTGCGCTAAAGCCCAAAATTGTGTCTTTAAAAACAAGCATCAACACTGCCGACATTGCTCCAAGCCCACTTAAGATAGCAATTGGAGATTTATGCACTAAAACTGAAATTATATAAACTAAAGCAATAAGCCCTAAAATGAGTTTTGCGCTTTGTAAGATGGTTTTAAACGCAAGCGATGCGCTATGTCTTGCGAAAAATAGATTAAATATTTTATCTAATATGGAGTAAGTAAGTAAAAGTGCGGAAATGATTATCCAAAGCGAAACAGTCACAGTCAAAAGCTCATAAACTAGCCCATCTTCTATCCAAATATCGGCTTGATACTGGACTATTATAGCTTGAAGTAGTAGAGCAAATCGTTTCATTAAAGTAGAGCCAATGAAGATTTTAGTAAAGACATTTCTCTTTTTTGCCTCAACTTTTCTAAGCACCTTAAATACAACACCATGAAGTAAAAAGTGGATAATGATTGCTGTTAAAATAATGATGATAAGTATGAAACCACTAACTACTGATAGTGTAGGTTCTATGCCAATAGACTTTAAAAAAGTAATTAAGTAAGCTTTCATCTAACTCCCTTAAAGCTTAATTTTAAGCGCGATTATAACATATGAGGCTCTTTTTTCATTGAGCAAGATTAAGCTTTTACATCTGCATTGTTTTCAATTCTTTCTTAAGTTATAATAATTCTTTTTAAGTAAAGATTGGAGATAGGCATGGAAAATAGCTATGAAAGTCTAAAACTTTTCTACATTGGTAAAGAAAAAGTTGATGGAGAGTATGTTCCGCTAGTTTACAAAAACAAAGATTTTTTAACTCATGCTGCCATCATTGGCATGACAGGAAGCGGAAAAACTGGGCTTGGCATATCTTTACTAGAAGAAGCTGCCATTGATAATATCCCCTCAATTATTATTGATCCAAAAGGCGATATGACAAACTTACTTCTTACTTTTCCCTCCCTAAAAGCACAAGATTTTAAACCATGGGTGGAAGAGCAAGAGGCGGCAAATAGTGGCAAAAGCGTAGATGAATTTGCAGAGGATTTAGCAAAAACTTGGAAAAAGGGAATTGAGGGTGATTTTCAAAGTGCAAGTAGAATCCAAAAGCTAAAAGATAGCGCAAACTACACCATCTATACCCCAGGAAGTGACGCTGGAGTTCAAGTCTCCATTCTCTCATCTTTTAACGCTCCTTCAAAAGAGGTTATGGAAGATGAGGAGCTTTTTACATCTTTAGTAACCTCTACTTCATCTTCCATTTTAGCTTTAATTGGAGAAAAGAGTGATACAAACTCCAAAGAGATGGTTTTATTAAATAGCATATTTTTTGAAAATTTTAAAAACGGTAAAAATCTTTTGCTTGAAGAGTTAATTTCTCAAATCATCACGCCATCATTTGAAAAAATTGGAGTATTTAGCCTTGAGACTTTTTATCCAAAAGATGAAAGGTTAAAACTAGCACTGAAACTAAATGCGCTCATAGCAAATCCATCCTTTTCATCGTGGATAAAAGGCGAGAGTTTAAATATTTCTAAAATGCTTTATGATGAAAACGGCAAGGCAAATGTCTCCATTTTCACCATCTCCCACCTAAGTGATTCTCAAAGAATGTTTTTTGTTACCATACTTTTAAATGAAATTCTAACTTGGATGAGAAGGCAGGAAGGAACAAGTTCACTGAAAGCTCTTTTATATATGGATGAGATTTTTGGGTACTTTCCGCCACTTGGAAATCCACCATCAAAAGAGCCAATGCTTACCCTTTTAAAGCAAGCTAGAGGCTTTGGAGTTGGGGTAGTTTTAGCTACTCAAAACCCAGTTGATATTGACTATAAAGGGCTTTCAAATATAGGGACTTGGTTTTTAGGAAGGCTTCAAACAAAACAGGATATTAACCGTGTTATAGATGGACTTAGTGGGACAGATTTAAATAAAAACGAAATCGCTAATTTGCTTTTAAGTTTGGAAAAAAGAAATTTTATCTTAAGCAATGCTAGCGAAGATGGGATAAAGCTTTTTAAAACAAGATGGGCGCTCTCATATCTAAAAGGTCCACTTACAAAAGATGGGATTAGCTCTTTAATGAAGGATGTAAAAAAGAAGATTGAAACAAGTCTGCCCAAAAAACATGAAACAGGGGAGCTAAATGCACAAAAACCTATCATCTTAAGCACATTTCCTCAAAAATACCTCTACCGCTCCCACAAAGAGTCTTACAAAATGTTACCATTTTTACTTTGTAGCTCAACCATCTCATTTGCAAGCACCCCGCTTGAAATTAATACTAAAAAAGAGGTCTTATATAAATACTACTTAGCAAAAGAGCAAAAGAATATAGATTTTTTTAATTATGAACTTTTAGAAAGTGAAAATTTAAGCGAGCAAGAGAGGGGAGAAACCCTTTTTTATAAACTGCCAGCTTTTATACAAAATGAGAAAAACTTAACCCCCTTACAGAAAAAGTTTACTGATTTTCTTTATCAAAATGAGAAATTTACCATATATAAAAATGACGAATTAAAGCTTACTTCAAAAGTTAATGAAAGTTTGGATGATTTTAAACTTAGAGTAAAAGATAGGCAAAATGAGAGAGTAGATGAAGAGGTAGATAGACTAAAAACTAAATTTAAAAAACAAAACGATAGTTTAGATATGAAACTATCAAGGCTTTATGAAAGAGTTGAAAAAGAAGAAAAAAAGGTAAGTGCAAAAAGAACAGATTCCATCATCAACATAGGAACTTTAGTTTTAGGTGCATTTTTTGGTAGCAAAAATAGCAGATCAGCCTCTATTGGAAAGGTGATGAGTGGGGCTAAAAATGCAAATAAAATCTTAAAAGAGAACAATAATCTCTCACTTTTACAAACTGATATTGAAAATATTTTAAGACAAAAAGAGCTCTTGCAAGAGATGTTAGAAAAAGAAGTTAGAGCAATCAAAGAGAGATTTGAAAAGCTAGACATAAAAGAAATTTTTATAAAACCAAAAAGATCAGATATTTACAATACCAAATTAAAACTTTTATGGGAAGAAGAGCTTGGTTAATAATTTGACGAATTAATTTCCTCTTTTTAAACATTAATTTAACTTTTTTTGCACCTTTATAGTGTAAAAAAACAATTCTTAAAAACAATTTCTATCTTTTAGTAATATAACTTGTATTTATAGATGAAAATCACTATAATATTTTTTTTACAAAAGTATTAAAGGATTTTCATGCGTTTACTTATCTTTTTCTTTGCATTTTTATCTGTTTTAAATGCTCATTTTTTAGCTCTTTTGCCAACAACTGATGTAGTTGAATCAAAAAAAGATTCGATTTTAGAGATAAAAGCTATGTTTATCCACCCATTTGAACAAAGTGGAATGGATTTAGAAAAGCTTGATGGATTGTTTGTAAATGGAGAACCCTTAGAACAAAAAGAGTTTAAAAACTTTGGGCATAGAGCTTTTAAGGCAGATTTTAAAGTTGATAAACCAGGACTTTATACATTTTATGCCACTCCAAAGTACTACTTTGAGCCATTAGAAGATCTATTTTTAAGGCACTATCCAAAGGTTATTGTAAGTGGCTATGGGATTGAAGATGGTTGGGATGAACCTGTTGGCTTGCCTTATGAGATTGTCCCTCTTGTTAAACCTTTTGGGATTTATGCAGGAAATCTTTTTCAAGGTAGAGTTTTACAAAATGGCAAAGTTGTTCCAAACACTTTGGTTGAAGTTGAGTTTTATAATGATTTAGGAGCTAGTGCTCCAACAAATGCGCACATTACTCAATCAGTTATGAGTGATGATTTTGGAGTGTTCTCTTTTGTGCCTATACATAAGGGCTGGTGGGGTTTTACTGCCATTATCATGGATGGTGAAAAAGAGTTAAATGGTAAAAAATATGAAGTTGAAAATGGTGCAACTATTTGGATAAAAGCTTATTAGATGCATATTTCTGATGGCATCGTATCTTTAGAAGTGGCTGCTGTTACGGCAGCTGCTAGCTTTTTGTTTTGTGCTTACACACTAAAACAGATGCCCTTACATAAAAGCACACAAATTTCAATCTTTAGTGCTCTTTTTTTCATAGCATCTTTTATTCACATACCTCTTGGCCCAACGCAGGTTCATTTAACTTTAGTTGGGTTTATTGCCATTTTTTTGGGTAAGTTTTCTGTTTTAGCAATAGCAATTGCACTGCTATTTCAAGCTTTGCTTTTAGGTTTTGGAGGTCTTAGTTCTCTTGGAGCGAATATTTTCATCATGGGGTTTGCCTCTTATGCCACATATTTAATCTTTAAATTTACCTTTTTAAAAAACTTAAATGCAAAACTTAGCTATTTTTTAGTTGGAGTTACTGGTGTTTTAATATCATCTTTTTTTCTTTTTATTGTGCTAGTTTTATCAAGCCAAAACTATTTAAAAGTTGCTAGTTTAGCTATGTTAGCAAATATGCCTATAGCTATTTTAGAAGGATTTGTGACGCTTTTTTTGTTTTTATATTTAGAAAAAGCATACCCTGAGATAGTAAAGGAGTCTAGAGTTTGAAAAAGATATTTTTATTAATGATTCCTATGTTTTTGCTTGCCCATAAGGTAAATCTTTTTGTAGATTATGAAGATGGTATGCTTTTTATAAGCTCTTATTTTTCAAATGGAAAACCTTGCAAATCTTGTAAATTTTCAATCCTAGATAAAGAAGATACTTTGCTAAAAGAGGGGTTTTTAAATGAAGATGGAAATTTTGAAGAGAGGTTTGAGAATATAGATTTGACCATAAAAATTGATGCAGGAGCAGGACATAGCGCCATGCAAAAGATTTTTTCTAAAAAAAATAGTGTAATAAAAACTGAAATGTCACAAGAAGATAGTAAACTAGAAGAGCTTTTAAATGAGAATAGAAGGTTAAAAAAACAGATTTTACTATTAGAGAAAAAATTGGACTATTTTGAAGTTTTTAAACTGCTTTTTGGACTATTTTTGATTTGGGCTATTTTTCAAATTTTAAGAAGAGTAAAAAGATGATAAACCCAGTTTTTTCAACTGTTTTTGCACTCTCTTACACTTTAATGGTTAGTTTTTTGAGCTTTTCATATCTTTTTTTATTGCCACTTTTAATTATTTTTTTTGACATAAAAAACCTCTTTAAAACCCTTAAAAAACTCTTTTTTTTAAATTTTTTCATAACTTTAATCGCACTTTTTTTATATTTTGAAACTACTTTAAAAGATGCGTCATCTCTTTTTTTAAGAGTTAATTTTATTCTTTTATTTAATTTAACTCTTTTTAGCAGCTCAAATCTCTTTGAAATCCCAAAGGCTTTGAGTATATTTAAACTTCCAAAACAGCTCATTGTCACTTTATACTTTACTATTATTTTTATAAACTATTTAACAAATGAACTTAAAAATATACGCCAAACACTTCTTTTTAGGGGGTTCACTCCTAAAAATAGTCTATTTACTCTAAAAACTTTTGGATCAATTTTTGGATATCTTTTTTTAAAACTAATATATTTAGAAAAAGAGTTTAAACAAACTTTGATTTTTAGAGACTTTAAAGGAGATCTTCACCTTAATCCTACCCTTGCTTTTAGTTACAAGGAAGCTTTTTTAACTCTAGTTTTCCTGCTAACTGCTTTTCTAAAGTTTTTATATGGATAGATCTATTAAGGTTTCAAATCTTAATTTTTGGCATGAAAAGAGTGCGATTTTAAAAGATATTTCACTTTTTTTAGGTAAAAATGAAAAAATTGCGATTTTGGGTGAAAATGGGGTAGGTAAAAGTACTTTATTGAAAATTTTAGCTGGAATTTTAGAGGCAAAAGAAGCAAAAATTACCATTTTGGGAAATGAGATAGAAAGCTTGAGTGATTTTAAGTCTATTAGAGAAAATATTGGTTATCTACCGCAAAATTTGGGTAGTTTTTTCATCTTACCAACAGCACTTGAAGATATCTCTTTTTCATTAAAAGTTAAAGGTATTAAAGAGGCTAAAAAACTTAGTGAGGAGTTACTAAAAAAGTTTGATTTAGAGTACTTAAAAGATAGCTCCATTTGGAAGCTTAGTGAGGGAGAAAAACAGATGGTTGCACTTTTAGCCACCATCATTAAAAGCCCAAAAATACTTCTTTTAGATGAAGCCACCTCTTTTTTGGATGACAAAAATAAGAATAGAGTTTTTAATTTTTTAGAAAAATATGAGGGCAGCGTTATTCTCATCTCTCATGAACAAAAACTGCCATCATTTTTTAAAAGATATGTTTTAAATGAAACTTTAGAGCATTTGGGCTCTTAGCTCTTCATCTGTTTTTATAGAAACTAAAGATGGCGCGACATCAAATACTGTTTTTGCCCCAAAGTTTCCACTTTTACTAAGCCTATAACACGCTCTTGCATAGGCCACAAGCACGCTTGCAGTAAATTCTGGATTACTATCAAGCTTTAGTGAAAACTCCATCACTTGATTATGTTCTTGTGAACTGTTTGCACTTCTTATGACAAACCCACCATGAGGCATTTTGTTGTGATTTTTTGTAAACTCTTCTTCATTTATGAAATGAACTTTTGTTTCATAATCTGCAAAATAATCAGGCATAGTTACTATGTTTTTTTCTACCTCTTTACTATCAGCTCCCTCTTTTAAAACAACATAGCACTCTCTTTTATGTCTTTTATATGGTGGCAAATCTGGCCTTTTACCACTTCTTACTTCATTTATAACTTCATTTGAGGGGATTGTGTATTGAACTCCAAGCTTCACTCCCTCAACTTTTCTAATAGCATCTGAGTGTCCTTGACTAAGCCCTTTTCCCCAAAAAGTATAGCTAGCACCATCAGGAACTAGAGCTTCAAAAAAAACTCTATTTATTGAAAATATGCCTGGATCCCAGCCTACTGAGATAAGAGCAACTTTTTTGTTACTTTTTGCAACACTATCTATGCTTTTAAAATATTCTGGAATTTTTGCATGAGTATCAAAGCTATCTACGGTATTAAACTCTTTTGCATACTTAGGCCCTTGCAAAGGAAGATCATTCCTAGAACCGCCACAAAGGATTAAAACATCGATCTTTTCTTTAAACTCCTCTAAAGATTTTAAAGAAAAAGTTTTAGTTTTATTAAAGATTGTTTGAATATTTTTTGGATCTCTTCTACTAAAAATGCCAACTAAGTTCATGTCTTCATTTTTACTAATAGCTAGCTCAACACCCTTGCCTAGATTGCCGTAACCTAAGATTCCTATATTGATTTTTTTCGTCATATTTCCTCCAATTAAAAACCTATTTTACAATATAAGCTTTTTATACTCCTTAAGCATAAATTTAATCCTTTAATAATATATTGCTACCTCAAAAGGGGACTATCATGAAGCTAAGACGCCTATACGCAACTATCAGACAAAGATTTGGGATAGGCTCTATCTTAATCTTCATAGTCTCAGCTCATATAGTAATCATATTTTTAAACTCCCTTTTTATTAAATATGTGCTTTTTCAGATCGAAGATGACGCTATGCTCATAAACCAAAGTGGAAAAATTCGTGGCGGGATCCAAAGAATTGTAAAACAAAAGTTAAATAATGTTGAGATAAATGAGGACATAAAGACTATAGATTCGCTATTTGATGACTTTTTTGTTGAACAAAAATATAAAGTTTATAGCCCTACTATGAAAACTTTTTTATTTAAATTAGGTAAATTGCAAAATGAATGGGAGAGATTGAAAGAGACATTTAAGCTAGATATTATTTCGCCATTTGAAAGAGAAAAAATTCTTTTAATTAGTGAAAATATTTGGAAACTTTCTGAGGAAGCTTTAGAGACTGCCTCTAGCATTTCTACTAAAAAAACAAATACTTTATCAGCTATTTTTCTTCTTTTTTTGATTGAGTTGTTACTCATTTTGTTTATAATTTATATTATAAATGTAAAAATAAGAAACAAACTTGAAATCACTTCAACTACCGATCCACTAACTAAAGCAAGCAATAGAAATGTTTATGATGATAGCATGAAAAATCTTCTAACTCATGTGAAAGATTTTGATTTAAGTAGCGCTTATATTATGCTTGATATTGATTTTTTCAAAAAAATAAATGATACTTTCGGCCATGACAAGGGCGATGAAGTTTTAATAAATCTTGTTTCGCTTTTAAGAAAAAACATTAGGAAAACAGACTCTTTATTTAGGATTGGTGGGGAAGAGTTTGTTGTTCTAGCTAGAGACATTGAGATGGGTGGATTAGAAAAACTCTGTGAAGCCTTAAGAAAACATGTTGAAGGATTTGATTTTGGACTTGGGCAAAAAGTAACCATCAGCATTGGCGCTACTATGTTTTTAAAAGATGATACAAAAGATAGCATCTTTAAAAGGGCAGACAATGCCCTTTATGTGTCAAAAAATAGTGGTAGAAATAGAGTTACAGTAGTTTAGTGTCTAATGTTTTGAATGGCTTCAAGAAGTGTTTCAAACCCTTTCTTAGAAGACTCTTCAACCTTTAAAAGTGCTTCTAAGCCATCTTTCTCATTACCATTTCTAAAAAAACTAATCGCTACTTTTAGCTGGGTATGAACTCTTTCATGGTGAAAAGAGATCTCTTCAATAGTCTTAGAAGAGTCCTTTAATGCTTGAGTTACATAAGAGCCAAACCATTTTCCAAATCTACAACTTAAATGATCTTCAATTTGCGTATCTTCTTTAAATAGTGCAGATCTATATCCTTGAAGTTTTAAGTTTATATGATCGATTTTGCCATTACTAACATTTACTTCATTTGTTAAGTTTAGAGTTTGATTTAAAGTTGCTTGTGTGTTTGAAATGACTAAGTTTATACTTTTGGAAAAACTTTCTAAAACCGCCATAACTTCAGTTGTCACTTCATAAAAAGATTCGCTAATTTGGCTAACAGTAGTTGTTCTTTGCTTAAGTCCACTTATGTTTACTTCTACCTCTTGGGTAGCTTTTTGAGTTCTCTCTGCTAGTTTTCTAACTTCATCTGCAACAACAGCAAACCCTCTTCCATGTTCCCCTGCACGCGCTGCTTCAATGGCAGCATTAAGTGCTAAAAGATTGGTTTGATCTGAAATATCTTTAATTAAGTTTATAATCTCAGCGATAGAATTCACGCTATCAGTTAGCATAGTGGTGTCGCCTTGAATGTTTTCGCTTATTTGCTGTATCTCCTTGATGGAGTCAACAACTAAATTTGTCTCTTTTTGTAGAGTTTTTGTGTGTTGTGAAGTTTCATCATTTATATTATTGATGGTTGAAAGCATTTTTAAATTCTCTTCCATTGTACCTTGGAGAAAATTTATGCCATCGCTATAACTAGAGACTAAAGTTTTTATAACAGCACTATTTTCACTCTTTTTCATTGTAGTTTCATGACAAGCGAGCTTACTTTTTAACTCCTCTTTTAAACTTATTATCTCCAGCTTTAAAGCTTCATTTTCACTAATTAATTCTTGATTTTTAGAAATTAGTTCTTTGGTTTTTTTATTTAAAAACATTTCTACTCCCTTAAAAAGTGAAATAGTATCACAAGATCTATCTTTTATGCTTAAAAATTATATTTTATATAAAATATAATTTTCACTTCCAATTAAGCTTTTTTTATGTATAAAATTGGATATTTACAAAAGGTTTAAAATGGAATCTTTAAGTTTTCACTCCCCCATAGGTCCACTTACAATTTATGAAAATGAAGGCTTTATCGTTAGAGTAGATTTTAGTGAGAATAAAACTACCTCAAAATCTCCACTTATTTTAGAGTGCAAAAAACAGCTTGATGAGTATTTTCAAAAGAAAAGAAAAGAGTTTGATCTTCCTTTAAAACCACAAGGAACTAAATTTCAAACAGATGTCTGGAATACCCTATGCTCCATCCCTTACGGAGAGTGCGTAAGTTATAAAGATGTAGCAACAATGATAAATAATCCAAAAGCCGTAAGGGCTGTTGGTGGAGCGAACAATAAAAATCCTATAGCCATTATCATCCCTTGCCACCGTGTAATTGGCTCAGATGGCAAGTTAGTTGGATATGGAGGCGGGATAGATATTAAAATAAATCTTTTAGAGTTAGAGGGTTATGACTGCTCTTCAAGATCAATATAAGAGTGAATATTTAAGCCAAAACCACTTATGCCTACAAACTCTTTTGCTTTGCTAGTTGTAAGCAAATCTATCTCTTTAATGCCCAAATATTTCACTATTTGAGCGCCTATGCCATACTCTCTCATCTGTCTATTTGGGCTCTCTTCTGAGCCTAAAAATATCAAAGCTCCTCCATTTTGTTTCAAATACTTTAAAGCATTTGAAAAAGCATTAAATCTTTTAAATGAAGCCAAAAAGTCGTGATCTTCGCCAATATTATGAAATCTAACAGCAGTTTTTTCGCTCTCTTGCCCAAAAAAGTATGCGATATGATGAATCTCTTTATGATCCAAAAAATCATACCTATAGACAACTTCTCCTTGAAAATCTGTCTTAGATTTACCAATTAATCTAATCAAAGATTCATTTTGCATCCTATGTTCAACAATATCAGATATATAAACTATTGGAATTTCATATTTTTGACAAAACTTATCTAAATCTGGGCGTCTTGCCATAGTTCCATCTTCTTTTAAAACTTCACAAATAACTGCACTTTCTTTAAGTCCAGCCAATCTACAAAGATCCACCGATCCCTCAGTATGCCCAGTTCTAATGAGCACCCCGCCCTCCTTTGCTATTAAGGGAAATATATGGCCAGGCCTTACCAAGTCACTTGGTTTTGAGTTACAACTAGCTAAAATTTTTATAGTCATGTCTCGCTCAAACGCAGATATGCCAGTAGCTGCCTCTTTGGCATCAACCGTTACTGTAAAAGCAGTTTCATAAGATGAATCATTATTTTTTACCATAGGGTTTAAGTTTAATCTTTTTGCTATGTTTTCGCTCAAAGCAACGCAAATGAGCCCTTTGGCGTAAGTTGCCATGAAGTTTACTTTTTCTGGGGTTGAAAAAACGGAAGCATAGACTAAATCACCCTCATTTTCTCTATCTTCATCATCTACCATCATCACCATTTGTCCATTTTTAATGGCCTCTACTGCTCTTTGTACTCTATCTTTTGGAGTCATCTTTTGCCTTTTTCATTTTCGCCAATTATATCTAAAAACTTGACATTAAAGGTAAAAATCACTATAATTTCACCCTTTAAGACATTGGGGTATCGCCAAGCGGTAAGGCAACTGGTTTTGGTCCAGTCATTCGGGGGTTCGAATCCCTCTACCCCATCCACATTTTGTGTCGCGGAATAGAGCAGTCCGGTAGCTCGTTGGGCTCATAACCCAAAGGTCGGGGGTTCAAATCCCCCTTCCGCAACCAAATCTAACTTTTTTACCGCGGAATAGAGCAGTTTGGTAGCTCGTTGGGCTCATAACCCAAAGGTCGGGGGTTCAAATCCCTCTTCCGCAACCAAATCTAACCCTAACTTCTTACTTAAAGCTCGTTTCTTTGGGTGTTTATTGTGTATAATATAAAAAATTTTCATAGAGGTTTTCATGATAAAAAGAGTTAGTCTTTTTCTACTTACAAACATTGCAGTTCTTTTAGTTATATCTTTTTTTGCAAAAATATTGGGTGTGGATAGGATCTTAGATGAGAATGGTTTAAACCTAGGATCACTGCTGCTCTTTTCACTAATAGTTGGCTTTAGTGGCTCTTTAATTTCACTTTTTTTATCAAAACAGATGGCAAAAACTTCAATGGGAGCAAAAGTCATAGAGTCCCCACGAAATGAAGAGGAGAGATGGCTTTTAGTTACAGTTGAAAAGCTTTCAAAAAGAGCTGGAATTAAGATGCCAGAAGTTGCCATTTTTGAAAGCATGAGCCCAAATGCTTTTGCAACAGGTGCGTTTAAAAATAGCGCCTTAGTAGCAGTTAGTAGGGGGCTTCTTAGAACTATGAATAAAGATGAAGTTGAAGCAGTTTTGGGACATGAAATTGGGCATGTGGCAAATGGAGATATGGTAACTTTAACTCTCATTCAAGGTGTTGTAAACACTTTTGTGATATTTCTCTCCAGAGTTGTTGGACATTTTGTAGATCAAGTACTTTTAAAAAATAAAAATAATGAAGCTGGGGCTGGCTTCATGATAGCTTCTATGCTCTCTCAAGTTATATTTGGCTTTTTAGCCTCTTTGGTTGTTATGGCTTTTTCTAGGTATAGAGAGTATAGAGCCGATGAAGCTGGAGCTTTTTTAGCTGGCAAAGAAGCAATGATTTCAGCTCTTAAAGCGCTTCAAAGAGCTTCATCAAGAGATCCGCTTCCAGAAAACATGAGAGCATTTGGGATTGATGGGGGAGCTTTAAAATCTCTTTTTAGCACTCATCCATCATTAGATGATAGGATTGAAAAATTAAGAGCGTTGAGTCTGTAAGTTATGGGTTTTTTAGAAGCTTTTATCCTAGGAGTTGTTGAGGGTTTAACAGAGTTTTTACCAGTCTCTTCAACTGGACACTTAATAGTTACAAGCCATTTTTTAAACCTAGAACAAAACGCGCAGACAAAAGCTTTTGAAATAATTATTCAATTTAGCGCTATTTTAGCTGTTTTGTTTGCATATAAAGAGTATTTTAGCTTTAAAAAAATCATACTTTGGCAAAAGATTTTTGTATCATTTTTGCCAATAGGCATCATTGGGTTTTTATTTGCTAGTTTTATAAAAAATCTATTTAGCGTAAATATCGTAGCTTGGGCATTTATCATTGGTGGAGTGGTTTTTTTAATTACGGAAAAATTCTATAAAGAAAAAGAGCATTTTGTAAATGAAGTAGATAAAATTAGCTGGAAACAGGCTATTTTTATTGGATTGGCTCAAGTTTTAGCGCTAATCCCTGGAGCTTCAAGAGCTGGAGCAACCATAGTTGGTGCTTTATGGGTAGGGTTAGATAGAAAAACGAGCGCTAGATTCTCTTTTTTATTGGCAATTCCTGTGATGGTAGCTGTTACTGGGTATGATTTGGTAAAACATCATGATAAGTTTTTAGGAAATGATATGTTTGCCCTAATGATTGGGTTTATAACATCTTTTATCGTTGCCTATTTTTCAATGAGGGCTTTTATGGTATTTTTAGAGCACTTTACCTTTGTTTTTTTTGGTATATATCGTATCATATTAGGCGTTGTGCTTTTACTCTTTTTTATTTAAAATTCTTTAAAGCTGGTAGTTTAAAATGTTTAAAAAATACTACTATTATCTATTTTTATTTTCATTAGGGTGCATACTTTTTTATAATCCTGATTATAAATTGATAATAGTTGGTATTGCTCTATTTTTAATAGGAATGAATTTTACCGAGGATGGCTTTAGGCTTTTTAGTGGGGGCTTGCTTGAAAAAGTTATTCATTTAAGTACAAGAAGCCTTCCAAAATCAATCTTTTCGGGCTTTTTGGCCACATCTTTTATGCAAAGCTCATCACTTGCTTCTATCATAGTTATCTCATTTTTAAGCGCAGAACTAATCACCTTAAATGGTGCGCTTGGCGTAATGCTAGGCTCAAATATTGGCTCAACCACAACTGCGTGGATAGTCTCTTATTTTGGGTTAAAACTTGATATTGCTTCATTTTCAATGCCGATGCTCATCTTTGGAGTTGCGCTTAGTTTTGCAAAAGAGAGAGGTTTGCAAGGCTTTGGTAAGGTTTTATTAGGACTTGGGTTTATATTTTTAGGGATTGCGTATGCAAAAGATGGCTTTGTTCATCTTCAAGAGAGTTTTGATCTATCTTCCATCTCTTCATTTGGATATTTTGGCTCATTTTTATATGTTTTACTGGGCATAATGATTGCAGCTTTATTGCGCTCAAGCGGAGCTAGTATGGCTTTAATCATTACTGCTTTAGCCACAGGGCAAATTCTGTACATAAGCGCTATTTGGCTTACAGTTGGGGCAAATATTGGCAGATCTGTTACAACTATTATTGGGGCGCTCTCTTCTACTTCAGATGGAAAAAGGGTAGCTTTGGCTCATCTTGTGTTTAATCTTATTGCTGCTTTTTTTGTAACTATGTTTTTTGTTCAAATTTTATCTTTTGTAGATTTTACTGCGCAAAAAGTTGGATTTTTGGAAGATGAATCCATAAAGATTGCCCTTTTTCATACCACTTTTAACTTAATAGGAGTTACCCTTTTTGTTCCATTTATGCCTTTATTTATAACTTATTTGAATAAATGTTTCATTAAAGTTCAAAAGTCTGAAAATGAACCAATATATCTTGAAGAGGTTTCTTTGCACATTCCAGAAGCTGCCATACAGGCTTTAAGAAAAGAGATTAAAAGGCTTTTTGAAATATCTCTTGAATCAATCTCAAATGCAATTTTTTTAAACATAGATGAGATAAAGGATGAAAAAAACCTTCAAAATCTCATCGCAAAATCAAAAATTATGAGTAGTTATAGCATTGAAGAGGCTTATCATAAAAAAATAAAACCTCTATACAGTGAAATTATATTTTTTGCAACTTTGTCGCAGGAAAATATGAGTAAAGTGGATTTGAAACATGTGTATGATTTAAAACTTGCAGCTAGAGAGATAATTGAAGCCATTAAAAATATGCGAGAATTACAAAAAAATATAAAAGTTTTTTCTAAATCTAAAAATGCTCATATAAAACAGGAGTATAATAACATAAGACTTGACATTGCTAGAGCTTTAAATGCGGTTATTGAAATGGTTAAGCATGAGGGTGATGATATAGATGTTTTATCTTCTATCGAGCTTTTAAAGGAGAGTTTTGCGGGACTAGCTAGTGTGAAAGATAGCAGAGTTGATCTTTTAATTAGAGAAAATAGGATCGATTCAAGAATGGCAACTTCACTTATGAATGATAGCTTGTTTGCTCACAATGTAACTCAAAAACTGCTCCAAGCTGCTACCATTATTTGGATTGAAGATAAAAACTTAAGGAGTTTAGGAGAAGAAAATGAAGATAGATAAGCTTTTTAGGCAGATGGAAAAGCTTTTTTTTACCCCAAATGATGAAAAAGCAAAAAATGAACTTAGGCTTAAACTTTTGGACAAAATGAAAGAGACAAAAGAAGAGATTAAATTAGCCTCAAATGAAGAGGAAAAAGAGGCTTTAAAAGACAAAATGAAGGTTTTAAAAAAGTTTTTAAAACAGGTTAAGGAGTAGTGCAACATAAAATAGGCTAATAAAAAAAATAATTTAAATACTAAAACCGCCCTCCACTTCTCTAGAGCTAATGTAAAATTACTATGAAATAGTAGCCATTCTTAAATATTTATATCTTTTTAATTAAATAATATTACACACTTAAGCAAGGATGATAAATCCAAAACTACACTAAAGAAGATGAATTCTTAAACATTAAGCTAGCCACTTACAAACTACACACTTATTACAAAAGACAGTAATTATAATAAATCTTTATTATATATTAATTAATATTAATATATATTTGTATGTTAAAAAGTATGATAAATATATAATAAACAAGCATTAAAATATTAAATCTTAAAATTAACTGTTTAATTCTGAAAACAATAGCCTATTTTTAGAAATAGGAGCTTTTTACGTATGGAAAAAGCTTAACATAAAAGGAGATTCATGAATGAAACACTAAAAGAAAAGGTTAAAAACAGTGATGAGCCATTGCTGATTGTTGAAGATCGTTCTGTTTTTTATATTTTTGGTGGGTTGTTTTCTGTTTTGGGGTTTCTCTTTATTTCATTTATATTGTTTGTAATGAATATATGGTGGTTAAAGATAGTATCTATGCTTTTTGCATGGATAGGATCTGACATATTGATAAATCTTTTATCATTTGAAAGAGCTATAGTTTATGAAGGCAGAGTGATAATTGAGAGAAATTTTTTAAAAGATATAAAAATAAAAATTGAAGATATTGAAGTTGTCAGCCCATATGGTGGTAGTCTAATTCTATCAACTATAGGTTTTTATACAAATAATAAAAATTTTCTAGGGTTTAAAAAATCTTTTTCTATTTATGCTTTAAGCATAAAAGACAAATACAGTCTCAAGGAACTACTTGAGAAAAAAATCAATAAGGATCAAAAATGAAGATTGCAGTTGGAAGTGAAGAGTATATTGTATTTGATGGAAACATCACAAGTGATGAAATTGCTTTTTCAGCCTTTAGTGGATATATGGCACTGTCTGGAGAAACGGCAAGACAGGTTTTAGCACAATATGGGGAAGACATAGCTAAGTTTGGAATAAAAACAAATTGGGTTTTTGCTGTTTCTGATGGCGTAATAACTGGTATATTTGATGCAAATATGAATCCAGACAAAGAACTTACACAGATTATAACAGAGAGAATAATTGAAATTGGAACAGGATACTTAGGTAGTTTAGCTGGTGCTTGGGCTGGAGGAAAAATTGGCGCTCTAATCGGCACTTCTTTTACTCCTGCAGGTACGGCTATAGGCGCAGTTGCTGGAGCTGTTGTTGGTTCAGTTGTAGGCTCATTAAACTCAGACGATTGGTATGAAAATTCTGAAAAGCTTTTTTGCAATTTAGCAGAAAAGATAGATCAAGAATTCTCTTTTATGAGTACTGAAATCACTGGAACTGTAACTCCTGAAGAGTTTTTAATAGAGTATCATGGAAAAGATAAGTTCTTCCCACTAAAGGTATATCCTGAATATCAAAGATATAGACAAATTGTAACCATAGTATCAAACGACACACCTATGGGCTTAAAAGAGATATTGTCAATTGACTCTGTAAGTAAAACAGCAGATATTGAAATCTTTGAAAATAGTGACAAAGAGATAGAAAAAGAGTATGTAGAAACAATTCTAAAAGAGACCACAGTAGAGAAGCTCTCCCTAAACTCCCAAACCTACAACATTGTTAAAGAAGATAACCTAATAGTAAGAAATGCAATTGAACATATACCAACAGTATCATTTCTTCTTTCAAACATACTTATAAGAACAAATGAGATTTTAGATGTAGGAGAGCATGGACTATACAAAGTAAACTCTGGTGACACTATGAGTGAGATAGCACAAAGCTTTGGATTTACAACACAGGAGCTTTTAAAATACAACACATGGCTTATTGATGAAGGAAGAGTAAGCTTTAATCAAGATAAGGTTTTAATAGAAGCTGATGCAACTAGCTTAAATGTTAAAAACCACACACTTATTGGAACAGCAGCTGAAGATAGGCTCATTGATAAAAATGGTGGCGACGACATCCTAATAGGCAATGGTGGTGGTGACTACATGGAGGGTGGAAAAGGCTTTGACACTTACTACACTAATGATAAAGATACCATATATGATAGTGACGGAA
>Ga0265295_1004851_pt1 | contig 17760 bp, 16 predicted proteins | sample Munlansysbiofilm_FD_192503 | JGI IMG/M metagenome (GOLD analysis project Ga0265295, IMG submission 192503) | Leachate microbial communities from a municipal landfill in Southern Ontario, Canada - Methane capture system biofilm | ecosystem: Engineered > Solid waste > Landfill > Unclassified ...
TAGTTTCTTCACAACCATGGATATATTAGAACTCTATGATTACGAAGAATTACTGAATATAAAAAATGAACTTCACGAGCTTATGCATGTGAAGTTTTAGGATTGAGTTGTGTAGAAAGTTATGACTTTAGTCCGTACCAAAACAGATGCTTTCTTACAGGCTAAAGCCTGTGTTACTTTCCTCTAATCGCCTCGATCCACTCTTTCATCTTTTTCTCGTACCCCATCTCTGTTAAACTCTAAGAATTAAAGCGCTTGTTTTGTTGCATTTTATTTAATATTTTTTTTTGTTTATTTCTTGACGGTGTAGAGATATGTTACATATATAAATATTGTTTTTTATTTTTCTAAATTTAAGTAAATACATCTTAATGGGGGGGGTATAATGAAAAAAATTTTCCTAGGAGAACAAAATGAAAATAAAAGTTGTAAGTAGTGTAGCAGCAGCTATACTTTTAGGACTAAGCGGTTGTAGTAGTGACGGCGGAAGCGATGTAAGCAATGTTAAAACTACTTCCGGTGTAGCCATAGACGGGCTTTTGAGCGGTGCAACGGTATGTATAGATACAGATAATAATGCGTTATGTTCCGATGAAGAAACGAGCAATAAAACAACGACGGATGCACAGGGTAATTTTTCTATTACCAGCAATGCTAGCGGTCCGCTTGTAGCAGTAGGCGGAACCGACTTAAGTACAAACCAACCTTTTACGGGGACGCTTAAAGCTCCGGCAGGTTCTAAAGTGATCACACCGCTTACATCCGTAGTACAAGCTATGGTTGAAAATGGCAAATCTGTAGAGGAAGCAAAAACGGCAGTAACAAATGCTTTAGGCTTAAATGGAGTGGACATAACTAGTTTTGATCCCATTAATTCTGCTACAACAGATGCAGATAATGCTAAAAAAGTACTTGCTGTTCAAGCACAGATTCAGACGATCTCTCATGCAGTTGCAGCTACTGTCGCAAATGCAGATACAGATGAAACCATAGCGAACACAATGGATGATGCTTTTAAAGAGATTGCTTCACAGTTTGAATCTGCTACTGAAGAAGTAACTTTGAGTGCGGGGACTATCTCTTCTATAATTACCGAAACTGCAAAAAGTGTTTATACGGATACAGCAAAACAAACTGCCGTAGAAGAAAAGGCAAACGATGCAGCAAAATCTACGTACGTAGCAGCTACCGTAGCAAAAGAGTCTATTGCTGCATCAGAAGATTTTACGACAACTTACGATGCAGCTATTACGGTTGTTAATACAACACTACAAACAGCGGTAGAGAGTGCTGAAACAAATGCTACGATTCCAGAGGAAACTGACCTAGACGAACTTGTAACAGCAAAAAAAGAGGAACTTCAAGCAGTCGAAGAGATCACAAAAATAGAAACGGCAGTTCCTAGCGAGGTGAATGCACTTTTAGCTTTAGATAAAAATGCAACGGTTGCTGATGCAAAAAATATGTTCGGACAATTAAGAGAAGCGGCTAATACTTTCGTAGATTTTGAAAACCTTGAAACAAATAGTTCTACTATCGTAGGAACGCAAGCAACTCTGCTTACTACGAAAATGAAACCTGCAGTAGATACGATCATAGCCGATTTTGATGCGAGTGCGCAATCTATGCAAACATCTTTAGCATCGTTTGATGCAAGTATAGAGACAAATTTCCAAGCCGTAATCGAAACGATCGGTACGCGTATCGATGCACTTGTGTCACAAATTCCTGATTATGAATACAATGAAAGTTGGACGGTAACTGCGGGAAGCGATACTCTCTCTCACAGTGCAACCGTTTCCGGAACTTCCGTTACAGAAACATTTACGCTTAACGGGGAAACATTGACGCTAAGTTATATCAAAAATCAAGAGGAAGGTGCCGATGCAATTACGGCAGTAACTACAAACGGTTCGATAACTTTAAGCGGTGAAGGATATTCGCTTTCTGTAACAGAGATTGCACTAGCTTCAAAGAAAGCTACATTTAAAGCAGCTGCGACTATAAGCGGTCAAAACAGTGCGTCTATGGCGCTCAATGAATTAACTATGTCTTTTGATCTCGATACTGCCGTTGATAACATCAATATGTTTCAAAACATAGACGTTGCGTTTGAAGGAACCATTATATCTTCCGGCAGAACGCTTGAGGGTGCATTGACACTCAGTAAAGACGGAACCCATACTCTAAGCGGAACTTATACGGGTGCAAGCGGTGAGCCTATGCTGCAAGGAAGCGCAGCGCTTCAAGCAAATCTCAATACCATTCTCGACGATGAAGCAAACAATAAAGAGTCTTGGGTTGATAGATGGCAACCTCTTATGATGATAGACGGTAAGCTTGTTGTAGAGGTCAGAGGCGGAGGAAGCAGTTATGACTCACAAGAAGGCTATTATGAATCTTCACAAACCTATACGTTGGTAACACACGGCGGTATGGAAGTTAATTGTAATAGGGTGTATAGAGACGATTATAATGCAAGAACTATTACCAACACTGTTACGTGTGATGGAGGTAAAGAGATAGCACTTTACTCCTCTTCTGAAGACAAAGTAACCGTAACTGCAGGCGGAGCAGAGTATGTAGTAGACAATGCATGGTATAACTGGGGTTATGACTCTTCTACGCAGACAAATTATAGTGGTGTAAAAATGTATTTGGAGAATGTAGGAGAGGCGTATGTTGCAAATAATAAGCTGATGCTTGATGGTGCCGAATTTGCCATTTCAAACATCACCGTAACACCAAACAAAAACATGTTCGATAGAACATTCGATGCAAAAATTCAAGGAACTCTTACACATGGAACTAACAAAGTAGCAGCATCGATTGGTATTAACAATGGAGCAGCCACGAAAATTTACGCACAAAACGTAGAGATTGCTCATGGCAGTGACTTTGTAAAAGTTGATGAGTTGAGTGCTACTATTCCGAGTGCTAATTTCTTGAAATTTACAGAGGGAGAGAGCGACTTCAACTATTGGGGCTTCTCAAATTTTGAAAATGTTACTATGAGCTACGAGGATTTTTATAGTACCGAAGAAGATATAGTTTCCATCAGAGATGTTCTTGACGCTAAACTTCAAAATTTACGTGTTGCCGTTAAAGATGCGGATGAGCAACTTTTAACTCTTAATGCAAACCTTGCATATGCAATAGTAGATGGCAATTCAGATGCAGTATTTGACGGTACATACGAGTATAGAGAAACGAAATTCGTAGGGCATATCGATCTTAACGGTAAAGAACAAGAAGACTTTATCGTAGGAAAAGCAAACGTGTACGGAACCGTAGAGGCAAACGGCTTTATCCCTTTTGGTATAAAAGCAAACGTAGTACTTGCAGCAGATAAAACGGCTGAAGGGTATGCAGTATTTACGAGAAATACGGATGCTAACGAATATAAACTCGGCGTAAAAGTAACACATGACGATACAAGTGACGAGACAGAAGTGACTTTAGGTGATAGCAACGGAGTCAGAGGTGCATACTCAACGACGACAAAAGAATTACAAGTTACAAATCAAAACGATGAGAACTTAGCTACATACGGTGCAAGTACGAACGGTAATACGTGGGAGATCACTTATTCTGATAGCACTAGTGAAACCCTTTTCTAACATTTTAAACTCTATGCAAAAGGTAGGGCTGTCGTGTGCAGCTTTGCTTTTTGCTCCCCTTTCTCTTTTTGGCAATACTTTTCTTGAAAACGATTTTAGAGATTATAATGCCACCTACCATTTTCAAGCACATTTAGATGCAAAATCAAATAAACTTGCGTTTAACACGTTTGAGCAAGAGTGGATCGATCCTCCCCCGCACAAGGAGGAAAATAGAGCCTTCGGCAATCTCTCGTTTTCCGCTTTTATATCTTTGGAGAGTTGGCGCATCGGCGCTTTTAACCAAAAAATAAGTCAGATTTTTGTGAACGACGGCTTTATCCAAACGTGGCACAGGGCAGAAAAAGATTTTTGGATCCTTTTGGGGATGTCGGACATAAATCAACAAATAGGTAATGTTCCTATAGAAGGTGATGGTGTCTATATAAGCAGTTCCGGACTTTTTTTGCAAAAAGTGTTGAGCATGGATTCGAAAAATCATTTTGCAATAAAAACAAAACTACATATTGCAGACGATTTACAGTCGATTAAAGCAAGTGGCTTAAGTACTGATGAAAAGTTTGAGGGAAGTTTTGATTATTACTATGCCGAAAAAAATTTTATTTCAAAACGCTCCGATAGAGATGATTCTAAAGGCTTGGGATATTCCGTCGATGTAGAATATATATACGATGACGACACGTTTTATTTTTATCTAGGGGCGTTTAATCTTCACTCTTTCATCTATTATAAAGATGTGACGCTGATGCATTACGATTTCGATAGCGAAACGATTTACGTGGGAGAGGATGGCTACAACCACTATAAACCCTTCGGTGTAGGTTATTATAAAGAAAACAGCACACTAAAGCAAAAAATACCGCACTTTTATAAAAGCTCATTTAATTACGTCTATAACGATCAAATCTCTTTAGGTAACAATCTCGACCTTTACGATGGAGTTTATTATAATGAGCCATACGTAAATGTTAAAATTGGAAACGGAAGATATAAAGTTGGGTGTGTGATTGAAAATCAAGAGTTTGTATTCGGTGCGTATTTTAAAAATCTCGCTCTTGGTATCTCAAATAGCTTTGGACTTGGCAACGATATGATAGCCGCGGATGTCAAGCTAAGATTTTAGTTCCCGCGTATCGCCTCGATCCACTCTTTCATCTTTTTCTCGTACCCTATCTCTTTAAACTCTACGAATTTAAGCGGTTTTGTTAGGTATTGCTGTTGGACGTAGCCGCCGAAGTCGTGGGGGTAGAGGTAGCCTTTGTGTTGCTGTCCTAGGTGTTTGGGCACTTCGAGCATTACGCCGTTGTTTACGGCTTGTAAGGCCGCGTTGATGGCGTTGTAAGCGGAGTTGGATTTTGGCGAGGCGCAGAGGTAGATCACCGCTTGGGCTAATATGATACGCGCTTCGGGGTAGCCGATTTTGCCGACACTTGTGAGAGCCGAAGTGCAAAGTGTGAGTGCTTGCGGGTTGGCGTTGCCTACGTCTTCGCTGGCTAGTATCACTAAGCGGCGGGCGATAAAGTCGGCACTCTCTCCGCCGTCTATGAGGCGGGCTAGGTAGTAGATCGCCGCATCGGCATCGCTGCCGCGGATCGATTTGATCATAGCACTCGTGAGGTCGTAGTGTACCCCCGCTTCGCTACTTCCCGCACTCAGCGCGCTGGGTCGGAGCGATTTGAGAATCTCGAGGGTGATATTTTCGGAGATATTGCTTGCAAACTCCAAAAGCTTGAGCATTGCCCGTGCATCGCCGCCGCTGCTTGCTACCAAATATTCCGCGGCATCCTCTTGGCATGTGAGGTTTGCACTTGCACATGCCAAGACTAAAAGTCGGTGCAAAGCGTCGTTGTCGATGTGTTTGATCTCAAAAAGCATCGAGCGGGAACGGATGGCGGCGGTAAGCGAGAAAAACGGGTTTTCGGTGGAAGCGCCTATGATAAGCACCGAGTTGTTTTCCATAACGGGGAGCAAAACTTCTTGCTGGTTTTTTGCCAAACGGTGCACTTCATCGATGAAAATAAGAGGACGCTCCAGCGTATTTTTATAGGTATCGAAGATTTTGCGCAGGTTTTCGATTTTGAGCGAGGTGGCGTTAAATTCGTAAAACGGCAATTCCATGGCATGTGCGATTACGCGTGCCAAAGAGGTTTTGCCGCACCCCGCAGGGCCGTAAAAAAAGCTGTGTCCGAGGGCTCGTTTTTCGCAAAGGGTGCGAAGCGGAGCGTTTTTGGAGGTGAGGTGCTCCTGCCCGACTATCGCATCGAAACTTTTTGGACGCAGCAGGTGGGTGAAATCTGCCAAAGCCTTATCCGGCGATCACTTTGATGATCACTTCGCGCTCTTGGCGCGGTCCGTCGAACTCGCCGAAGAAGATCCCCTGCCATTTGCCGAGTAACAATTTTGCATTGACGACGGGGATGGAGACGGAGTTGCCCATGCGTGAGCTTTTGAGGTGTGCCGCGGCATTTTCGCCCACGTGGAGGTAATGCGCATCGTTTGGCGCAATACGGTTGAGGGAGTTTAGCAAGTCGCGGCGAAGCGCTTGATCTTGGTTTTCAAACATAAAAACGCTCGCAGTGGTATGGGGCGTAAATACCACACAAACGCCGTCTTTGATCCCCGAGGTGATGACCGCTTCGGCAACCTCGTTGGAGATGTCCATCAGCTGTGTTTTGTGGCTTGTGGGGAACTTCATTGTTTTCATCGGAAACCTTCTCATTAGAGTAATAATTGAATGCTCAGAATAATGATCTTGTTAGATTGCTGCGCCTTCTAAAGAAGCTCGCAATGACGGCCATTGTGCGCTTCTTGCGGCGAAACAATCTTTTGTTTATTCATAAGGCTCAATTTAATAAAAGAATTTTAGCATAAAGAAAGGCTTCAAAGGGGCAAAATAGCTCAAAGTTCGTTAAGAAGTTTGAGTTTGTAAAGCACCTCTTCCTCTTTTTGTAAAGCCATATGGACAATCACCTCTTCCCCTCCGCTGGAGTTTTGATCGGGTGCTTTTTGGTAAACCCGAAAGGTTTTGGCTTTGCCGAGCGATTCTCCGAAAAATTCGGTATCGGAGGGGAGAGGATAGATTGTAAAAGGGGTGTGCGATTCGATCCTAAAAAGATCGTCGTTTTTTTTGATGTATGCGACAAAAGGGGAGATATACCCATAAAGGGAGTTTTCGGTTTGTAAAAAGACGATGTCGCTTTGTTTATCGAGATTTTGCACCGTAATACTCTTGGCATGTGCGAGAGTAAAGTCTAAAAAAAGGGTTTTCTTTTTCGTAGAAAGGGTTTGGGCTTGGAGTGATTTTGTTTTAAATATCTCGTTGGTTCGGTTCATATGCGCATAGCTTTTGTAAAGAAAAATCATCATCATCGAGAGGATTGCTATAGAGATCATCATCTCCAAAAGGGTAAAACCAAAACGCTTCATAGTGCTTGCAACCGAAAAAAGGAGGTAGAGACACCCTCAAGCCGTAACATCCCTCTGCCGATCTCCAAGCCCGTTGCGTTCGAATCTATCGCATCGGTAGGGATATAGTTAAGGGAGATTTTTTTATTTTTTAGTTCGCGTCGCAAGTCGTCTTCGAGCGTAAAACCTTCGATGAGTTTATCGAGAGTGACCTCCTCTTTGAGAAAGCCGTAGTTCTCTTGGGAGAGAAGAAAAGTTTGCACGTTTTGCACTTTTGTTTTTTCGAGGTTTTGCCGCATTAAAAAAGTGCTTCCCGAGCGCATGGAATACAAAGCGCCGATCACGAGAGTGATGATAATTACGCTTACCATCACCTCTATGAGGGTAAACGCCCTGCGCAATCCTTTAGCCATGGCTTAGCCCGATACGGATCGCTTCATCGAGGGATGTTTCCCCTTTGAGCAGGTAGTATTTAAGCTGCGTAGCGATGGTTTTTAGCCCCTCTTTTTCAAGTTCGGTTTTGATGGTATGCTCGTCGGTCGTGGTTTTTAAAAGGTTTTTGACTTTGTCGTTCATAATGAGTAGCTCCCCGATAGAGCGGCGCCCCGCATACCCGCTATAGCCGCACGATTTACAGCCGCATGCCTTGTATATCTTGGCATGTGGGGGGAGGTTGTAGTCTTTGGCAAACTCCTCGGCTAGGACATCCTCCTCTTTACACTCGTCGCACAGAACGCGCAAAAGCCTTTGTGCCAAGATGCCCAAAAGGGAAGAGCTGATTAAAAACGGCTCGATCCCCATATCGGCTAAACGCGAAATGGTCGCCGCGGCGGAGTTGGTGTGGAGGGTAGAAAATACCAAGTGCCCCGTTAGTGCAGCGCGTACGGCGATGTTTGCCGTCTCCTCGTCGCGAATCTCCCCGATCATAATAACGTCGGGGTCTTGGCGTAAAATGGAGCGCAGTGCAGCGGCAAAGGTGAGCCCCACTTTTTCGTTCACCTGAATCTGAGATATCTTATCGGACTTGTACTCTACGGGGTCTTCAACGGTGATAAGGTTTTTGTCGGGCGATTCCACCTCGCGCAAAAAGGAGTGGAGCGAGGTGGTTTTTCCGCTTCCCGTAGGACCCGTAACCAAAATAATTCCGTGGGAGGAGCGAAGCAGTTTTCTGATCTCTCCGATGACCTCTTCGTTAAAACCAAGCTCGGTGATATGGGGGATTTGCGAACTTTGCATTAAAAGCCTCATAACGACTCGTTCGCCGTAAAAGGTGGGAAGGGTCGAGACACGCACGTCGAGGGTCTCTCCCGCTATTTTTATCTGGGTACGTCCGTCTTGGGGGATACGTTTTTCGGAGATGTCTAGGTTGGAGATAACCTTGATACGGCTGACGATAAGAGAGATCACTTTTTTATCCAGATCGGCGTTTTTTATGAGCATCCCGTCGATACGAAAGCGCACCTCCCCCTTTTTCTCCTGCACCTCGATGTGGATATCCGAAGCGCGTTTTTTGATCGCCTGATAAAAAAGTGCATTCACAAACTTGATAATCGGTGCAGATTCTTCGCTGGTGAGAATATCGGAGCTTGTACGCAAAAAGTCGGTAAGGGAAAGCTCCTCTTCGCTCTCTTGGGTTTGGTTTTCCTCTTGCATACTTTCGATAGCACGGTCGGTGCGCAACTCTAGGTAGCGGTTGTAAAGCCTCTCAAACGAATCTTCGTCGACGAGAGCAAGGGGGTAGCGCTGCGGGAGTTTTGTGTAAAAGCTTAGTGCTTCGCCGAGGTAGCGTTCGCAAACGATTGCGCTTTTTTCCCCTTCGAGTGTTGCAAAAAGGAGGTAATTTTTTGTCAGAAGTTCGCTTGAGATACCCTCTATTTCGCATATTTCGAGTTTGAGGTTATGCAGCGGCTCTTTGCGTAGCATTATTCCCCCTCACGGATCACGCGAACCGTGTCCTCTTGCGTCTGTATATTCTCCTCTTCTCTTGGAGTCTCGAGACCTTTTTCTTCGATTTTTTTAAAAACTTGTTTATTGTATTCTTCTTGTAAAGTTGCAAGAATGCCTAGCTCTTTTTGCAAAATTGATAATTTTTCGCTTTTTTCGACAATGTACGGTGTAAGGATTACTACTAAATTATCTTCTTCTACCGAAACGGTACTAGATGAAAATAGCCATTCTCCAACCCAAGGAATATCTCCTAATAAAGGAATTTTTGAAATGGATTCGCTTTCATAACTTTTAACAAGACCACCGATAATGATATCCTCACCGTGGCTTAAGATCGCTTGTGTTTTTACCTCTTGTTTGGAAGTTTCTGGCTGTCTTATTGGTTTACCATCTGCATCTAAACCATTATCCGTTATATTTTCCATAACGGTTTCGACATTCAGGGTGACTTTATCATTTGATGAAACACGAGGTTTTATTTTGAGTGTTAAACCTACATCTTCACGTTGATAAGAAGCGGTTGTGCTTCCAGCAACAGAAGTTTGACCAGAAGCTATAGAGATAGTTTTACCGACATAAATAGACGATTCTTGATTGTTAACGCATAGTATAGAAGGATTTGAAATAGATTGTGCGGCTCCGTTTGTTTCTAAAAAATCTAAAGTCGCACCCAACGCAAAATTTGTATTTGCTGCGTCTAATGCTTGAAAAATACTTGTGTTTGGTGGAGCTAATGGAATAGAAGTTCCTCCTATCTTTGTAGCCAATGAATAGAGTCCTCCATCGGAACCAACAATGCCCCCATCGAATCCCCATTTAATCCCCAAGCTTTCTGCATTTTTTTTGTTCACATTGATAACTTTTGCTTTAACGTACACCTGAAACTTCTCTTTGTCGAGCTCGTCGATGATTGCCTTGATACCGTTAATGACCGAGGGGTCTCCCACGGCGATTACGCCGTTGATCTCTTCGCTGGCAGAGATATTGGGTTTAAGTGCGGGGTCGGCAAAGGTTTGTTTTGAGATGATCTCGTTGAGGCTTGCGACGACCGATTTGACGTCGGAGTTTTTAAGGATAAATATTTGCACCGAAGAGCTAAGCGCTTCGATGTCGAGTTTGGCTATAAGCTCTTCGAGTTTGGTTAGATTGCTGCTTTTTCCTACCAATATAATGCTGTTTGTATTTTCGTCAAGGAGCACTTTGACCTGCTCGGCATCTATTTTTTCGTTAAAAATCGATTTGGATATATCTACGAGTTTGGCTTGGAGTTTTTTGATCTCGGTGTGCTTGATGGGGATGATTTTCACCTCGTTTTCACGTTTGGTGTCTATTTGATCGATCACTTTTTTAACCGTTTCGATATTTTTAGGGTAATCGGTGAGCAAAATGGTGTTGCTCTCTTTCATCGTCATAAGTTTTGCACCCGTCGAGATAAGATAGCGTATTTTTGCCGCTACGATGTCGACGTTTTCCCCCCTGACGGTGATCACTTGCGTCGTCATAAGCGAGCCGCCCAAACGCGAATCTTGTTGCTCAACTTTGTAGGTGCTTTTTGCGGCGTCGTTGGAGCGCACGATCTCGTAAATGGAGCCGTTTTTTATCATCGTAAACCCTTTGGACTCTAAAACGGAGATAAGAATATCCATCAGTTCCGTGTCGTAAACGGGGGCGGAACTGACCATATCGACGGTACCGCTTACTTTTTGGGTGATGAGAATATTTCTGTCGGTGAGTTTGCCGACGAGACGGATAAACTCTTCGATCTCAAGGTTTGAAAAGTTGATATTGACTTGTTCTTTGGCATGGAGCGTACTGAGTAACAGCAGCCCCGCAAAAATAAATTTATTGAATTTCATAGATAATCTCCCTCTCTTGATTGTTACGTAAAAATGTGATTTGTATGCTCTCGATTGTATCGATCTTTTGGTAGATATCGAGCGCATCTTTGTAGGATTTTAAAGCAACGTTGTTTGCTTTTATGATGAGGTCTCCCTTTTCTAGCCCCAGTTGCGCAAAGCGCGATTTCGGATCGATCCGCGTTACTTGAAACCCTTTGATCTGTCCGTTTTCTTTCACCTCGCCGATCGAAATCTCTTTCCATATCCGATCGGGATTGCGCGCATAATCGGAAATGTCTTGTTTGGTGACCCTCACGGGTACGTCGGGGTCCAATTGTCGTGCAGATGCAAGAGCCGGACTGTTTTTCATTTTAGAGGCTTCCATCTCTAAAACATACCGTTTGCCGCCTTTGTCGAAATCTGCGCTGTCGAGATTGATTTTAACGAGGGTAAAGCCCATAAAGGTCTCCCCCAAAGAGATCACTTCCGATTTTTTCGGATCGCTTTTCGTGGCGACTACTACAACCCCTCTGTTATCGTTTCCGTAAAGCGCTTTGAGGATCATGTTGGTTATCCCTATGCTTTGGGAGTTTTCGCTTGTGGCATGTGCACTGCTCTCTTGGGCGGCACTTGCTTCTTGTAGCATGTTTTGTACGCCGTAGCGATGAAACGGGGGTTGAAAGTTTTTTGTTTCGCGGTGGTTGACCCCCGAAGCCGGGAGAAACCACAACATGCCAAGGGAAACTGCTTTGGCTACGACCAACAAAATAAGGAGGGTATAAAAAACCTTAAACAGGGTGTTTTTAGAGTTTTTTTGCATAAGCGTACTCCCCGTTCGGTTCTTTTTTAAAGTAGCGTAAAGTATGTGCGTAGTTTTTTTGCATCTCGTCGGAAGCGTTAAGTTTTGCATGAACTTCGTTGGTCACGATATTGTAACGCCCCTCAATAGTGCCGAAGGCTCCCCGCGCCGTTGCTTGAAGTTCAAGCGGCGAGAGAGGGGTGTAGAGGACGGTGATCTCTTCAACCTCCAAAGGCAAGAACGAACGCAGTGCCGCGGCAAGCTTGAGCTCTTTAACGCTCAGGGCGTTATAAAGCAAAAACGGTTTTACGCGGACATCTTCTGCGGTGGCTCCGTGTACCCCTTTAAAAGCGATGCCGAGGTTTTGCAGATGCAAAGAAAACCCTTCATCGTTAAGGGTTTCGTCGAAAAAGACAACCCCCTGTTTTTGCAGATGTTTTTCGGCAAGATAGTACAGCTCCTCTTTTGGAAGAAAAAACAAAAGCGAGGCGATGAAGAAAGTCGCGTACGCCAAGAATAAAGCGAGTTTTTTTACCATTGGATCTCCATATCGATTGTTGCATTTTCATTGTCGAGTCTCTCGATAGAAAAACCTTTGAGAGGGTAACCCGCGTTGAGTATTTTGCCTAGAAACATATCGAGCTGTTTTTTGTCCAAGCGCGTAGAGCGCACATGCCAAAGGGTGTTTTTTTGCTCTTTGGTAAAGTTTGCCGAACGCAGTGAAGGGTGATCAAGCAAAAGCGAGAGACTTTTTTGCTGCTGCTCTTTTTGGTCGTACACGTTGCGAAGCCCTTGGAGGTCGTGCGCGAGAGAGTAGGTCTCTTCGTAGCTTTTGCGTGCGGACTCTCTGGCATCTTTGGCATGTGTAAGGGAGTAAAGACTTCCTATACACAAGAGGAAAAAGAAAGCTAAAAGATAAAGCGGATTGATACGGTTCATAGCACCACCTCAATGCGGAGTGAGTCGGTTTTGGTGTCGGCCGTGTGTTTGAAATCTAGTTTTTTTATGCTATCGAGCAGTTTTTTTGCATCGTTCGTTGCAAACTCCGCTACGAGATTCTCCCCCTTAAGCTCAAGATGTTTTAAAAAGCTTTGCGGCGGTAGTTTTAGCGATAAAATCTGCGCCGTCACCGAGCGGATTTTGGTTTGTTTTTCGTGCATAGAGGTATATTTTTTGAGCATGGCGTTGTTTTGCATCGAGGTTGCTTTGAGGTCGTAACTCTCAAAGAGCTTGTTTTTCTCTTCTATAATTGTTTCCGTTTGGTGTTTGATAAAGAAACTTTCGCCTACAAAAAGCACCGTAAAAAGAAGCACGATAGCGCTCATACGCACAAAAATTTTCGGATCGATGATATGGGCAAAGGTGGAGAGGGTGAGGGGGTGTTTGAGTTCGAGAGTTTCGATGTCGATCTCTTGGGGGCTCTCTACCCAGTTTCGCGGTAGGCTCAGCCAGATCCCCTCTTTTTCAAAAAGTGCTTCTTCTTGCGAGATAGCGATAGGGTGTGTAATCCCCTCCAAAACGTTTTGGGCAAAAAATATTTTAGCAACGGAGTTTGAGGAAAGCCCTTTGTTTTCCAAGAGAGAGAAAATTTCTCTGTCGTCGTAGGCAAAAGCTATGTAGGCATCTTCGTGTTTGTACACGTAGTAACTATAATTTCCCTCGGGTAAAAGGTCTTCGAAAATCGAGGGTAACAGCTTTTTTACTTCACGGGCGTAGCGCATAGGCAACGTAAGCTTTTTTACCCAGTACAACGACGGCGAAAGGATGACGTTGTAGCGCTCTTGGAGCGGTTGGATGCTCGGCGTATCTTTATCTACGTAAAGTGTCGGCAACTTAGATTTGGTAAACAAAACGTGACCCCTTTTTTTGTTTTAGATCGTATTCAAAGTCGATGCGTGCAAGCATCGATTCTTGTCGGAGCGTGATCGTAACCGCTACGATCGGTTCGTAAAACGAAGTAGCAAAACGTGCTAAGAGCGTTTGCTCTTCGGGTGTAAGCCCAAAGCACTCCAAGTCGGTACATAACCCTGCAGCCTCTTGGAGCGTTTGGGCTCTATATTCGTCGCAGTTTAAGAGAAACATCCACGTCTGCAACGTTGCAAAATTAAGATCTATTTTGGTATCTCTTTGTTTTGCGTAATAAAAAAGCTCTTCAAAATTAAGACTCTCGGGGAGATTATAGCGGTATTTGTTTACAAAATACTCGTTGAGCATCGCTTGATGTTTTGCCCCCTCAAGCGCATTGCGCACAAGTTCCGGACGATTGTAGTAAAGATCACTGAGGTAGCTAAAATCCTCTTTGACGCCGCCCATGGCATCGAGCATAATATCTCCAAAAGCGGTATCGACTCTTTGTCTGCTGAGGTAGGTGCGCAGAGCGTCGATTTTTGCACTGTTTTGCGTGGCGTTAGAGTCGAGAAAGGTGTTGGGATTGATTTTGGCGCGTGCCGACTCGATTTGTAAAACAATCTCAAACCCTTCGTAAGAGAGGGGAATAAAACTGCTTTGACTCAAAAAAGCATAAAACCCTTCGCTTGAGTTCGTATCTTGCATGAGTGCATCGAGCTCCGGAGAGTTTTTTAAGATGCGCAGTATATCGTCGACGATAATGCGGCTTTGGATCATAAAATGCTCTTTGCGACTCTCTTGACCGAGGTTGTTGAGATATCCTAATCCAATCCCCAAAGAGAGGGTGATCGCCATAATAAAAAAGAGAGTGATTAAAAGAGCTACGCCGCGTCGCACGGTTTATCCTATACTCATCGAAAAGATCGGCAACAGCATCGCCGCGACGATAAAACCGATACTTCCGCCTACGAAAAGCATCAAGGCAGGTTCAAGCAGGGTGAGCACGAAAGAGATTTTATCGCGGTTTTCTTCAAAATAGAGTTCGGAGATATTTACAAGGACGTTTTCTAGCTCCGAAGTCTCTTCGCCAAGCGCTATGGTTTGCACAAAAGCGTGGTCGATATAGGATGTGTTGTGGATGGCATGTGAGAGGAGTTTTCCTTCGACAACTTGTTTGGAAGCATTTTGAAAAATCTCTTGGATGACGCGGTTGTTTAAAATATTTGAAGCAAGGTTGATGGTTTGCACAAACGGCACGCCCGAACGCACCAATAAAGACGCCATATAGGCAAAACGTGCAAGCTCGCTTTTTTGGACGATGGCACCGAAGTAGGGCAGCTTTAAAACGAAGCGGTCTACCTCCCGCGCAAAAGCGTAAATCTTCTTTTTGGCGAGCATAAAAAGGGTGATCGCGACAAAAAGAGCTACCAAAAGCAGTTTGTAGTTTTGGGTGAAAAAATCCCCCAAAGCGATGACGAAACGGGTCGGCTTGGGGAGCTCTTGGTTCATGCTGGCAAAAATTCCGGTAATTTCGGGTACCACGTATGCAAGCATAAATGCGATCATCAGGAGCGATACGGCGATCATAAACGCGGGGTAAGCAAATGCCCCTTTGATCTCTTTTGCAATGCGTTCTTGTTCCTTTAAAAAGCGGGAGAGTTCAAGGAGCACTTCATCGAGGATACCGCCGTTTTCGCTTACTTTGACCGAATGTTTGTAAAATTCGGGAAGCGCTACGACGTTTTGGGTTTCGAGTGCGGTGTAAAAATCTTTCCCCTCATCTAAAGCGGTAGAGACGCTTTGGAGAAAAAGCGCTATTTTTTTGTGCTTTTTGTAATGGTTTTGGACGATTTTTACCGCCGAAACTATAGTGATCCCAGAACGGATGTACATGGAGAGTTCCCGTGAGAGGGCAGAGAGCTCTTTAGGAGATATCTCATACTTAAGTTGCAGAGAAAAAGTGCTAAAAAAGGAGCTTTTTTGCTCTTTGATCTTCTCTATAATGATTTTATCGGCTTTGATTTTTGCTTTTGCTTCGGCAAGGGTTAGGGCTTCGACGCTTGATGTGATGCGTTTGCCTTCGGCACTGATCCCCGTATATTTAAATATCATTGTAAAACATCCGATGCAAACGTGCGCAAAGCCTGCTGGGCAGCGTCAAGAGAGGGATAGGTTTGCTCCTGAACGAAAGCGGAAGTAAAGTCGTAGATTTTTTCGCCGAATGATACAAAAACGATACCGCCGCCGCGCGTTTTATCAAGCGTGTAGGCAAAGCAAAGCTCTTCATACGTATGTTCATCTTTAAAATACAACTGTTTTTCAATCTCTAAAAACCCTTCTCTTTGGTTGTAGGTGTACATTTTGACGCTTGAGTCTAAAAAGGAGTCAAAAAGATTGTCGTACTCCTTCACTCTTTTGCCGTCACTGCGTATAAAACATTCGCGGCACTCATCGATGCAATAAAAATCGACGCGCCGTTCGTGGGGAATCGTGCCTAAAAAAGCTTTAAGCGATCCTAGAGTGAGTGCTTGTTTCTTTTCTTTGAGCGATTCGAAGTTGGGGATGACGAGGGTGTAAACCACCCCGATAATCACCACGACGATAAGCAGTTCAAGTAAAGAAAACGCTTTTCTCAAAGGTTACTTCTTACACTCGCTCATTTTTATGTCGGCAGCTTCACCTTCGCCGCCTTCGGCTCTGTCGGCACCTAAAGAGATGATCTCGATCTTAGAGTCCTCGTTGAGGTAGATAAAAGTATTGCCCCAAGAATCTTTAGGAAGTGCGCCGTCTTTAAAGTAACCGCTTTGGGAGTAGTTGGGATATTTTTCCGGATCGGGATTTTTAGAGAGCGCTTCAAGCCCCTCCTCGGTACTCGGGTAGAGACCGTTGTCGATTTTAAACATATCCAAAGCACCGTTATAGATACTTTTCATCTGAACGCAAACGAGATTTCTTTTTGCCTCTTCCCCTTTGCCCGTTAAACTCGGCATAACCATCGCCGCTAAAAGCCCTAAAATAACGATAACGATCATAAGTTCTATTAAAGAGAACGCTTTTCTCATAACAACAACACCTTTGATTTTGATTTTTTAAAAGGCAATTATAATGAAATAAAATTACTTTGAGATTACACGAAGAACTTTAAATAACGCAATATCTTCCCCATGGCATGTTGTTTGTGAAAATTAGAAGTTGTTTTTGTTTCTTTTTGTAACTGTTTTGTCACCGATGAGAGACGAAGCAGTAATAAATCTTTTTTATACTGCGCCGAAATTTTAAATTCATGGAGTACAAAAATGACATCGAAGAAAAAGATAGTTTTGAGCGCACTCGTTGCTACTATGGTAACTTTAAGCGGTTGTGGCGGAGGCGGTGGGGACAGTACACCGACAGATACGACTAAGCCAACTCCCGCTCCCGTAGAAGAAACACTCAGCGGAGAGATTACTTCTAATATGACGTTGACGTCCGACAAAGTATGGGTACTTGACGGATTGGTAGTAGTAACAAACGGAGCTACATTAACAATCGAGCCGGGTACGACTATTGCAGGTATGGACGGAACGGGTGATAATACAAGCTATATGATTATTGACAAAGGTGCAAAAATCATGGCAGAGGGAACGGCGGCAGAGCCTATTATTTTCACGTCTAAAACAGCTGTTGACGGGGGAACACCTGCAGTTGGTCAATGGGGTGGTTTGACAATTATAGGTAAAGCAGGAAACGATCAAGTTAAAGCGTATGAAGTAAACAGTGCATATGTTGCAGATGCTACGGATATGGCAGATAACTCGGGTGTATTACAATATGTTCAAATCCTTAACTCGGGTATTACAATGGCGCAAGATAAAGAGATTAACGGTCTTTCACTTGTAGGTGTAGGTTCCGGAACGACAATCGATAATATCACGGTTGATCTTTCAGACGATGACGGTATCGAAGCATGGGGCGGAACCGTAAATATGTCTAACCTTACAATCACAAGATGTACGGATGACTACTTTGACGTAGACGACGGTTTCAGCGGAACGGTTACAAATCTTAACATCACGACGACTACGGGTAATGCTGCAATGGAGATGTCGGGAACGACTACACCGACATTTGACGGTGTAACTATCACAATGAACGGTTCGGCAAAAGAGGGCGGTATGTACTTCAAAGGTGAAGGTATCGGCGGAAGTTTCAGTAACGTAACACTTACAAACAACTTGGCAGATACATACACTTACGGTTCAGTATATTCAGATGCTGCCAACCCAAGTCCGATTACATTCTCTAACGTAACGATCGGCGGAAC
>Ga0265295_1004853_pt1 | contig 17748 bp, 17 predicted proteins | sample Munlansysbiofilm_FD_192503 | JGI IMG/M metagenome (GOLD analysis project Ga0265295, IMG submission 192503) | Leachate microbial communities from a municipal landfill in Southern Ontario, Canada - Methane capture system biofilm | ecosystem: Engineered > Solid waste > Landfill > Unclassified ...
TTGAAGTTTTATATAAAGATGAAAAATATTTCTTTGGTTTCTTAGATGAAAATAATGTGAATTTAAGTGATATAGAAATAGAAAAAAGATTTATTAAAAAATTGTAATTTAATTGGTGGAGATGTGCTTTAGTTTATAAAGTCTTATTTATGGCTATTTGAGCCTCATTTTAATAAATATATACCTAAATATATACCAGTTGAGTTGCTCTACCAAAAATAGGCTTTTCCAGTAGTTTTTATAAGTTTAATCCTAATGATTATATATATAGGCTTATCTTACTTATTCCTGTAGCTTAAGCATCTAAACAACTAAATATTAGTCATTTAGATGAACGGTTAGAATTATATTGGTGTGTAAGTTTTAATTACTTAATAGAATATTTATATATTTAATTCCATTCAATTTAATATAATTTCAAATTCTCACTTATATCTTTAATTAACTTACTAAGTGGTCTATTATTTAAATCTTCATCGTTCATATATCCACAGGTAATTAATCTAATTAAATCTTCTCTATTATTAAACAATGTACCTTCGTATTGTTTAAAAAGTTCATTTATGTATGTATCAGTATAAACTTGAGATTTTTGTATTAACTCTAATATTGTATCTTTATGATTCTCATATAAATCTTTTAATTCAAAAAGTTTAATACTATTAACTATTCTTCTTTTTTCATCCAATTTAACATTATTATTAAATGAAAAGCTAATGCTAAATCCATCTTTGGAATAATAAAACGTTGAGTCTTTTATTTTTAACTTAAATTTAATGCTTTTATGAAAATTAAATCTATGATCATAAGGATTTATATATTTTCTTTCATCTTTATCTAATTTTAATTTATTACATACTTTACATGATGGTACAAGATTATAGAAAGATAAAGCGAAATATGGATATTTGCTTTTAGGATAAAAATGATCTAATTCACTAGTTCTTTTATTAGATTTATTTAGATTATAAATTGTATTTCGATTACAATATACACAAGTATTAATATTCAAATTCTGAATAAAGTCATATCCTGAATATGATACCTTTTTCTTTTTTGTTGTCTTACTAAATCCAGGGAAAGAGAAGCATGTATAGTTAAAAATGCTATTTAAATCTTCTAAAATTTCATTTTGTTCTTGTTTTTTATCTTCTTTTTTTTTAGCAAAATCAAAAGATTTACTTTTTTTTAATAATTCCAATTTGTGAAATTCTAGTATGCTTGGTTTTCCCAAAATTATATCTTTTAAATTCTCATCTAAATACTCTAATAATATGTAATATTCTTCATAAATATTTCCTTTTTCATGTTTAAATTTATTTTTAGAAAAATTTATTCTTTTTTTTATTGAAAAATTCAACTTATTACATAAATAATCATAATGATTAATAGCTAATTCATCTAATGTATTAAATTTAATTGGAATCATGATTTTCTTTGTCTTTTAATTTATTTTGTAATATTTCGATTTCTTTTTTTATTAAATCAATTTCACTCAATCTTTTACTATCTAAAATACTCTGTAATTGTTTTTTTAATATAGGTTCTCCTAGTATGGATATTATATTTTCACATTCTATTATTTCATCACTACTTAATGGTAATCTTCTAGTTAATAACTTTATAATATCATCGATTTTAGATTTTGCATATATCCCTATTAAACCTTGATTCATAAAAAAACTGTCTGTTAAGAGAGTATGTATATTCGAACCAAAGGTTTGTTTCATGTTCATAGAGTTAATTTGTCTACCTTTATCTAAAAAAACTATGTATTCTTTTGGTATATCTGATAAAAGAAAAGGTGAGTGTGTAGATAAAATAATATAAATATTCTTTTCAGGAATTTCAGATAAGAATTTAATGAGAATATTTATATAGGATTGTTGCCATTCTGGATGTAAACTAATATCCAACTCATCCAGAAATAAATAATAATTATCTTTATTAGATTCTTTTATTTTATTATATAAAGTAATCATTGTTAAAAATAAAAACTTTTCTCCATGACTTAATTCTGAAACATCTATAGTTTCATCTGTAAAATAAAAAAGTTTTATATATCTTTTATTTTTAAGTAATATATTAATATCAATATCACCAGATTTTAAGTGTTTATTCTTAAATTTCTTATAGAATTCTGATTCCTTAAATTTTGAATAATCTATATAGTTTTGATACTCTTTCTTTTCTTCATTATTTAAATTATTTTCATTAATCAGATTTGAATTTTTTAAGTATTCTTTTAAATCAATTCCTTTATTCTCACATATTTTATTTATTTTTTTAAAATACCTTTTATCAATATCTTGTGTTATAAAAAACTTAAACTGATTAAATTTTATAGGTAGATATTTCATAGCTTTATTATCTATATTATTTAATAAATGATCATCTAAATCAAAAGCTCTTAAATTAATTGTTGAATCATCAAGATCTTCGTTAAGTGTATTATCACTATGAATATATTCAGAGTCAATATCTAAATAATCAATAGTTCCAACGATTTTTATTTTATTAGATTTTTCTATTTCTATATTCAAATCAGTATATACTAATATATCAGTACCATCATAAAGACACAATACATAATCTTTAACTTTCAATTCTTCAATATCCAAATTAGAATCTATAATTTTTGCATATTTCAACATAGTAGTATTAGTAAGTAAATTATTAAAAAAATTCAACATTGATGTTTTACCACTTCCATTTTTACCGACAACTATATTAATTTTTATATTTTTAGGAAAAATAGACTTAATACTCTCAGTTTTTTTTATAACTAGTTTCCAACTTTTTGTACCAACATCAAATTCTTTATAATTATCTTTTAATTCACACTCTAATCCAGAATAAAAATTAAATCCTTCATTTAAAATATTTTTATAATTACCTATCCATAAATAAACTAATTCCATATAAAGTACCTACTCATTTTAATTAATTATTATAGTATTTTAATTTTATTCTTAACTTTATTTTATTAATTTTTTTAAAGTATATGATTTAGGATAGTTCATCAGCTTTAAAGTCCTTATGTAAGTCATTTGTGATTTTAAAGCACCTAAAATAACTTTATAAAAGACAAATTATGAGGTAACATTATGAAAAAGAAAAAATTCACTAAAATTAGAGAAAATATCACAGAAGTTGAATACCAAAAACTATTAACCTATTTAAATGGTAAAGAAGATTTAACTACTAACACAAAAAACAATCTAAGACGAACTTTTATTCTATTGTATTTTACTGGTATGAGAGTTAATGAAGTAAAACAATTAAAAATTAAAGATATAAATACAATCTTTGAAAAAGAAGAACTAATCATAGTTACTCATAAAACTAGAAAAGAAAGAAAACTATTTTTTTCAAAAGAAGCAATTAAACAGATTAAAAAATATTTTGTGTTTAATGATAATTCAAAAGATGAAGATTTTATTATAACAACAAAAGGAAATACATTAAAAACTCCAAATAGTTCAACATTTATTGCAAAAGTAAATAGCTTTATTCAAGAAGTTCTAGGTCATAGATATTCTTCTCACTCTTTTAGAGCAGGAATTATTACTGATATGTCAAAATCAATTAATCCAAAATTTATTAAAGAATTTATAGGTCATAGTGATATAAAAACCACTATGAGATATATTAGACCTACTGATGAGGATTTGAAGAAGTGTTTGATTAGGTAAGTTCAGTTATAAAAAAAGAATACTAACTAATAGGATAAGGATTCTTCGTAGAATAAAAGATATGATTTTCCATATCAATAATTAAACGAATTTTACTATTCAATTTTCCATAGTTACGTTTCATATAATCTTGCGATTTTTTTTCCGTATCCGTAATATCTCTAAATACTCCTAATATATAATCAGGTAAACATATAAGAACATTTTCTTTAGTTGTTTTTGAAATAGTACAATTTGGAGCATCTATTGAAGTTAAAATAGTATCTAAAATTTGTTGTACATCATTTTGCTTAATTTGAGATTGTTCTTCATAAAAAATATGTATATTAAATTGTTTATTCTTATTTATTCTATCAAATAATAGTTTTTTTAGAATTTCTAAATAAGTTCTTTTAAATTCAGAATCATTCTCTAAAATTGTATAAGCGATGTAAGCTTTAATTGGTAATGGTCTAATTTTGTCTATTACTTTTGGTTTTATTTCCAAACTATCTTCAGTAAAATGTAAAAGTCTATCATCTTTATCATGACCTAAAAACTGATCTAATTCTAATTCTTTTTTAAGTAAATTTAATTCTTCTTTAAGTTCGTCTATATTTTCATCATTTCGTATTATTACTAAAGAAAGACCTAGGTACAACTTAGCATCTTTTTTAAATTTTGTTTCATCAATATAAAAATGTAATTTTTCCAAATTATTTTAATCCTTTATATTCAGCATAAAGTTTTCTAAAATAATCAGGTTCAACATTTAAAGCATACAATAACCAACCATTCAAACGATTATGCCCATTTTTAATATTTTGGTTACACCTTGAAAAATGTGCATTAAATCCATATTTTTTAATAAAATAGAATTCTTGTCTTAATCTTTTCTTTATTTTTTTAGGAATTCTTGGTCTAACTTCATTTGATATACTTAAACCTGTAACATATTGAGCCTGTCCATATTTACTAAAACGTGTTTTTTTATTGTTTAAAGTTAAATTCTTTTTTTCTAGAGCATCCTCTATCTCTTTTAATAATTCAGTATAATCAAAATAATTATTAGAAGAAAAGGTTAAATCATCTGCATATCTTGTATAAGTACAAGAATATCTTCTTGATATTTCATTGAGTATTTCATCTAACTCAAAAAAATATATGTTAGCAATTGTAGGACTTGTATTCAATCCTTCGGCAAGTGAATTATTTATAGTACACAAAATAGAAAATAGTTCAGCGACATAATCATTACAACCAAGTTTTATAAAAACTCTTTTTACTTCATCTTGAGAAATTGAAGAGAAAAAAGATTTAATATCTACTTGTAATAAATATTTCTTGTTTAAATGCTGTTGTGCATTTGTTAATATACTTTTTCCCTTTATAAATCCATGTGCACAATCATGAATTAATGGCTTTGATTTAAAATTAATTTGTTCCAGTATATATTTATGTAAACCATCTATTTTCCAATTAGGTTTATACACCTTTCGATATCCTAGAGATTTATTAGCTTTTGGAATATGTAAAACTTCATAAAAATCTTCTTGATTTCCAGTAAGTAAATCATCTAAATTTTTCTTTAAAATATGAAAGTTAGTTGAAATTGTTGTTTCATCTTGAAACTTAGAAAAATCTAATTTAATCATTATATCATTCCTGTAGGGGGGTTAGAAAATAGAACAATGTCTAATTGACTTAATAACGAATACGAACTCATATTCCAAATTATTTTCTAACCTTGTTTATTATAGCAAAATTTATTTTCTTTATAAATAAACTATCTAAACAAATCAAAGTTGTAATATTAAATAAATGGTTAGTGTTCGTTATTATTTGAATAAATAATATTTTTGTTGATTTTTAGGCTATTTTGTATATAATGTGTGTTTAATAACTAATTATTGATACAAGAATCATAGAAAGAAAAATAATAGAAAGTAAATTAAAGTTAAACCAAGGTGACACATTAAAACAGATAAATTATCGAATCAAGGGGCGTATCTAAGAAACTGACATTTGGACATATGATATAGTAAACAAATCTTGCTAGAGCAAAGTAATCCATACTCCAATAAAGGGTTTTCAAAGAACTTAAACTGTAGAACAAAAAGATATTTTTGGTAATGTAATAGTAGATATTCGATGGAATGGTAATTGAAATTCATAGCAAATCATTGGAGAGAAATATTTAACTTTGATATTTAAATATTTTTCAACTCAAACGTTATGAGTTTTATTTACTGAATCAATATAAATAAAGGAATATATTTTGAAAGATAAACCTAATAAGTTAGGACTTGTATTTGCTGATAAACCAAGCAATTATAAAGTACAAGATATAAGATTTAATAAACCAGTAATACATAGATCATTTAAAGATGGGGAACTGGTTGGTTCAATGATTATTAAAGATATTGATGAAGTTAAAATAAACAAAGAAAAAATTAGTTATTTTACGCCAAATAATATTGCGATATTATTATCAGTTAATACGAAAGCATATAAGGAAGCGGAAGAGTTATATAAGAATTACTTTAAAGATGATAATGAGATATATAAATACAATATAGCAGAACGCTCTGTAAAGTTGATGGATTATATTGAAGCGATACAAACTGCTATTGTATTTGGATATACTGCATTAGAAACATTCATTAATTTAAGTATACCTGACAATTATATATATGAAAGTCAAAATAATAAAGGTATTATTGAAAACTATAATAAAGAAGCTATTGAACGATGGCTTGATACTAAAAAGAAGTTAAATATATTAAAAGATGTTTATAAAACAAACAATCTTGAAAATCAAAGATGGTGGAGTTACTTTATTTTACTTGAACAATATAGAAACTCAATTATCCATCAAAAAACGATTAATAGTACAGGATTTTATAGAGAGTATTTTAAAAGTAATATATTTGAAGTTTGTTCTATTACAGAAAAGATATTAAAGTTTTTTTATGATGCACATGAAGAAAATAATCAAACAAATCCTATATGGCCATGGCTCATTAATGAAAGCAATAGTTTTCCAATAAACAATAACTATGATTCAAATAATTTTGAGGTTATTGGTAGATATGAGAAATAACACTAATATTATTTTGAGTAATTAAGCCTAAATTACACAAAAGAATCTTCTTTATTTTTCAAATTGTTCAAAAAATAAAAATAGACGTGATCATTAAAAATTTTGTGTCAAATATGTAAAATAAAAAACACCAAAGGACACATAATCTTGAACACTCTTACCCTCAATTTCATGATTTTCCAATCTACATTTAAAGTATCTTTCAAAATTTGCTTCATTGTTATAGTAACTGCACAAAAAATTAGATATTGATTAAAAATCACACTGTTTCATTCAATTTAAAATAAAATAAATTACCTATCCCATTGTTGTCATTAAATTCACTAACTCTAGATATAACTATTTTTTTCAATCTTTCATCATTCATATCTAATTTATATAAACTTAGCAAATTATTCACAATAATATTCTTCATTAACATCACAAATAAATTCTTTTTACTAAAGATTAAAACTAAACATAAAGCCATAAAGATTGATAACCCAATAAATTGTAAAATTATATATATTCTAAAAGAATTTAAATATGACTCAATACTATCAAATAAAAATAATAGATTAAAATATTTACCAATTAGAAATACATATTCATGTGTAAAATACGGTACTACAATTAGTGAAATTGATAAAAATACACTAAACTGAAAAACCTGATAAGACATATGATTAGTTAATAATAGTTTAATTTCCATACTTAATTTTCCAAGTAATTTTTCATGAGCAAAATTTCTAAAATAATCACCATTGGTATCATTTAATTTTTGATTCATTAAAATAATAAGTTCTTCAGTTATCTTAAACTTTTTTAAAAATGAATTTCCATACTTAAAAACTATTGACATTAAAATAACTGCTATAGAACAATAAAGTATATAAAATAGACCTATATTAAATAATAAATTAGAACTTATTGTATTTACTAAATCTATATATTTAGACGAAATACCAGACGGTATTAATCCTTCAATTGAATTATAAAAATTTTTAGCAATATTTTCTAGTAAGTCTTTAAATATATTTCGACTATATTCATTAAATAAAAGATTATAATTTTCATTTGAAGTAAAAAAATTGTATCTTATTAGTCTAAAAATCAATTCTACTAATATAACAAATATCAAATATGGAATAGTCATTATCAATGGTAATCTTAAATACCTTAATATAAGTGTTATCATCTTTCTCTCCTATTATCTGAATGTATTTTTAATATAAAAATAAAAAAATTTAAACTATTCATATTTTATGTGCTTTATTTAATTTAATAAATCTAAAATAAAGTTACTCCAAAAATCCATTAAAGGTTTTTGTCTATTTAAGTAACTAACTTTATTACTATAAGCTAGTCCAACTTTATTATCCAAAGTATGGTCAAGAGCAGATTTAATTATCTTATCACTTATATTATGTTCATCATCTTTTTCTTCAAGAATAGTTTTAAAGCTTCCTCTCATACTATGTAAAGATTGTTTTTTATCTTCTATAAAACCTAAATTTATAAGTGCTTTTGTTGGGCTATCTCTATGTATTGGATTTCTTAAATCAACTCCTATAAAAACATATTTTGGATTAATTGTAACTTCTTCAACCCATTTTCTTTGATTGTTTAATATATTTATAACTTCATCACTTAAAGGTAAAGTAAAGTCATTTAAGTTAGGATTTTTAACTTTCATTTCATTTCGAGGAATAGTTAAAGTTTTATTCTCAAAATTTATATTTTCCCATTTCAAATTACATAAATTATTAGCTCTTAATGGTGCATGTAAACTAAACTTTAAAAGATTTTGCATAGAAAGAAAGAGATTATTAGCACTATAAATTTCATTTACAAGCTCTTTAAAAGTTGGAATATCTGTAATTTTACTATAATTCGTAACTGTTCTTTTTTCTTTTAGAATATATTTTTTATCAATATTTTTAAGATGGTTAATTTCACAATAATTTCTACTTATTGCATAACTCCATAAATCTATAAGATAACCTATTAGTCTTGAAGCAGTCTCTTTTGCTGTTTTTTCTTTATTTTCAATGATTTTTAATAAATCATTTTTGGTAATATTTTTGATATGTTTATTTTTTAAATATGGTAAAACTGATGATATAAAAATCTGTTTTTTAGTTTTGAATGTTGGAGGAGCTAATTTTTTACTTTCATATATTAACCATTCATTAAAGACATTTTCAAACATTCCTTTTTTATCAAGCTCCAAATTTTCTTTTTCTTTTCTAAAATATTCTATTGGGTTAATACCTTGATTAAGGAGAGATAAATATTCATTTTTTTTGTTTCTTGCTATTGCTAATGAAACTTTTGGATAACTTCGAAATGATGTTAAAAATCTTTTTTTATTAAATGTAAATCGGAAATGCCAAAGCTTTTTATTGTCTTTTGTAATTTTCATAAATAAGCCATCACCATCATTTATAGTGTAATCTTTATTCTTCGCTTTAGCTTTTTTATAAATTAAATCTCTTTGCTTTAGTTCTTTATCTATTGAAATATCCATTAAAAACCTTAAATATGCATATACTTTTTTTGGTATATATTTACATACCAAAATATATACATTTTATATCTATATTGCATTATATTATATGATAGTTCATTATACTAAGATTTATTAAGAAAAAGCTTATTTATCGATGTTTTGTTATAGTGTATTGAATTGTATGATAGTATAAATATGGTGGAGATGTGCGGGGTATGGAGTATTTTTTATACAAATCACTATATAATCGAAGCCTTATTAGCTTTAAGGTTTGTATTCCAAGACCTTTAGTAACCTATTAGTAACCTTTAGGAAAAGCCTTGTAAGTACTATAAAATAGAGTTTGGCTTGTATTATAACATATTTCTGTTTTTATGCTTAATTGTATCAATTTTGGACTGCGGTTTGGTGGAGGATTTGGGAATAGAACCGTAGTCTAATTTCTGAAATATTTATTCCACTCTTCTACTAGAAATTGATTATCTTCAATAGCATCTATATAATCATTTTTATCTAATCCAAACTCTAAAGCTTTATTTTTAATTTTTGTGTGATAAGAAAAATCTAGAATGTCCTTTTGAGCAAAAGCATTTTTTAATTCTTTTTGAAATAAATCAATTTCTAGTTTTAAACCGTGTAAATGATTTATATGTTCACCAATTTCAATATCCCACTCTAACCTATAATTTAGAGAAGTAATAATATTTTCTTTAGAGTATTTTATACCAATAGCATCTTCAAATTTTTTATTTACATCTTCTATTAAAGTTTTAATATCTACTTCTTTTAAATCTCTTAATATAAAATATAAATCAAAAAGGTCTTTTATAGTATCAGGTCTATCGCATAAAGCTTTTAATTTATATAGTAAAAGATTATACAAATTTTCAGTTCTAAAAATATCACTATTAGTAAATGATAAATCTTTTAACCTGCAACAAGTAAAATTTAGAAGTTCAATCTTTATAATTTCATCATTATCTTTAAAACTATAAAACATCCTATAAGCTTTTTCATCTTTTATCCATTTTATATTTTCAAGTTTTGCATCAGGAATTTGTAGAATTAATTCTAAGATTTTATTTTTTATACCATCTATTTCTTCTTTGCTTTTTAAACTTGTAAAAAAGAAATCTAAATCTTCAGAGTGTCTGTAAGCTTGAGGTAGTACAAATCTTTGCAATCCTGTACCACCTGCTAAAAATACTTCATCTTGAAGAGGTTTTAATTGTTTTAGTATTTTATCTTGATTTTCAAATACATCATTCCAATTATCTCTATGCATAATTCAATTTACCTAAGATTTGTTTTTGTAAATTTAAAGGAAGATTTTCTTCAATCTTTTTTAAAATCTTTTGATTTTTCTCTTTTATTCCCTTTAAAATATCATCAGTTGTAAAATTAGTTCCCCAAAACAGAGATTTTAATCTATTTTCCTCTGTTTTTGTTAGTAAATGATTTTGATTTATCATTGGTTGTATATTTCTTTTAAATAGCTGTTCAGTTTCAATATCTAGTTTTTTTCTATAAATCATATCTTTTAATATAACCATAGCGTAAGGAGGAACAAAACCTTTTTTCTTCCAACCAACAACAGTATCATAAGGAATTTTTGAATATTCAGTAAAATCTTTTTTCTTAAAATTGTTTTTTTCTAATAGGGTTTCAAATATTGTATTAGTAATTTCCATACAAACTCCTTTTTTATTTGAAAGTTTAGCATTTTTATATAAATATGTCAAAATGACAACTTTAAATAAATAATTATTAAGCTATTAGTTTTTTTAAATTTATGCAACCCACAATCTATTTTTATATTTTCCTTCTAAAAACTCTTTTTCAAATTTATCAATTATTTTATTTAAAGAGTTTTCTTCTAAACCTTGAACTTCCAAAGCAGATGTACTTTGAACTAAAGAAGCCATAAACAAAGCTTTTTCTTTTGCTCTTTGTTTTTCTAACTCTTTTAATGATAATACTTCATTTCCTGCAAAATCAAGACCTAATAAATTTGTAATTCTTTCAATGGTACTAAGTTTTACATCATCTCCTGCAAAAAATCTATTTATAGTTCTAACACCTAAATTACTCAATTTTGCAAGATTTTCAACAGTTATATTGATTTGTTCTTTTCTCTTCCATATTCTTTGTATTAAATCTAATCTTGTCATCTTAAATCCTTTGTATAATTATGTCATAAGTGGCATAACTATTATTAAAATGTATTTAATTCTAAAAAAATATACTATATAATAAGTTAAATTTATTTAATAAAGTGATAATTTAACATTAAACAAAATATTATAAAAGGCTAATATGAGTTATATAGATGCTATAAAGGAACTTTTGAACAAAGCTGGTGATGAATTAACTTATCCTGTAAATATAAATATTATTCACTTTGATGCTAACTATATACAATTAGAGTTAGATAGTGGACGTTGTATTAATAAAATTTTAGAAGATAAGATTAGAAATAAATTTGGAATTTCCATTTCATATCTTGAACAGCAGAAAGGCATAGTTAATTTAGGTTTAGATGATTATTATTCATCAATATCAACATTTCAAACTGATAAAGCAACTAAAGAGTTCTTTAATGAAAAAAAAGAATATATTATAATAGATAATATAAATACAAATGGTGAATATAGATTAATATTAAACCTACTAGAAGAGAACATAGAAATTGAAGAAAATGGGTTTGTAAAACAAAAAAGTTTAGATTATGAAGAAGGTTATCACAAATTAGCACATATTAAATTACCTAATTTTGAAGATTATAAATATAAACATTTATATAACTATGATAACGAAGATAGTTTTATTAATGCAATTTTATTAGAATTTATTATTCGACATATAAACTACAATAATCTTGCTCCAGCTAAAATAGAAATATACTTAACAAACGAAGAAAATATAACAGAAGAAGAATTAGATTTAAAAGAACATATAGAATTTCAAAAAATTGAAAATGAAATAAATACAAAACTTATAAATCTTTTTGGATTAAAATATGAAGATGTTAATGAGTTGAATTTTATATATAATAAATATAATTTTGAGTATTTAGAGAATGCTAATGTAGTTATGGAATTAAAATCAATACCTTCTTTTCTAGGAAATATTGAAATAAATTTAAAGGATTCAAAAGAAGAATTAATTGAACACATAGTTGAATTAAAAGATAATTTTGATAGAGAATCAGAGTCTTGCCTTAATTTAAAAGAAAGAGTTAATAAAGAATACTTAGTTAAAACTAATGAAGTTTTAGAAAAATTCCCAAAATCTTTTGAAAAGAAAAAAGATGATTTAATAAAAGCACTTTTTATTTTTGATTATATTCAAGCTAGAAAACTTGATATTAATCGTTTAAATTATGAAGTATTAGAAGAAAATAAGAAAAAAACAATAGAAATAGAAATAAAATATGAGAATCTATTAAATACTAAAAATAGTGAACTGGAAAAATATGAAAAAAATGCTTTAGTTATAATAGAAGAATATAAATATTCCCCTGATAACAAAAAAAAAGAATTTGAGAAAAAAATTAAAAATAATAATCAAATTATAGATAAGCTAAAAAAAGAAATTGAATTATTATCAAGAGATAAAAAAAAAGAACTTTCTAAAAACGAACAATATGTTAAAACTAATTTAGTTAAATATCCCAAAATGAATCAGATGGAAAAAGAAAATATCTTTTCAGAAATTGAAGAACTAATTTCTGAAAAAGCAGGTCAAGCAAAAAAACTTCACAGTCATCTACACAAATTTTTAGAAGAAAAATATTAATAAAAAATTCTCACTTTTTATATTAGAAAGTGAGAATGACTCATTAAGTCATATTGTTACAATTCTCCTGTAATTAAATAAAAGGAGAAAATTATGGCAATAATTGAACAACTTAAAATAGAAATCCAAAATAGATATAAAAAATTACTGTTAAATAAAAAAGAAGCTTCTCAAGAACTTGGAATATCAATTTCAACTCTTGATAGACTTAGAAAGTCTGGTTACCTAAGAGAAAAAAGAGTTGGTGGTGGAGTATTTTTTACACTTGATGAAATTGTAAATTTTATAGGAGGTGCAAACTGATGATAAAAAATATAGATTGTATTAAGGAGGGTAAAAAATGAGAATTTTATTTAATACTGTAAATGGAGGTGAAAAATAAAATTAAACATCCATTTAAAAAATGTAGCAATACATAATTTATATAAAAATAAAAGAAAGGGAAAAATATGATTGAGCTTAATGATAACTATAAGTATCGAAGTAATTGGTTAAAAAATAATGATAATAAAGCCTTAAAGATTTTAAAAGACAAAGGTATTTCAATGTATCTTGGTGTAAAAGGAGAGATATATTATAAATTATCTCAAATAGACGAATATGTAGGTACAAAAAATTTTAAATCTTTAGAAAACATACTTAAAAATATCTCTAGAGTAGATATTGATTTATCAGATTTTTATAAAAGTAGAAATTCTAATAATAGTGAGAATATAGATGAAAATATAAAAATAAATTCAAAAGATTTAAAGATAGTTGTAGGTGAAGTATTTAATCCATTTAATAATGATGAGTTTATAGAAGTAGAAAATGGAACTTATCATTTTAATAGATTTAAACCAACATCTTATATGCAATTAGGAAATAGTCAAGCAATATTTAACTATAACAATAGTGCAATTTATCAATTGATATTTCATTTGGCTAATTATAATCAAGAAAGAGCTGATTGGATAATAAATTGGTTAGCATATTTCTTTAAAAATCTTAAAAAATCTCAAGTAGCCCTTGTCCTTTTAGGAGTACAAGGTGCTGGAAAAGGTATTTTTTTTAATGAAGTGATAAAGCCACTTTTTGGTGAAGGATTTGTAAAAACTATTAATGATAAGAGTTTAGATACAAGATTCCTAGCCTCTTTAGTAGAAAATACGATGTTTTTTAATCTTGATGAAATATCAGCAAATAAAAGCCAAAAAAATAGTATCAAAAACTTTTTAAAAGCTTTAGTAACTAATGGAACTATTACAGCAGAGAAGAAGTATAAAAATATGGATAAAGAGATACCTATTTTTGGACAAGTATTAATAACTTCAAATGAATTATATGCTTTAGAAATTGAGCCTAGCGATAGAAGATTTACCGTATTTAATACTGGTGAAAATTTAGCTCATTGTAATTTTTTAGGTTTTGGAAATTATGAGTCTTTATCAAATGCTATAAAAAATGATTTAGAACAGTTTGCTGTATATTTGAAAAGTATTCAAATAGATGTACAAATGGCGAATACAGCTTTAAATACTACTGAAAAAGATAATTTGATACAGCAGTATCAAATGGCAAACTATAAGCCAATAAAAATTACAAAATTACAAAAAAATGTAATTGAGTTTGCAGAAGCAATAAGATGTAGAGATTTCAATCTTTTTAACACTATTATAGATGAAAATAAATTCCAACTAAAATCTGAAATATTTTCGGATTTACAACATAATATTTTTAGAGTTGAGAATCTATTTCCTGCTTTTAAAGTTCTTTATGGTGGAAGAAATTTTAGTACAAATTCTGAATTATTAAGAGAGTTGCAAAAGTATAATCCATCTTTATTTGGAATGAGTAATATTCAAACTTATATTGTAAATAATGAACAAAAATATTTTTTTAATCTTGAGCAAATGCTTATAAGATAAAAATTGTTGTAAATAAATCACCAAATAACTGGTTATAACCAGTTATTTGGTGATAAAAGGAAAAATATGAAAGAAAATAAAATTAAAAATTGGATTGAGGAAGCAGAAAAAGGTGCAGCTTCAAGAATTATAGTACTAAGAATAGAAAATAGTAATGATATTGAAAATGCTATATCTTTAATACATACAAAAAAAATAGGATATTACAAGACATTATATAGAGCGATAAAAGTTAGTAGTATTTTTGAAGGTACTCAATTGGAAAAAGGTACTAATCTTATACTAATTAATGATGTAAATAATTATAATCCAACAATAACTGGAGAATTGTACTACCATTTTTATCTGCAAAGAGGTATTATTTATATAGAAGATAAAAATAGTATTGATATGTTTCTATCTTTACTAAATGGTAATAAAAATAATATTTATAGAGAACCATTATATAGCTTTATAGAAAAAACAAATTTAGAAGAGTTTGTGAAAGATACAAAAAATATACATAAAGAATTTATGTATAGATTTGACTTATTGGAAAAACTACATATTAATTTGCTAGAACATGATATTTCTTTCTATAAAGAAGCTTTAAACTATTATATAAAGAATAATATTTTGTGTTCTAATCTTGCTCATTTATTATATAAAATTGCAGAATTTGATTTTAAATCTAATAAAACAGTTATTGGAAGAAAAATATCATCTATATTTGGAACTTCAAGTAAAGAAATGAATATAAATCATATTTTTAGTTATAAAGTTAGAGTACATTTAAAAAGTAAAAATATTAAAGCATATGATTTGAAATTTGATCAAAAAGCATATGATATAAAAATGGATATAGCAAAAAAACTAATAATGTTAGATTTTAAAGATTTAAATAGTGAAAAAATATCAAAACTTATTGAATTACCATATAAAGATATTGATAACTTATATAAAAAAGTATATCTTAGATAAAACTCATAATATAAAAAGTAGCTTTAAGGGTCATACCTTCAAGCTATCTTCTTTTTTAAACTAAAAAATTTCAACCACATATCATTTCCATATACAAGGATAAAAATAAGTCCTTGTAAATAAAAATCTTAGGAGATGAAATGCAAATAGGAAGAAATCTAAAAAAGAGTAAAGAGAAAAATAGTTTGGTATTAAATATTCCTTCAAATTTAAACCAAAAACTAATTGGTGGCTATAGAGTTAAACTCTTTTCAAAAATAAAAGATAGTTTGAAAAAGAAAAAATTATCTTTGAAAAAAGAAGAATTAGAGTTAAAAAAATTGGTAAGAGAAAATAAGGTTATAGATATAAAAAACCTATCCATAAATAATAGCTTTTATACTCCAATTTTAGGAGCTTAAAATGTCTCCTATGACAATACTATCTGTTGTAATTGCTATTGCAACTGCAATAAAAGAAGTCTTAAAAGATGAAGATAAAAAATAGTTGCTATTTATATAGCTAACCATAAATTTAAAAATGAAATAAATAAGGAAAAACCCATGTCAAAAAATATAAAACCCCTAACAAATGAAGAGTTATTTAAGTTTGCTCCATCAATTTTTAGTGAAAATCCAATTGAAGGTGTAAGTGATAAATATGCTTTCGTTCCAACATATAAACTACTTGATACTTTTAGAAATGCTGGATACTATCCAATAATGGCAAGTGAAAGTAAAGTAAGAGATGAAGAGAATCAAGGTTATCAAAAACATATAATCCAGTTTAGAAGTTTAGAAAATCTTCTTAGACCAAATGCAAAAGATGAATATGAAGATATTGTTTTAACAAACTCTCATAATAGAACATCTAGCTTTATTGTTGATTTGGCAATCTTTAGAATAGTTTGTTCTAATATGCTTGTTGTTCCATCTAAAAGCTTTGTTCATACTTCTATTGTTCATGTTGGATTTACTCAAGAAAAAGTAAAAAATGCAATTGAGGAAGTAACAAGCTATATTCCAAAAATAAAAGAGCAAGTGTCAATCTTTAAATCAATATATTTAACTAATGCAGAGATGCAAATGTTAGCTAATGCTGCAATAGATATTAGATTTGATACAAATACACACTATATTAAAGCTGATGAACTTTTAAAAGTAAACTATGAAGAAGATGAAGTAAATACTCTTTGGAGTGCTTATAATAGAATCCAAGAATCAATGATTAGAGGAGGGGTAAAAATGAAAAATCTAGTAACTAATAAAAACTTCACTTCAAAAGCAATAAATGGTATTGATGCAACTATTAAGTTTAATAAGGAACTTTTTAGTGCAGTTGAACAAGTTGCACAACTTAAATGTGATGGTTATTTAGTAGCTTAAAGGATCGTGTATGAGATTAGTAAATTATAAACTTCAAACACAAATGGAGAATTTAAATGAAAATAGTGATAATAAATACTTTAAAGAGTATTTAAAATCTATTTTAGAAGATTCAAATATACCTTACTTTCAAAAAGCTGATTATATTGGATTGTGCTTACAAGAGATAAACTCAAAAGTAGAGTATATAGCTAATGATATAAAAGAGCTACAAGCTTATAAAAAGAGACTCCAAACTGCACTAACTCTAGCTAAAGAGTTAGTTGCAGATGTTTTAATTCAAAATGGTGTAGATAGAGTTGATGGAAATGTAATATCTTCAATAACCTTACAAAGTGAATCAATAACTACTAAACAAGAGATTGTTGTTCTTGATGAAAATGCTGTTATGACTTTGGGATATGTAAAGTTTGAACCAGATATTGAAGCAATAAAAGTAGCACTAGAAACC
>Ga0265295_1004855_pt1 | contig 17743 bp, 13 predicted proteins | sample Munlansysbiofilm_FD_192503 | JGI IMG/M metagenome (GOLD analysis project Ga0265295, IMG submission 192503) | Leachate microbial communities from a municipal landfill in Southern Ontario, Canada - Methane capture system biofilm | ecosystem: Engineered > Solid waste > Landfill > Unclassified ...
AACATCTGGAAAATTTAAAAAGGTTTGGCCCAATTAAAGGTATCCATCGCTATTCATATAAACCAGTCGCAGATGTGTTTAACGAACAACTAACTTTATTTTAAAAGTGTACATTAATTGTTAATTACTCCTTATTTATATGTAAGGAGTTTTTTTATGTTCAAAGCCCGTGATGTTCTACTTTATTTTGCACTCAAATATGAAGGCAAGTACGATCTAATAATGTCGGCAGTTAGAAACAAACTAAAAATTGATGAGCAGGATTACAATTTTGTCACCGTCAATTTTAAAGGTGACTTTATTACAATCGTTGATGAAAACTATCCAGAAGAGTTTAAGTGCATTTACCGTCCACCACTTGTCGTCTTTTATAAAGGAGATCTTTCCCTGTTAAATGATCTAAGTCGAGCAATTACTGTTGTAGGAACAAGAAAGCCTAGTGAGTATGGACTCAAAATGGCAACAATCCTCAGTTCAGACCTAGTTAAAGAGCAATTTATCATTGTCAGCGGGATGGCTCGAGGGATTGATGCGGTTGCCCATGAGAGTGCCCTTTCTCTTCTTGGAAAAACGATTGCCGTTTTAGGGAGCGGAATTAATAATCCCTATCCCAAAGAAAACACAGAACTTTATCACAACATTTGTGAGCAAGGTTTAATTCTCAGTGAGTATCCAGATTTGACAAAACCAAACAAGGAGCATTTTCCAGAACGGAATCGATTAGTTGCGGCATTAGGTCGCGCTGTCTTAGTAATTGAAGCGCAATTACGTTCAGGTACGCTCATAACTGTCGGGGCAAGTTTAGCGCAAGGCGGCGATATTTATTGCGTTCCCGGGCTCGCAACTGGCGAGTCTGGCACTAATAGGTTAATTAAAGATGGAGCGTATCTCGTTGAGACGATTGAGGACATCAAAAACCTCTGGCCCAAATAGAAATATTTAAATTTTCTTTTATTTATTATAAATAAAGGGAAAAGTTAATACGTAAATTGGTTGACAACGACCTCCTTTAACTTTATATTCTTCTATAGCAAAGGAGCGATTATGAAATTAGTTATTGTTGAGTCACCCGCCAAGCGCGCCACAATCGAACGATATTTGGGCCCTGATTATGAAGTTTTAGCATCCCTGGGTCACGTAAGAGATTTAGCAACACGCGGTAAAGACGGTTTAGGAATCGATGTTGATAATGGTTTTGCTCCTACATATATAAATGATTCAAAGAAAAAGAAGACGATTGAAGAATTAAAGAAGCACGCCAAAAAGGCTAGCGAAGTTATATTAGCAACTGACCCCGATCGTGAAGGTGAAGCAATTGCTTGGCATTTAGCGGATCTTTTAAAGTTGAATGTAACGACGACTAAACGCCTCGAGTTCCATGAAATTACTCGCGACGCTGTCACCCATGCAATTAATAATCCACGGCTCATTGATATGCAACTTGTTAGTAGTCAAGAAACCAGAAGAATGCTTGATAGAATTATCGGTTTCAAACTAAGTAAGTTGTTAATGCGTAAGATTAAAAGTGACTCTGCCGGTCGCGTTCAATCAGCCGTCTTAAAGTTAATTGTTGAACACGAAAAAGAGATTCAGGCTTTTATTCCTGAAGAATACTGGAATCTATCACTTGTTATCATCCAAGACGACAATGATATTGAAATTAAATTTCTTAAAAACGTTAAAGGCGAAAGCACTTTAAAAAACGAAGATGGTGTTAAAGAAGTTATTGCAAATTTAGGAATGGAAGTTGACGTCATTGATGTCAGAACTTACAACCGTGAAAAAGAACCAAAACTTCCGTTTACGACCTCAACGCTTCAACAAGAAGCATATAACCGCTTTAACATGAAAACCAAACGCATTATGGAAGTCGCCGCCAAACTTTATGAAGGTTTAGAATTTGATGGAGAACTTACGGGCTTAATTACATACATGCGTACTGACTCTGCGAGACTTAGTGATACCTTTGTTGGCAAAGCTTCCAATTACATCACTAACAACTTTGGCGAAAACTATTTACGTAGTGTTCAATTGAAACGCAAACTTAAAGCAACTGAACAAGTTCAAGATGCTCACGAGGCAATTAGACCAACTGACTTAAAGAAAACGCCAGAAATACTAAAACCATCACTGACCAAAGAACAATACAATATTTATCGTCTAATCTACGCACGGGCCTTAGCCAGTTTAATGCCCGCAAGTAAAGATGAAGTTAACATTGTTACTTTCGGTGCCAATGGTAGTACCTTTAAATTAGAAGGTAACCGCAATATATTCGATGGTTATCAAAAAGTATATGGCGAATTCGAAGCTAACAAAGATGTCGAAATCGGTGTCTTCCATGTTGGCGAGAAACTACTTATTAAAGATGTAAACAAAGAACAAAAATTTACACAACCACCAAGTCGCTATAGTGAAGCAAGGGTTGTAAGACTAATGGAAGAAAAAGGGATTGGCCGTCCTTCAACTTATGCCTCAACGATTGATTTACTCGGGCGTCGCAAGTATGTTGAAAGTAAGAGCGGAGTCCTAACCCCTACGGAAAAAGGAATCTTCACTGTCGAAACATTAGATAAATTTTTCACAACCGTCATCGATTCGCAATATACAGCTTCAATGGAACAAGAACTAGACGATATCGCTAGTGGCAAACTTCAAAAAGAAGAATTCCTCACTAACTTCTATGGTCCTTTCGTTGAATTAGTCGCATTAGCGGATCAAGGAATTGAAAAAGTTAAACCCAAAGAATTAGGTGAAGACTGCCCAACTTGCGGTAAACCGCTCATTTATCAACACGGTAAATTTGGCGAATTCATTTCTTGCAGTAATTTCCCAGAATGTCGCTATACAAGAAGCATCATTAAATACACCGGTGAAATTTGCCCAACCTGTGGTTTTAAATTAGTTGAGAAATACTCACGCGCTGGTAAAAAATTTATTGGCTGTAGTAACTATCCAAATTGTACATATATTCAACCACGTAAAGGGTTTAAACCTCGCGCAACAGAATGACCGGTAACACGGTCTTTTGTTTTATATTGAAGTAACTTTTGCTATACTTTTGCTATGGAAACAGTGAATATTATCGGAGCAGGACTAGCCGGAAGCGAAGCGGCGTTATATTTAGCTAAACAAGGAATTAAGGTCCGTCTATTTGAAATGCGTCCACTTAAAATGGGACCGGCGCACCATAGTAATAATTTTGCGGAACTAGTCTGTTCTAATTCACTTAAGAGTATGAATATCGATAATGCGTGTGGACTTTTAAAACAAGAAATAAAATTACTTGGCTCAATTATTATGGAAGCCAGTGAACATACATCAGTCCCAAGTGGTAGCGCCCTGAGTGTGGACAGAGAAGAATTTAGCAAATACATTACCGCTAAAATCAAAAATGAACCACTGATTGAAATCGTTTATCAAGAGGTTGAAACGCTCCCGGAAGGAATTACTATCATCGCAACCGGACCATTAACTAGCGAGGTTTTGACAAAGAATTTACAAACACTTATTGGTCAAGAGTTCTTAAACTTTTTTGATGCTAGTGCTCCAATTATTGAAAAGGATTCGATTGATTTAAACGTCGCATATTATAAATCTCGCTATGATAAAGGCGAGGCAAGTTACTTAAATTGCGCCTTCACAAAAGAGCAATATGAGTTGTTTTATCGTGAACTAGTAAATGCTAAACTTGCCCCCCTAAAAGATTTTGAACATGGTTATTTTGAAGGATGTAAACCAATCGAAGTTATGGCCAAAAGTGGCGTTGACACACTTCGACATGGGCCGCTAAAACCTCGCGGCTTAAGAAAGACCTTTTTGGATAAACCATATGCCGTCGCCCAATTAAGACAGGATAATGTCAGTGGCTCACTTTTTAACCTCGTGGGTTTTCAAACTAATCTTACATATGGTGAACAAAAGCGTGTCTTTAGATTAATTCCAGGGCTTGAGAACGCTGAATTTGTTCGATATGGCTTAATGCACCGGAACACTTATGTCAACGCACCAGGTGTCTTAAATTATGACTTATCACTCAAAGTAAACCCCAACATCTATATCGCGGGGCAATTAAGCGGGGTTGAGGGTTATGTTGAAAGTGCTGCGACGGGAATTATCGCGGCCATTAACGTAACAAGACGCTTAAAAGGCTTAACAAAAATAGATTTTTCCACCATGACAATGATTGGTTCACTACTCAATTATGTGGCTAACGCTAACCCGATTGGGTTTGCCCCAATGAATGCGAACTTTGGTATTTTCCCAGGTGCAAGGAAACTTAATCACCTGAAGATGGCTGAACGAGCAATTGCTCATCTTAAAGACTTGATTGAAGCGGAAAGTCTATGAACAAAACACTAAAAGAATATTGTGATTATTTAAAAGTAAATCGTAATTATTCGGATAACACGATTTTAGCCTACCAACTTGATATTGAAAAGTTCTACAAGTTTTTACTAGAAATAGGGCGCCTCGATAAAGATGTTAAGAAAGAAGATGTGCGTAATTTTATGAAGATTGAGTTTGACGGTGGGCTTTCAAAACGGACAATGAAACGACGTTTAAGTAGCCTTCGTGGCTATTATGAGTTTATGCATGAGCGTAAATATGTCGAGGATGATCCTTTTTTAAGAATCTCTAGTCCGCGCTATCATGCTGCTTTACCCAAAGTTTTATTTGATGAACAAATTCAACTGCTTTTTAAACATAATCGCGAAAGAAATGACAAACTTAAAGAACGCGATCAAGCGATTTTAGAAATAATGTATGCGACCGGAATGCGCGCTAGTGAAGTCGTAAATTTAACCCTCCAACAAATTAACTTTTCCGAACGGACGATAAATGTTGTTGGTAAAGGTGACAAAGAACGCATTGTCGCATTCACACGCGAATCCGCGGAAACACTAAAAAAATATATTAGTCGCTCGCGATTAGAATTACTCAAAAACCGAAAGAATCCCCTACCCACTAACATTGTATTTTTAAATCACCAAGGTGAGGGATTAACAATTCATGGACTGAGATATATTTTGTTAGCCATCGAACGTAAGACTGGCGAATATTTAGATTTACATCCACATATGTTGCGTCACTCCTTTGCGACTTATTTACTCGAACGAGGCGCAGATTTGCGCGTTATTCAAGAACTTTTGGGCCATGAATCACTAAACACAACGCAGATTTATACCCATGTCAGTGAAGATAAAATTAGAGAAGAGTATTATCACGCTCATCCACGGTCAAAAAAGAAAATCGTCAAGACGGAAACCAGCAGCGAAAATTAGTCTTGCTAGGTTTGTATTTTTCATCATAAATCAGTGTTATTTGCTTGTTTTTAACTATTTTTTCGGGCTTTATACCCACATTTCCCCCCATAATCTATTTGTGGTTTAAAGGCATTTTTTGTTGCTAGAGAGCATTACCTATGGTAATATACTTTAGACCTAAAAAGGTCACAGTACACACACGTTGGATTCAAACTCTATTGTCTAACTAAGTTAGTTGAGAATGTTCGAAGACGTGGAGGCTAAACATAAAGGAGGCTCATACAGATGAGTGAAGAAAAGAAAGTCGAAGTAGTCGAAGCAGTCGAAGCAGTTCAAGAAGGTGTAATGAAGGTTGCGATGCCAAGTGCAGACGCACCAGTAATTACCTCAAAGAGATTATTAGAAGTCGGGGCCTATTTTGGTCACCAAACCCGTTTATGGAACCCAAAGATGAAACCTTATATCTTCGGCGAAAGAAACGGTGTCCACATCATCGATTTAGACAAGACGATTGTTAAAATCGAAGAAGCTTATGCCGCATTAAAAGACATTGTTACCCGTGGTGGTAAGGTCTTATTTGTTGGCACCCGCAAACAACACGCCGACATTATTAAAGCCGAAGCAGAAAGAAGTGGTAGTTTCTATATCAACAATCGTTGGTTAGGTGGCACACTTACAAACTTCAAGACGATTGTTGGCCGTATTCGTTACTACCGCGAACTAGAGATGCAAGATGCTGATGGAACTTTTGAAAAGTATTCAAAAAAAGAAGCCAGTGATCTTCGCAAACTTAAAGATAAATTAGCCGCAAACTTTGATGGTATCAAAGAAATGCGTCGGGCTCCAGAAGCCATCTTCGTTGTTAGCCCATTAAATGAAGCTAACGCCGTTGCCGAAGCTAAAAAATTAGGTATTCCTGTCTTTGGACTAGTTGACACCAACTGTGACCCAGATTCAGTCGACTACTTTATCCCATGTAATGATGATGCAACCAAAACTGTCCATTTAATGCTCCAAGTTATTGCTGATGCAATCGTTGAAGCAAGGGGCGGAATTACTGTTGTTGCTCGCGTTGCTGATGACGCAGCCGGAAACGAAAATTTAGATGATGCAATGAAGAAATTACCAGTTGACAACAGAAGAAACAATGATGGTCAAGATAGACGTCCACGTAAAGTTTGGACCGACCATAGTGATAAACCAGGCAACAGACCTGCAAGACCAAGAAGAGAAGGAGATAAAAGATAATGTCAAATTTAATCGAATTAATTAAGATCCTCCGCGAAACTACCGGCGCCGGGATGATGGATTGCAAAAAAGCTCTCCAAGAAAACAATAATGATGTCGAAGCCGCTAAAGATTGGCTTCGTGAAAAAGGCATTACAACTGCCGCTAAAAAACAAGCAAGAATTGCGGCCGAAGGTTTAACAATTGCTAAAGTTACACCAACTCACTCACTTATTGCTGAACTAAACTGTGAAACAGATTTCGTTGCTCGCGGTGATGCATTTATTGAATTAATCAATCAAATCGCCGATTTGCTCCTTGAAAAACTTCCAAAAACACAAGAAGAAGCACTTGCTTTTATTGATCCAATTTTAGTGGTTGCAACTGTTAAAATCGGTGAAAAACTTTCCTTCCGTCGCTTTGAATTGCTCGAAGTGGCCGGAAAAGACGCCTTTGCATATATGCACATGGGTGGAAAGATTTCGAGTTTAGTTGTTTTAGAAAAAGCCGATGAAGAACTAGCTCGCGGTCTTGCAATGCACATCGCTGCTAATGCTCCACGCTATATCAAACTTGATGATGTTAGTGCGGCGGAAATCGAACATGAAAGAGCCATTCAGTTTGAAGCTGCTAAAAATGATGAGAAGTTAGCTGGTAAACCACAAGCAATGTTAGATAAAATCATTGACGGTAAAGTCCGCAAAACATTTGCGGAAGTTGCGCTCCTTGAACAAATCTACTTAATGGATGGAACCAATAAGGTTAGTGAAGTCCTCAAACAACACGCTAATAACGTGGTTGCCTTTTACCGTTTCCAAGTTGGTGAAGGTATTGATAAGAAAAAAGACGACTTTGCTGCTGAAGTTATGGCGGCGACGAAATAACAACTATTTTACAATTAAAACACCCGTTTGGGTGTTTTTCTTTGGAGAGAAAATATGGAAAAATATAAGCGTGTCATCTTAAAACTTAGTGGCGAAGCGCTAAGTGATAAAGAAAACAAAAAAATCTTTAAACCTGAGACCCTTACTTCAATTGCCCACATTTTAAAAGAATATCAAAAACTTGATATTCAAGTCGGGATTGTTGTTGGAGCGGGCAATATTTGGCGTGGAAAACTTGCAAGTCAAATGGGTCTAGACCCTGAAGATGCAGATTACATGGGCATGGTTGCCACGGTCATTAATGCGATGGCAATTAAGAGTGTTTTAGAACTCAATGGATTAAAAGCCAAAATTCTATCCGCTTTAGCTGTCGAAGATGTCGCAGAAAAACATGATAAAGAATTAGCTAAAAAACTTCTCAATGAAGGTTATATTTTAATCTTTGCCGCCGGAACAGGAAAACCCCACTTTACGACCGATACTTGTGCTGCGCTTAGAGCAGTTGATATTGATGCAGATGCAATATTCATGGGCAAAGAAGGAGTCGAAGGTGTTTATACTTCGAACCCACTTGTCGATAAAGACGCTAAGTTAATCCACACTGCAAGTTATTGTGAAATGATTGCACTCGACGTTCAAGCTCTTGATTTAAGTGCACTTGAAGTTTTAAAAGATACCAATATTACATTAAGAGTTTTTCAAATGAATAACCTTGAAAACTTTCTTAAAGTTCTAAAAGATGGTAAAATTGGTACAGTAGTTAGAAAGGATAAACAATAGTTATGAATGATATTTTTGCTTTAGAAGCTCATGAAAAAATGAGCAAAACAATTGAAAGTCTTCACTCAACTTTAGCCACACTAAGAACAGGCCGGGCTAGTGTTGCAGTCCTTGATCGCGTCGAAGTTGATTATTATGGTGAAAAAACACCTATTTATCAAATTTCTTCGATTTCAACCCCCGAACCAACCCAATTATTAATTAAGCCTTATGATCGCAATGATATGAAGGCCATCCTCGCTGCGCTTAATGCAAGCGACCTAGGAATTAATCCAATTAATGATGGGACTTCGATTCGCCTCGTCTTCCCTGCCCCAACTGAGGAAAGACGTAAAGAATTAGCAAAAAGTGCGAAGAAATTTTGCGAAGACGCCAAAGTCGCAGTTAGAAATATTCGCCGGGATGTAAATAACGCCATTAAAAAGGATGACAGTCTCAGCGAAGACGAAGTTCGTCGTAGCGAAGAGTCAGTTCAAAAAGTCACTGATGAAATAACCAAACACATCGATGAAATCGCCAAAGAAAAAGAATCCGAAATCATGAGAGTATAAAAGGTTCAATAAATGAGCCTTTTTCTTTAGAAAAAAGTTTGCTAATTTACTCGTAAACTTTATATGGATAATTTGCCTAAGCGAAGCCTATTTAATGTATAATTATAAAGTATATGAAGAAGATTTTTGAGAACACAACAAAAGACAAATACGGCGTTCGGCACATTGCCTTTATTATGGATGGAAATGGACGCTGGGCCAAAATGCGAAATAGACCACGGACTTTTGGTCACCAAGAGGGTTTTAAGCGCCTCTTTGAAATTGCTGAAATTTGTAGTTATAAAAATATTGAAGTCATGTCGATCTATGCGTTTTCAACTGAAAACTGGAACCGCCCAAAAAGTGAAGTTTCATTTTTGTTTAATACCTTAGACAAAAGATTTGCGAGCGAACTTAAAAAAATGATGCGCTTAAACATTAAATTAGTCGTTTCTGGCCAAATCTCGCGCCTTCCAGAATCCACACAAACGGTTTTGGCGGAGGGAATTGCTGAAACTAGCAAAAACACTGGATTGATTCTTAACGTTTGTCTCAGTTATGGCGGTCGTGATGAAATCACCCGTGCTGTTGCTAAGATTTGTCAAGATTTCCGATTTGAGAAAATTTCTAAACAAGAAATCAGTGAAGACTTAATTGAAAAGTATCTCGATACTGCCGGCTTACCTAGTGTCGACCTCCTCATTCGGACGAGTGGGGAAATGCGGCTGTCAAACTTTATGTTATGGCAACTGTCATATAGTGAATTAATCTTTCCAAGTATCCACTGGCCAGACTTTAATGGCGAAGAATTGGAAAAGTGTCTAGTCGAGTTTGGGCGAAGAACGAGAAGGTTTGGGGGGTTAATTGATGAAAAAGCTTAATGAAAACATTAAAAAAACAATGACCGCCCGAATAATCACGGGCTTCCTATTAATGATTGTCGCCGTCCCAATTTTCTTTGTTGGCGGTTGGTGGTATGTTAGTTTAATTCTTATCGCTCTGATTATTGCCACAACCGAATTTCTTGCTGCCGCAAAGGTGAGTCGGATTTATTGGTTGATTTATTTCTTCACTTATATTGCGATTACATCATTGACCTTCTGGGTTTTTATTAAAAATAATATGCGGACTAATGCACTTGAAGGTCACTCGCTTTTTGATCTAAGTTTATGGAGTCTCCCACGTGGATTTATTGAGTTAGATATTTCAACGCTTGGTGTCGTGGTTATTATGATTTCATTATTTGCGCTTCTGATTTTTGATCGGAACTTCCAATTTGAAATCGCAACTTATATGTTTATTATGATTGTTCTTGTCGGAATTGGTTTCCAATCATTTTTGTTCTTGCGATTTTATCCGCTTCAACAAGGTCATGTAAGTTCAGGCTTTCAACCCAATTGGCTCACGAGTAGTTTCTTGTTGCTCTATATTTTAATTGGGACAGTTGGTAACGATATTGGCGCGTATTTCATCGGCGTTTTATTTGGCAAAAACAAGATGGCTCCACGTGTTTCACCCAATAAGACTTGGGAAGGATTCATCGGAGGGTATGTCATTAGTGCAGTCTTAAGTTTCACTTTCGCACTTGTAGTTTCCTTAACCGGTAATCCACTTATTCCTGTTTTATCATTCCAGGGGGATACCTGGTATCTGCTTATTATCTTTTCACTAGCAATGCCTTTACTAGCAAATATTGGTGATTTATTCTTCAGCATCTTAAAACGTAACTTTGCAATTAAAGACTACGGGAAGATGCTTCGTGGACACGGTGGTATTCTGGATCGCCTCGATTCATTACTCATTGTCAGTCTGGCAATTTCGACAATTTTAACTTTAATTGAAAACGGTTTCGGCATCGTCTAAGGACTTGCCTAGAAATATGAGGTAGCAAAGATGACGATTTTACAAATATTACTTTTTATATTGATGCTGGGAATTTTAATTGCCCTGCATGAATTAGGCCATTTTATTGCCGCTAAAGCTTTTAATGTCTATGTTTTTGAGTTTGCCGTTGGAATGGGCCCAAAGGTTATCCAAAAAAAAGGCAAAGAAACTAAATATACACTTCGGGCGTTTCCAATTGGTGGATATGTTGCGATGATGGGTGAACAAGAAGATATGCCTGAAGGTATTGAAATTACCGAAGATATTAGTAAACGCAGTCTTAAGGCAATCAATCGCGGGAAAAAAGCCGTCATTATGAGTGCTGGTATTATTGTCAATTTATTACTGGGACTTTTTATCTTTGCGATTGCTAACCTGACAACTACACAAACACAATTAACAACCGAACTTAGTGTTGCTCCAACCTCGATTGCTTATGCACAAGGGATGAGAGATGGCAATAATTTAGATTTTGAAGAAATTATAATCGATGGTGGAATCCTCCAATCATTTGGGGATGCGACGGTTTCGAGTCAAACCGACAAGGAATATTATGTTTTATTCCAACCAAAATCATTCGCTGATCTAGCATTTGCAGAGCAAAATATTGTCTTAATTGAACAAACCGTCACAAGTGTTTATCAAAATGAAAAAGTTTATAAATTAACCGCGACTGATGAAGTAACTGTCACGCTTACTTATCTTGTCGGTGAGACTGCTGAAACAGTGACAAAAACACCGGTTACTTTAACGCTTGATACTGTTAAAGTTGGTAATGATTTTGTCCTTAGCAACTTTGGTGTTTCCCTAAGCAAATATCAATACCGCTACAACTTTGGGCAAGCAATGATGCAAACAGGCAAAGACTTTACAACGAGCGTAACCGCAGTTGCACGGGGACTTGCCTCATTGTTTACGCCTTCAGGTATTGGCAATGTCAGTGGACCTGTTGGTATCTTTACGCAAGTTAGTGGCGCGCTTACTAATTTTGGGATTGGTCAATATTTATTCTATTGGGGCTTAATTAGCGTTAACTTAGCAATCTTCAACCTGCTACCATTCCCTGGGTTAGATGGTTGGCATCTGGTAGTTACAGCCTTTGAAGCGGCGACCCGTAAAGAAATTAATCCTAAAATTAAGAATATTGTTTCTACAATTGGACTTATCCTTTTACTTGGATTAAGTTTTGTCATTTTACTAAAAGATATTATAGGACTCTTCTAGATGAGTGAACTTACTAAACGTTTTTTAGAATCGATTAAACTTGAGGGTTCAGATCTATTTGATTTGGAACTCACCCAATATAAGAAAAGCGCAGATGGTCACTGGATTTATTACTTTCAAAAACATAGCCCTTGGCACTTTGAAGGCCTTGAGTTATTTTTAGCGCACGTTGAACAATATGTCGGATACCAATTAGAAATTGTTTTTTCCTATTCCTTTGCCCCCAAACTCGAGGATGCACTTGAGCTATTTTCTTCGTGGTTTATGCGAAGACACTTTATTCCTTGCCCGTTTATCACTTGCGAAGAAGACGATAAACTTGTCTTTAAATTTGAGAGCGAAGAAAACTCAAACAAATATCGGGCGACTGTTGAAGATTTTGTCTTACTTCTAAAAACAATTCACTATCCCTTTGAAGTCGAAGCAAAACTGCTTGAAAGTGAGGACGGCGAAAAAGACGAAGAAGAACTTGAATTAAGTTCACAAACTTCAGAACAAAGCCTTAATGAAGATAATCTCCCTGATGAAGTCCCACCTCCTAGCGAAGACTATGAACCAGAAGGTGATGAGGGCTATGTTAGTCCGGTTTCTGTCAAACATGGCAGCGAAGTAAACGAACTTCTATTAGCTAATCTTGAAAAGATGAAAAAAGAGAGAGCGGAATCCAAAATCCGTGATTTTAAAGTAATCAATATTGAAGATATTAATGAAAATAGTGGCCATGTCGATTTTGTCGGAAAACTATTTTCAATCCAAATGAGAAAAACCCGTAAGGGTGCAACAATGTTTGTGATTGGTGTTGGTCATAACGGCGCAGGTATATTTGTTCGAGCGATGATCCAAGAACGCCAAAAAAATAAACTAAATGAATATAATGAATATAAAGTTGGGTTTAATGTCCGGGTGACTGGCCGCGTCGACCTTGATCAATATGATAAGAGTGTGGTCGTCGTTGTTTCTAATATTGAACAGTTACCTCCAGATGAGTTACGCATTGATGATTTTGAGGGACCAAAGAAACGGATCGAATTACATGCCCATACGAAGATGAGTGTGATGGATGGAATTGGCACGATGGATGGCTATCTAAAGTTAGCTAAAAATATGGGTCACACCGCTTTTGGCGTGACTGATCACGGGGTCGTTCAAGCTTTTCCTGATGCGCAGAAATACGGGACTCAATACGGGATAAAAATGCTCTATGGGACCGAATTTTACATGATTGATACTAAACCTGACTATATTGAAAATCCCAGTCCTATTAGCCTTAATGCCGCTACCTACTGCGTTTTTGACTTTGAAACAACGGGGTTAAGTGCAAGATATGACCGGATCATTGAATTTGGGGCTGTTAAGTTTGAAAAAGGAATGATTACTAAAAGGATCGATATATTAATTAACCCTGGTAAAGACATTGTCTTATCCAAAAAGATTATTGAAATCACCGGCATCACAAATCGTGAACTGGCCCATAAACCAACAATCGATAAGGTAATTGATCAAATACTTGAGTTTATTGGCGACTCGATTCTCGTCTCGCATAACGCCCAGTTTGATATGTCGTTCCTGCAAGAAGCACTTAAAGCTCTCGGCCGGCCGTTACTTAAAAATCCAGTTGTCGACACCTTACCGCTTTCTTACTTTATGTTTCCAGAAACACGCGCTCATAATCTCGGCGCTTTAGCACGGGGATTTCAAGTTCCGTTCGATGAAGTTAATGCTCACCGTGCTGATTATGACGCAGAAGTTTTAAGCGCGATTTGGCAAGCAATGTTAGTTGTTTTGACCAAGGATAATACTGAACTTAGACACATGGACTTAGCCCAACTTGAGGCTAGTCAATTAGTATTTAAACATCTGCGGCCAATGCATGTGGTTGCCTATGCTAAAAATCAAGCAGGGTTACGAGACTTATATAAACTAATTTCACTTTCGCATATTAATTATATGGCGGAAGTTCCTAAAATTCCTCGTCACATTCTTGAACAATATCGCGAGAATTTATTAATCGGTAGTGCTTGTAATAACGGCGAAGTGTTTAAAACCGCAACAACTAGATGTGAAGATGATTTAGTTGATGTGATGCGTTTTTATGATTACATCGAAATTCAACCACCAAGCAACTATTCTTTTCAAATAAACATGGGCTATATCGATGATAAAGAAACACTTTATCGTTACTTAAAGGATATCGTTAAAGCCGCGAAGATGGCTGGCAAAATCATTGTCGCGACGGGTGATGCTCACTATGAAAATCCTGAAGATAAAATTTACCGTGATGTTTATATTTCGGCAAAGGCTGTTGGCGGAATTAACCACCCATTAATGCCATATAACCGTGATAAACTCGCACCATTTGATAATCCCGATCAACATTATCGGTCGACGAGCGAAATGATGAATGAATTTACCAAAGATGGGCTATTCACTTATGAACAGGCCTATGAATATGTTGTAACAAACACCCATGTTGTCAGTGATTTAATTGAGGCAATTAAACCACTTAAAGAGAATTTATATACTCCAAAAATTGCAAATGTAAATAACGAACTACGTGAGTTATGTTTTCGTAATGCCGAAAAAATATATGGCGACCCTTTACCACCAATTGTTAGTGAACGACTTGAAAAAGAACTACACGGGATCATCAAAAATGAGTTTGGTATTATTTACTATCTTGCCTATAAAATTGTTAAAAAAGCCACTGATGATGGATTTATTGTCGGCTCGCGAGGCAGCGTAGGCTCATCCTTAGTTGCCACAATGGCAGAAATTACGGAAGTTAATCCCCTGGCCCCTCACTATGTATGTTCTAATTGTCATCATAGTGAATTTGAAACAGGAAGTGATGCCAAGAGCGGCTTTGACCTGCCGGCTAAAAAGTGTCCACAATGTAAAACACTGATGAAGGGCGAAGGTCAAAACATTCCGTTTGCAACTTTCCTTGGTTTTAACGCTGAAAAAGTTCCTGATATTGATCTTAACTTTCCGGGTGATTATCAATCCATCGCTCACGATTACACCAAAGAACTATTAGGGGAGAAAAATGTTTATCGCGCTGGCACAATTGAAACCGTCGCTGAGAAGACGGCTTTTGGCTATGTCCGTGGTTACTTTGAAAGAACTGGTCGTAATCCTAATGAAATTTCGAAAGCGACGATTGCTTATCTAGCAAGTGGCGCTCAAGGAGTCAAGCGAACAACTGGTCAACACCCAGGCGGAATCATTGTTATTCCTGATGAATATGATGTTTATAATTTTACGCCAGTGCAATACCCGGCGGACAATATTGACGCAAGTTGGCAAACAACCCACTTAGATTACCGTTCTATTCATGACAACGTCTTAAAACTCGACCTTTTAGGACACGTTGATCCAATGGCGTTAAAAATGCAGGCTGATCTAACACACCTAAAAATTAATGATATCCCTATGAATGATAAACAAGCTTTATCGTTGTTCAGTTCCACCAAGGCCTTGAAGTTAGAACATAACTATCTCAAAGAAAAAAACGGAGCACTAGGGATTCCTGAATTTGGTACGACCTTTGTCCGCGGACTTTTGATGGAAACCAAACCGAAATCGTTTAATGACCTCCTAATTATCTCGGGGCTTTCCCATGGCACGAACGTTTGGGCCGGAAATGCACAAAAACTAATTAGCGACGGCGTGACTGATCTTGCTGGCGTGATTGGTTGCCGTGATGATATTATGACCTACTTAATGAGTATGGGAGTCGAAGGAAGTATTGCCTTTGAGACGATGGAGCGTGTTCGTAAGGGCAAGCAAATTGGCGAAAAGAACGAAGCAATTTTAAGAAAATTTAAAGTTCCTGAATACTATATTGAAGCTTGTAATAAAATATCATACTTATTTCCTAAAGCCCACGCGACCGCCTATGTAATGATGGCAGTTCGGGTTGCGTATTTTAAGGTGTATTATCCCCTTGAATATTATGCGACTTTCTTTAGTGTAAGAAGTAAACAATATGACATTAAAGCCATGATTGATGGTGCGCAAATGATGTTGCAAAAAATCTCTATGATTAATGATGCACGTGCTAAAAACGCCCTCACACCTAAAGATGCTGAAATCGAAAAAACCCTGCATATTGCCATTGAAATGGTCGACCGAGGTTATAAAATGCTTAATGTCGACCTCTATAAGAGTGCGGCCACAAGTTTTACAATTGATTACGAACGTAAGGCGTTAATTCCGCCAATCAACGTTGTTGATGGACTTGGGGACGGGACTGCGCAGACAGTTGTTGAGGCAAGAAATAATGGTGTATTTATTTCTATCGAAGATCTTGTCGCACGGACAAAATTAAACACAGGTAATATTGAACGGCTAAAAGAATTGGGTGCTTTAGATAATCTTCCAGAAACCAATCAAATTAACCTTTTTGATTTTAGTTAAAAGGACTATAATAGTAGGGATGTCGGGACGTAGCACAGCTTGGTAGTGCGCCTGGTTCGGGACTAGGAGGTCGTGGGTTCGAATCCCATCGTTCCGACCATTATTTTTTGAAACCGCTCCCTAAATTTGCACCAAAAGTGGGTACAATTGAAAGGGAGTTTTTTTATGAAAACAAATGTAACTTGGTGCATTTTATAAAGATTGTTACGCCGATCTTATTTTAAAACTTTATTGCAAAGCAAAACGCGCAAGATGGTATAATCAAGATGATAATTTACAAACTAACTAATTATTCAAGAGGAAACAAATATGACAGATACTAAATGGCTTGCGATTTACGAAGAGTTTATTACAAAATTAAAAGAAACAAGACCAAATGGCCCATATAATAAATTGGACATTTCTAAGCATTACACTAATGAAAGTGTGGGAATGTATGGATGGCGTTATAGTAGACACCATATTGATGAAATCAACATTAGTGGTGCGACTTTAAAAGATATACCTGAATTTAAAACAGGAGATTCTATTATTGTTGATTTTAGCGAACGTTTCTTATTACATTATATGATCGTCTTAGCGGGAAATACTATGCCAAACCACGGGATGGTGACACCGTTGATAAAAAGCGGACTTACAAGCGCCGAAGCTATAAAGAAGTGGGATGAACTTGTCGTAGAAGCTTGCAAAACATATAACATTGAATATGTACCAGGATGGACTAAAAAATTAACGATATTCCATAGAGGAACATCTAATTAAGCAATTATTATTAGTGGTGTAGTCAACGCAATCGAACAATTAGTTTAGGGAAAGACATTTAACTGTCCCCACTTTGTTCCATAGGAACATTGAGGTCTATCTTGTAATGAGGTAGGCTTTTTTACTTTTAGATAGCGAATCTTAAACATTTGCCGATAAAATTAAGATTATTTTAGATGGCGTTTGAAGAAAAGTGTTAGTTTTTCATATGGGACCATATGATATACTAAAAAAAAGTCACTTATATTCATGGAGGAAATTTTATGAAACGGATCACTCTAATTTTTGGTCTCACAATGATTGTTTTTGCGGCGACACCTAATTACGTAGGGGCAAGTGCTAATTCCGCCCAACATTCCTTTAGCGGCACTTATGCTTCAGGCGTTCTCGTTACCGATGAAGAATCACCAATTATTGTCACCAACGAACAATTGGTTTTCAATATTTTTAATTTCCCCAAGAATTATGATGAACGTTTAGAAGATTATGATGCACACGTTAGTGCAACTTATACGTTTGAGAACCCCGCGGATTATGAGGTTACTGCCAGATTGGTTTTTCCCTTTGGAAGGCAACCAGACTATATAGATAATGACGTTTTTGCAGATATAATTGATCATTATGAGGTTAAAGTCGATGATGTCGCGGTTGATGCTACAATCCGCCATACCTATCAAAGTTATCGTGAATTTAATATTCTCAAGGATATGGACCTAATTCATGATGGGTTTAAAAGTGATGATTACTATAATGAGGACTTACAAAT
>Ga0265295_1004859_pt1 | contig 17734 bp, 11 predicted proteins | sample Munlansysbiofilm_FD_192503 | JGI IMG/M metagenome (GOLD analysis project Ga0265295, IMG submission 192503) | Leachate microbial communities from a municipal landfill in Southern Ontario, Canada - Methane capture system biofilm | ecosystem: Engineered > Solid waste > Landfill > Unclassified ...
GCTAATGCCATTCTCGGTGTCTCCATGGCTGTGGCTCGTGCTGCTGCCGACTACCTTGGTCTGCCCCTGTACAAGTACCTTGGTGCCTACCATGCTTGCGTGCTTCCCGTGCCGATGGCCAACATCCTCAACGGTGGCGCTCACAGCGACAACAAGGTTGACTTCCAGGAGTTCATGGTAATGCCCATCGGAGCTCCCTCGCTGCGCGAAGGTCTTCGCTGGACCGCTGAAGTCTTCCACAATCTCAAGTCTGTCCTGAAGGCAAAGAAGTACAACACCTCTGTTGGTGATGAGGGTGGTTTCGCCCCCGACCTGCAGTCCAATGAAGAGGCCCTTGAGGTCATCATGGAAGCCATCAAGAAGGCTGGTTACACCACCGGTCGTGACGGCGACTTCATGATCGCTCTTGACCCCGCTTCCTCTGAGCTCTACGACGAGAAGACCAAGACCTATACCCTCAAGTGGACCACCGGGGAGAAGCTGACCAGCGCCCAGATGGTAGACCTGTGGGAAGACTGGGCCAACCGCTATCCGATCATCAGCATCGAGGACGGCATGGCTGAGGATGACTGGGAAGGCTGGAAGATGCTGACCGACCGCATTGGTGATCGTGTCCAGCTCGTCGGCGACGACCTCTTCGTAACCAACGTAGAGAGACTGAAGATGGGTCTTGAGAAGGGCGTTGGCAACTCCATCCTGATCAAGGTCAACCAGATCGGCACCCTGACCGAGACCTTCGAGGCCATTGACCTTGCAAAGCGCAACGGTTACACCTCCGTCGTTTCCCACCGCTCCGGTGAGACCGAGGACAACTTCATTGCTGACCTCGTAGTCGCACTCGAGACTGGTGAGATCAAGACCGGTAGCATGAGCCGCTCCGACCGCCTTGCAAAGTACAACCAGTTGCTGAGAATCGAGGACTACCTCGGTGATACCGCAAAGTATGCTGGTCGTGAAGCGTTCCGCGTGCTGTAAGGCTGGAACTGCACAGTAAGTATTTTTGGGGCCATCGCATTGCGGTGGCCCTTTCGCTTTTGAAAGGGGGTTTGCATGGTGATGAAACCAAGACATCTGGAAAAAGGCGATACGGTTGCCACGGTAAGTCTGAGTTGGGGTGGCGCCGGAGATTCTGACCTTCTGTGGCGATATGAGACAGGCAAGGAACGTCTTCAGACAGTCTTTGGTCTGAAGGTGGTGGAGATGGAGCATACCCTCAAGGGGAGTGCGCTCATCAAACAGCATCCTGAATTGAGAGCCCGGGATCTGCACCAAGCCTTCGGCAATCCAGAGATCAAGGCGGTGTTCAGCTGCATCGGGGGAGATGACAGCATCCGGATGCTGCCCTACATCGATTATGAGCTGCTCTCCCGCAATCCAAAGATATTCCTTGGTTACAGTGACAGTACGGTCACTCATCTGATCTTGTACAAAGCTGGGATATCTTCCTACTACGGTCCTTCTGTACTGGCAGAGTTTGCGGAGAACCTTGCCATCTATCCATACACCGAGCAATGGGTGCTCAAGACGCTCTTCTCAAACAAGGAGGTAGGTCTTGTTCCCATGCCGAGTCACTGGACGGGGGAGCGTATGCCCTGGACAGAAGCAAATCGTAACAAGGCGAAAGCCATAAGCCTGCATGAGGGGGCACAGGTGCTTCAGGGGGAGGGCATCATGGAAGGCTCTCTGTTGGGCGGCTGCCTTGAAGTACTGGATATGTGCATAGGAACCGAAATCTGGCCCGATTTCGCCGATTGTTTGCTCTTTCTGGAAACGAGCGAGGAAACAGTGAGTCCCCAACGGTTCCAATACTTGCTCAATCGCTTGATGGGTGCAGGCTTTTTCGACGACTCAAGAGGGCTTCTGTTTGCCAAACCCTATCAGGGCATCTACCAACAGGAGTACCATGACATCCTGAAGAAGACCCTTGCAGAACATGGTCTGGAAAATCTGCCGGTGGCAGCCAATCTGCCCTTCGGCCACAACGAGCCGATGTGCATTCTCCCCTATGGGGCAACTGGACATTTTGATTGCAGCACCAAACAGTTCACACTTCTGGGTTCTGCCGTGAGCTGAACGCAGACCTGCATGCAAACCGGACTGCTATCAGACCTGCACAAAGCTGTGCCAGATCGGTCCATGTACCCAGAACTCGCGTACTCTCGAAAAGGGGAAGGCTGGGAAGCGAGGAACCTTGGTAGTTGCAGATGAGAGCGACAAAGAGGTTGTTCGCAGCATGCACAGCCAAGGCTATCTCAAAACCACCGCTTTCAAGGCTCATATAGGTGACCAAGAAGCCAAACAGGGCATAGTAACCCAGCACGATCGAAGGAGACTGGGCTTGGGCAAGTTCCCGGTTTCCTAGATGGGGAAGGGCAAAGAGAAGTGCAGAGAAAAGGCTTGCCCAAAACCGGTGAAGCGGGCTTACTCCAAGCGTCTTTCCTGTGACAATGCGTATCGGAAGGATGCGGAAGAGCACCTCCTCTGAACTGGTCTGGATCGGGGTGATTGCAACGACCAAGGCCAGCATCAGCACCTTCTTGTGAAACGGAGCCGGGTAGATGTCCACTGATGCAGGATCGGTGAGAAAGAAGTAGAGCAGAAAAAGGATTGCCGTGAGGAAATAGGCCAAGAACGCTCTGAAAAAGAGTGCGAGTCGGAAGCGGCTGTGATCGGTTGCAAGCTGGGGGAAGGATCGGCTGAGCAAAAGGTGAAGGGCCGCCACAATGCCTAGGCCCATGGCTAGGAATGGGGCATTTGCTGTCAGGTAGGGAAGGCCGAAGGGTTGGAGGAGCTGGACGGCGAATGGTCCGAGCAAGATCCAGAAAGCACTGACCAACACCATGGAAAGTGCGAGCGAAAGGCTTTCTCTCTGGTAGGTATGCCCGAAATGCTCCTGCTTTCTCTTCATTTGTTGCTCTTTGTCCATGACGTAGGCTCATGGTACACACAAACATGGTATACTGCAATCCATGAGTATCCAAACAAAACGCTCGTATGTTCATCAAGCGTTCGAACAAGGGTATGTCTGTGTGTTCCCGACGGAGGTCGCGGCACGGTCGTACCTGCTTGATTACGCTTTGCATAGCAAGAAGGGTGCCATTCTCAAGGAACGGGCCATCTCCTTCGACACCTTCCGATCCTACTTCCTCACTCGTCATGAGACGTTGCGTCCGTCCAATGAGCTGATCAGAAGGCTGTTCATCCACCAGATGCTCGGAGAGGGAGCGTCTCTCTCTTCCTTGCTCAATCCTGCATTTCCTGAGGCAAACAACCGGTTTGCAAGCTATCTTGCCCGGTTGCTTCCCCTCCTCTCTGCAGCCTGCGATGAGCAAATCCTCAACACGCTGGACGCAAGTCTTGCCCAGGATCTTGTGTTGCTCTACCAACGATATTCCCAGTTTCTGGCTAATCATCAGCTTTTTGAACCGCGCTATGAAGCGGTGCAGGGCCTGCCGCCTGCCAATGAGGGGAAGCAGTACTGCATCCTCTTCAGTGATACCATCAGTGGAGCACAAACACTGTATGAGCAGTTGGGAAGCCCCGCTTACCTGAAGCTACTGGAGAGCCCTCAGCCATCTGAACCTTCCTCGCTTACCGTGTACCCCAACCACATCCAGGAGATTCGCTCTGTCATACGGTCGGTCCATGCCCTGCTTGAGCAAGGAGTGGGTGCTCACTCGATTCTCATCGGCTGTGCAAGCATGGATACGTTGTTGCCTACCTTGGCAGAGGAAGCCCGTCGGTACGATGTTCCTCTTTCTGTTCGGGAGGGGAAATCCCCGCTGTCCTATCCCAGCGGCAGGTTCCTCTCTCTTTTGCAAGAGGTGTATGACCAGCAATTCAGTCTGGAAAGCATGAAGTCCCTGTTGCTCGACCCAAGCATTCCGTTCTCACATCGTGATGTCCTGCACCGTTTTCTTGCCCGCGCGGTGGACAAGTCAATTGTGAGAGGTTCCTATGAGATGCGTGACCAGTACACGGAGATGTTGGGACAGCGTGAATTGGTGACGTGGTACAAGGATTTCAAGCGCAGCATCACCTCGATGGTCACCGCAAGCGGTATCGAGGAGCTCAGGCGCAAGCTCAACCATTTCCAGGATACCTACTTTGTCAGCGACCAATGGCATGGGACTGCAGACGAGGAGGTGTACTCCTTCTGTCTCGATGCCATGCAACAGCTGAAGTCTGCAATGGAGAGTTGTAATCTTGCTTCCTACCCCAACATCTTTTCGTTGCTGCTCTCTCATCTGGAGACAAAAACCTATGTGAAACAGGAACGAGAGATGGGGATTTCGGTCTATGGGTGGCCACAGGTGGCGCCCCTGATCGGGGAGCATTGCTTCATCCTTGGGCTGGATCAGGAGTCCTCGGTTTGTCAGGATGCACCCCTTTCGTTCCTCCCCGAGTACGTGGATTCATCCTTCAGAGAGGGTATCGATACCACCCTTGCCAATCTCAAGGTTGCTTGTCTTGGGCCCGCTTCTGTGCACCTTTCCTGTCATAAGAGAAGCTATGAGGGGGAATCACTTCCTCCTGCCTACTTCTTTGAGCAGGATGCGCTGAAGGATGGAACGGTGGACCTGAGCCTTGATCCCTATCAGGAGGAACTGCTTCTGTATGCAGGAAAACAGACTCCCTCGGTGAAGGCGACCAGAAGCCAGCAACAGTGGTTTTCCCGTGCTCTTTCGACCTCACTTTCACTGCGCAGCGATGATGCAGCCCGTCATCCTGTACAAAGAGCCTTGGTGGGTCGGCTCTACAAGGAAGAGGAGGGAGAGAAATATCTCTTCCTGTCTCCCACCAAGCTTGATCTTTTTCTTCGGTGTCCCTATGCCTTCCAGTGCCGGCACCTCTTGGGCCTCGAGGACAAGAACTATGATGTGCAGGCCCTTGACCATAGGCAGATCGGCAATCTGTTGCATGAAGTGTATCAGCGCTTCTTCTCAGAGATTGTCCTGTTTGATCCTGCCAAGATTCCTGAATATGAGAAACAGTTGCTCGCACACTTCGACCAATGTCTGGTGGACTACTTCTCCCATACTGGGCCCACGCCCTCGATACGCAGGTATATGATTGCTACCTTCCGAGAGCAAGTGCTGGCAATTCTCGGAGAGGAAGCGCGCCTGTTTGCCCAGACACGCTCAGTTGCTACAGAGCATGTGCTCACCTACAAGGAGGATGGACTCGAGCTGTATGGAAGGATCGACAGGATCATCAGCCTCGGAGCAGAGGAGGATAAACGCTATGCTGTCATCGATTACAAGAAGTCCACGGTCAAGGCAAAACGGGTCAACGAGGAACTTGCTTCCTATCAGCTTCCTCTCTACCGGTATCTGGTGGAGCATGTGATGGGGGGAAAGACGGCCAATGCCGCCTACTACAGCATCGCTGAAGGCAAATACTACAGCCTCTGGGATCATGAGGATGATGAGAAGGCTCTTTTCTGTGATGATGCTTTGGCCGAACGGCTTGCGAGAATCAAGGATGCGGTTGCCCAGGGGCTTCTCATGGCGACTCCTTCCAAGAAGAGTTGTGAAGGGTGTGCATATCGCTCGCTCTGCAGAAGGAGATTTGCAACAGCATGACACGATTTGAACAATTGCTCGCCCAACAGGGTAAAAAGCTGGATGATGACCAGAAGAAAGCCGTGTATGCAGACGCAAACTGCATCGTCAGCGCAGGAGCGGGATCGGGCAAGACCACGGTGCTCAGCTATCGGTTCCTGCGGTTGGTTCTGGAAGGAAAGGCAACAGCCAGAGAGATTCTCACCCTGACATTCACCCGCAAGGCAGCACGAGAGATGCACCAGAGAATCCATCAGCTCTTGCTTTCTGTCAAGGATGATCCGCGCATTGCTGCCCAACTTGCCCAGTTCGACCAAGCCCCCATCTCTACGTTGGACAGCTTCTGTTCTTCGATTGTCCGCAGCAGTTCTGTCTCGTACGGCATCGCTCAGGATTTTGCCATCGATGATGAACAGAACCTTGCCAATGCACGTCGGTGTGCAACTCGGTTGCTGGATGATCCGAACTGTTCGGAGGGTGCGAGCTTGATCAGCACCCTCTACTCCCCCGAAGACTTGATCGATTCGGTTCTTGTCCCCCTGATGACCCAGTACTACTATCTGCCACGTCAGGTTGCTGATGATGCAGAGAAAAGAATCATGGAAGCGGTCAAAGCGCGGTATGAGACGCTGATGGATTCGTTTCGTACACTGTTGCTTCGCTACAGTACGCTTGCCGACTCATCCAAGACCGTACAGGGGGTGCGGGAGGATGCTGTACAGATGCTGGATGCACTTTCTTCTGCCCAAGCAGAGGATGAGGTGTTCAGAATCTTGGCCTCTCCAGGGGGATTTCGCAGGAAGAGCGCAGGCAAGAGCGAGGATTTGCTGTATATCAAAGATACGTATGATTCGTACCTAGAGATGCGCAAGCTCCTCTGCCTCGCCTTGTCGGTTCTGATGGGCAAACACCAGCTGACAGCCATGATTGCATTTGTAACGCAGTTGGTGGAGGAGTACCAGAGGGAGAAGCGAAAGAGTGGCATCCTTACGTTTTCCGATGTTTCTTCCCTTGCTGTTGAAATCCTCAAGGAGAACAAGGCGCTGCGCAGGTATTTCAAGCGGCAATTCCGCTACATCATGATCGATGAGTTCCAGGACAACAACGAGCAGCAGAAGGAGTTGCTCTATCTGCTCGCCGAGCGTCTGGACCGGGAGGGGGAGGGCATTCCCCAGGCAACCGAGCTTGAACCGGACAAGCTCTTTTTCGTAGGAGATGAGAAACAGTCCATCTACCGGTTCCGAGGTTCCGATGTTCGTGTGTTCAAGCGTCTGGCGGGAGAACTGAAGGCAATCGGAGGCCAGCCGATTGAACTGGCAACCAACTACCGAAGCGAACCGGCTTTGATCGAGTGGTTCAATACTCTCTTTCCCTCCATCATGGCCAACGATGGGGAGGAGTATGAGGCTACATTTTCCAGCTTGAAGACAAGGCCTGCCAAAGAGGGTATCACCAGTACGGCTACCATCCTGATCAAACCGTATGAGGATGGGGAACGTGACGAAGAGGAGGAAGAGGCAAAGGACAGCGATGCAGAGGCGTATCGGGTTGCTCTTCTGGTCAAGGAAATGCTTTGTGGTGACAGCTATCTCATTCCCTCTCAACAGGGGCCGAGAAGGCCGAAGGCCAGCGATATCGCCCTGCTTTTGCGTTCAACGAGCAACCAACTGAGTTTTGAGCGGGCCTTCCGTCATCAGATGATACCCTACACGGTGCAATCTGCACGCTCTTTGATGCTTGAGGCCCTTGCCAGTGATTTCTATGCCATGCTTCAGCTGGCCCTGTACCCGGAGGATCGGCATGCCTATGCCACGGTACTTCGCAGCCCCTTCTGCAAGCTCAGCGATGCGGATTTGGTACTGGTACTTGAACAGCAAGAGCTTTTTTCTGTTCCAGCGAGACTTGGAAACGAGGATGTGACGAGGCTGGAAACAGTACGGGATTTCTATGGTACGTTGCTTGAGGCAATGGCACATGAGAGCCTCAGCCAGCTGGTCTACCGACTTTGGTATGAGAGTGGCTACTATCTCAGTTTGAGTGCTCACCCAGAATACCAGGCGTACCGTGAACACTACACCTTCTTCCACCGGCTTGCCCAGCAACACGAAGCGTCCGGGCACAGTGTCAGCCAGTTCGTCGACTATCTGAGGCAGAATCTTGCACAGAATGAGAAACTCGATGACCTTGAGGTGATCAATGAGGTTGAGGAAGGGGTGCAGATCATGTCGATCCACAAGTCGAAGGGTTTGGAGTTTCCCATTGTCATTGTGGCGAATGCATGCTCGAAGGGAAGGGCCCAGAAAGAGAAGCTGAGCACCTATGCGGGAGTGGCTTTGCCGCACTACCTCAACAGTAGGTTTCACATTTCTGCGACCAAGACCGAGATGGCCAGGCATGCCGGCACACTCTTTGATGAGGGGGAGGAGCAACGACTCCAGCTGGCTGAACTCAAACGGCTCTTGTATGTAGCGCTCACCAGGGCTGAGACCCATCTGGTGGTGAGCGGGGCTTTCGGCAAGAACAATCGTGCCCTCGGGGAAGGGAAGCAAGCCGATACCCTGATGCTTCTGATGACAAGGAGCCTTGCCCTCGATATCAGCAATCCCGAATACAAGGAAGGGCTGCTATCGGTTGAACGGATTTCATCCATCAGTGAAGGATCGCTCTACCAAGGGAGCAGTGAGTTGGAACAATCGTTTCTCGAACGCCTTGCCTCGGTTCGCACCTGGTATGAGAAGGCGTTGCCAGCCTTCGACCTCAGGCCGAATCGTTATGCAGTGACAGCATTGGTAGCGCATGAGGAGCAGCCACTTCCATCTGATCTTCCCTTGTTTGCCAGTGATGCGCTGCTCAGGGACCTTGAGCAGGATCTGAGTGCCTCCTTCGGAACATTTGTGCATTCACTGTGTGAGCAGATGGTGCTCAAACAGGATATTGGGGAAGCACGTAGCCTCATGCCGCAGGAGTTGATACAGGCATTGGGAGAACGGGAGCAGGCGATTGTGACCGAGGATGCCGTCTCTCTTGCTTCAGCTTTTTTCCAGAGTAGGTGGTATCACCATGAGGTTGAGCCCTATCCCGTTTCTGCTGAGGTTGGGTTTTTCAGCACCTTGCAGCATGAAGGCAGGACTGTGGCGGTTGAAGGATCGATTGACCTGTTGGTCGATCGCGGCGATCACTATCTGGTCATTGACTTCAAGACCGATCGCACACGGGATGCCGAGGTGCATCGGTTCCAGGTTGAGACGTACATGACGGCAGTCAGAAGAATCTACCAAAGGCCGACCAAAGGATGTATCGTATACCTTAGGGATGTTGATAGCATCGAAGTATGGGAAGGAGAGAATGATGATACGAATACCCTATGAGCAGGTACAGCAGATGTGCAAGCGAGTCCTGGAGAGCCGGAACATGAGAACAGAGGATGCAGAACTCAGCAGCCGCATGATTGCCCAGACCAGCTTGGAGGGTGTGTACTCCCATGGGCTGAATCGCTTTCCCTGGATGATCCGAAAGATTGATGCGGGAACCATGCTGGTGGACCAGCATGCTTGCACAGTGGCTTCTTTCGGAGTTCTTGAGCGTTGGGATGGCATGCGTGGGGTGGGGAATCTCAATGCCCATACCTGCATGCAACGAGCCATCGCATTGGCCAAGGAGCATACCATCGGATGTGTTGCCCTGAAAAACACCACGCACTGGATGCGTCCCGGGACGTACGGCTTGATGGCTGCTGAGCAGGGGTGCATCGGTATGCTTTGGACCAATACCATGCCTCTCATGCCTGCTTGGGGAGCTGTCAATGCAACGGTAGGAAACAATCCTCTGGTCCTTGCCATTCCAAACAAGGATGAGCCGGTATTGGTGGACATGGCCATGTCCCTTTTCAGCTATGGAAAACTCGAGACCTATGCACGCGAGGAACGCGAGCTTCCGGTTCCCGGAGGGTTTGATGAGAATGGCAATCTCTCCACCGATGCAAAGAAGATCATGGAGATCAGAAGACCCTTGCCGATTGGGTTCTGGAAAGGTACCAGCCTCGCCCTTGCCCTCGATCTCATTGCAGCAGCGCTCAGCGGAGGGGCGACCACACGCCGCATCGGCATGGAAGAGGGTGAGCTTGAAGCTTCACAGGTCTTCATTGCCATCAACATCTCAGCATTTCCCGACCAAAAGCAGATCGAGGAGGAGATTGCGGCAAGCCTTGCGCAGATCAAGGACTCACAACGGGAGGATCCTGCAGTTCCCATCCGCTTCCCTGGTGAGAAACGGCTCTCCCTTCGCCAGGAGAACCTGAAGCTGGGCATCCCTGTGGACGAGCGGATCTGGGACGAGATCTGCTCGCTCTAGATTGTTGGGAAAAGTAGAGGAAAGAGAACAACAACGGCCAGAAACCAAGCTCCATAGAGGACAAAGAAGATGCTCTGCATCCTTGCGATTGCTCTTCTTGTGAGCAGATGAATGGCCAGAACCACAAGATTGGCTCCCAAGAGCAAGTTCTCGGAGAGAACGGCGAGTCTGTTGGGGGTGATTCCGTAGCTTAAGAAGCGTTGGGTGATAGCCAGCAAGGCAGCCAGATCGATGGCAAACGCCAGAAGCGAGGCGACCACCAGCAATGGCTTGTACCAGGACTTGAGTTGCTCCTGCTCCCAAAGGTTCGCAGCAAGCAAGATCATCAGCAGTACCAAGGCAAGCAGAAGATCGATGCCCAACAAGAGGATGCGATCTTCTATGAAGCTGCCCTTGCCAAAAAGCAGGGCGAAGAGGAAGGTCCCCATCATCACGGTGAAAAGAGGGAGAAAGAGCTTGGCCAGCAGACGCAAAAGCGTTGCGATGCCAAGCTTTCTTGTTCCCAGCAGGTAGAATGCAAGCAGTGGGAGCGATGGGAAGACTGCCGTAAGGACAAAGCTCGAGATGAGACTCTCCACATCCATGCCGATTGCCTCAAACAGAAACAGGGTCAGCATCATCAGCACCATGACAGCGCAGAAGAGCAAGAAGGTGAGCAAAGCCGCTTCACAGAGGATTTGCAGATGGTTTGCCATATGTTCGGGCCAGGTGCGTCTCGGTTTGACGGTACCGAGCAGCAGTATACACAAGAGGGGGAGGTGCAGGGCAGTGAGGGCAAAGCTCTGGCGTGTCGGGGGAATTCGCAAGGTGAGGGAGAAGGTAAGGAAGAGTGCAAGCAGCGCGAGTACAAGGATGAAGCGGTAGATGCTGGTCCGTTGGTTGCCTCCGAGCAGTACTGCGAGAGGGGGAAAGACCAAGAAGCTCAGGTATAGGGCGTAATAGGGGAGGTTTGCATCATTTGGGGGAAACCCGAATAGGGCAGGAAGCTGGGAGACGATGACCTGAATGGAGAGCAGGATCAGCAGTTGTTTGGTGGTATAGGTTTCTATTGTCTGCTCGACGAGTTTGAATGAGGCTCCGAGGCGGTGGAGGGAGACCAAAGTGGCTTCCTCTCGGCCCAGCATCGTTTCCAACTCCTGTTGCATGGTCTGCTGCTCATGCAGTTGCTCTGTGTTCTTTCCTGCTTGCCACTGTCCTAACAACGATTCCATACACTTCCTCCACTTTGTAGAGTATCATGAAAAAAACAATTCGCGAGTGCTGAGGATACAGAAAAAGAGGGGTCGGCAGAATTCTGCCGACCCCCCGTTGTTGAACCAGGTGAATTTAGTAGCGGCCGTACAGCGGTCCGAACGTGGAACAAGCCCTGAAATCAGCACCTTCCTTGTCCATGCCGAGCATCGACCAGGCACTGGGACGGAATATGTCTTTCTCATCGACGTTGTGCATGCATACGGGGATGCGCAGCATCGAGCAGAGCGTGATCAGGTCGGCACCGAAGTGTCCGTAGCTGAGTGCCCCATGGTTGGCTCCCCAGTTCGCCATGACGGAGTAGACGTCCTTGAAGGGGCCTTCCTTGCCGTTGGTACGGGGGACAAACCACGTGGTCGGCCATGTCTGGTCGGTCCGCTTGTTGATGGTGTCGAATACTTCCTCTGGAACATCGCAGGTCCATCCTTCGGCAAGCTGGAGCACAGGGCCAACGCCCTTGACCAGATTGACACGGACCATGGTGAGCGGCATGCCGCCTTCACTGAGGAAGGTTGAGGAGAAACCGCCGCCACGGAAGTAACCGCAGTTGGCGACACTGAAGCGGGTGTTCTCCAGGGTTTTCTGCACATCATCTGCAGTAATCTCCCAGTACCGTTTCATTTCGCTTTCGCCTGCCTTGTTCTTCATCTGACCTGCTGCATCGAGGGTGGTTGCCCCGCTGTTGATGAGGTGGATGAAGCCATCCTTGGCAAGGCCGCTGGGCTTCCATCCGGTAACCCGCTCGACAGCCTCAGGGCTCCAATAGGTGCGTACATCACTGAAGATGGCAGCCCGGTTGGTGAGCAGTTTGCAGAAGAGCATGCTGATGCCGTTGAGATGGTCGTTCTCGGTTGCCATGACATAGGGCTCACGGATGCCGTTCCAGTCGAAGCTGGAGGTGAGCATCGTCTCCATGAAGTCGCCGTTCGGCCAGTGGTCGGTCCACTGTCTCTGGCCTTGGAAACCTGCAAACAGGGCGTTGTGCCCCAGTGATTCCTCGCGGAATCCAAGCGCTTCGAGCTGCTTGTTGCCGATCATCAGATCGCGGCAGATCATCGTCATCTTGGTGCAGTATTCCCAATCCTTGGCCAGTTGCTCATCGCTTCTCCGGTATTCCTCAGCGTTTACGGTATCTTCGGCTTGCATGCAATTTTCACGCACCCATGCAATGGCCTTCTTGTACTCGACGGGATCGAGAATGTCTTCGGCTATGCGTCTTTCGATTTCGCACATGTCCACGACTTCAGTGCGCATTCCCAGATAGTCCTGGAGCAGGTCCTGGTCGACCAGGGAGCCTGCAATACCCATCGACATGCCGCCGATGGAAAGATAGCTCTTGCCACGCATGGTTGCTACAGCCAGAGCAGCACGTGCGAAGCGGAGAATCTTCTCAGACACATCGTCGGGGATGGTGGTGTCACTGCTGTCCTGCACGTCGCGTCCGTAGATGCCGAAGGCGGGGAGGCCCTTCTGTGTGTGCGCTGCCAGGACTGCCGCCAAATAGACAGCACCTGGGCGTTCGGTTCCATTGAAGCCCCATACACCCTTTACGGTGAGGGGATCCATGTCGAAGGTCTCGGTTCCGTAGCACCAGCAGGGAGTTACCGTAAGGGTGACAGCCACTCCTTCCTTGGCAAACTTCTCTGCACAATCGGCACTCTGACGAACGCCCCCGATGGTGGAATCAGCGATGACGCACTCAACCGGTTCTCCGGTTGTATGGAAAATATGATCGCTGATCAGCTTTGCTGCAGCCTTGGCCATGTTCATGGTCTGGTCTTCAAGCGACTCGCGTACCCCTCTCTGTCTTCCATCAATGACTGGGCGGATACCGATCTTGGGAAGTGAGGATGCATACCGTCTCTCAGGACCTATGCATTTCATCTCAGATTTATTTGCCATACCATCCTCCTTGGTATATGATACTAAATGTAATCGTTTACATCAGGTGCAGTATGGCATACGATGGTTACAAATGCAATCGATTTTACGCAGGAGAGACCTATGTTGAAAACGCTATCCCCAATTCTGGGGCCGGAACTGTTGAAGATTCTTATGGAAATGGGTCATGGTGATGAACTGGTCATCGCTGATGGAAACTTTCCTTCTGCAAGCATGAATGAGCGGGTGGTGCGCCTTGACGGCAATGGGGCGGAAGCGGTGTTGCAGGCCGTTCTTACCGTCTTTCCGCTGGACAGCTATGCTCCCAACGCTTTTTTGATGGAGAAGGTCAAAGGGGATACGGTGGAAACCCCGATCTGGGCTTCGTTTGAGCAGATTGCGAAAGAAGGCGATCCGAACTTCAAGGGATTCGGCAATCTTGAGCGATATGCATTTTATGAACGCAGCAAAAAGGCGTATGCCGTCATAGCAACCAGTGAGTCGGCACTCTATGCAAACGTCATTCTCAAGAAAGGGGTGGTCGTCTAATCTGCTGTTGGGGTGGTCCACAGTGTCTTGTACTGGCGCGGACTCATCTGCATGTGGCTTCTGAACTGCCTGGCAAAGTAATTGGCATCCGAAAAACCCGTTTTTTCACTGATGCGTTCGATGCTGAGGTTGGTGGTGAGCAGCAGCGTTGAGGCATAGGCGATTCGGCGGTGGATGTGAAAATCCACCGGCGACCAGCCTGTGGAGTGCTTGAACTGGCGATTGAGCGTACTCGCACTCATATTGGAGATGGACACAAGCTCTTCGAGCGAGATGCTGCGGTCGAGATGTTTCTCCATATAGGAGATGATGCACTGCAGTCTGGGATCTTCCTGGTAGACGGTTCCTTTGCGTGAGGTGTAGAAGCGGCTGATGAGGATCATCAGTTGGAGCAACTTTGCATACGCCATAGCAGCGGCTCCGCTGCCGTAGTCCTGCCTCTCCGACTCTTTCTTGATGGCACCTACCAGCGAGAGGATTTCGGAGAGTTGGTGCCCGCTCAGACGAACAAGGGGGAGGTCTCCGTCCTCTTGCAGGAAGACTTCCCGAAAGCCGCTGACTTCCCGCAAATCGTGCAGATGCCCGGTGAAAGCTTTCTCTCCTATCAGGACATCATAGAGGACCAAGCCCTCGATATCGGCATATCCATGTACTGTTCCTGGCTTGATAAAGAAGACCATTCCCTCTTGCAGGGGACGGTTGTCTTGCTGCAAGAGATGCGTCCCTTTTCCTGAAGCAACCACTACCAGCTCATAGAACTCATGGCTATGCAAGGAAAAAGGAATTTCGGGATCGCGATGAAGGACCTTCAATGGCAAGCGATTTTCCCGAAAAAACATTGAAGAATGCAGTATATAACTAGACATGGTAAAATCGTGCTAGAATTTGATTATTCTGTCAAGGTAAATATGTGGAAAGATGCCAAACTTATGGATGTATTGCAGAACGAACAGGAGGGTAGCCATGTCACCGTATGAAACAGCCAAGTCACGATATGCGCGGTATGGAGTTGATACCGATTCGATTTTGGAACAGCTGGCGAAGATTCCCATCTCGATCCACTGTTGGCAAGGTGATGATGTCGGAGGGTTTGAACGCCCTGACGCCCAGCTTGCAGGAGGTGGCATCCAGACCACGGGCAATTATCCTGGCAAGGCAAAGACCATTGCACAGCTGCGTTCTGACATCGAGAAGGTGCTGACGCTGGTGCCGGGCTCTCATCGACTGAACCTCCATGCCTCCTATGGCGAGTTCGGTTCTGTCTTCGTCGACAGGGATCAGATCGAGGAGAAACACTTCCAAGGGTGGCTTGATTGGAGCAAGAAGGTTGGTCTTCCTCTCGATTTCAACGGGACATTCTTCAGCCATCCGCTTGCCGATGACGGGTATACCCTTGCCAGCAAGGACGAGCGCATCCGCCGGTTCTGGATCGAGCACGCCAAACGTTGTCGCAAGATAGCAGCTTGGATCGGAGAGCAGCAGGGTTCACCCTGCATCCTGGATACCTGGGTTCCCGATGGTGCCAAAAATTATACGGTGGACAAGTTCGGTTATCGCTCGATCCTCAAGGAGAGCCTGGACGAGATCTTTGAGACCGAGTATGACCCTGCGTTCATGCGTGATGCCTTGGAGACCAAGCTGTTCGGCATCGGAAGCGAGGCGTTTGTCGTTGGTTCGCATGAGTTCTACATGAACTACGCGGCACGCAACAACAAGATGCTGTGCATCGATATGGGGCACTTCCATATTGAGGAAGACATCTCTGACAAGCTCTCCTCAATCCTGCTTTTTGACGATGAGATTCTCTTGCATGTAAGCCGCCCGATGCACTGGGACAGCGACCATGTGGTACTGTTCAATGACAAGATCAAGATGGTTGCCGAAGAGCTGGTACGCAGCGGAAAGCTGGAGAATTCCCATATCGGTCTGGATTTCTTCGATGCCTCGATCAATCGCATCGGAGCTTGGGTAACAGGGGTGAGAGCAATGCGCAAAGCGCTGTTGTTTGCCTTGCTGCAACCCATCGATCTTCTGATCGAGTACGAGGAAGGTGGCAATGGGTATGGAGCCATGTCGCTGCTTGAGTTGCAGAACATTCTTCCTTTCGGTTTGGTTTGGGATGAATTCTGCAGTAGGCACAACGTTCCGTTGGAAGACGACCTGATCAAAATCATCGGTGAGTATGAGAACACGATCCTCAAGGAGCGATCATGAGTTTGCAGCAGCTTTTGGAACACTCCCGCCGGTATGGCAGCGACTCCGCCTATGTGTTGTTGGGAGGTGGCAACACCTCCTACAAGGACGGAAGGACCCTCTATGTGAAGGCAAGCGGACATGCCCTGGGAACCATCGGAAAGGAAGGGTTTGTGCGCATGGATCTGGATCTCTTGGACCAGATCTGGCACAAGCAGTACAGCGAGGATGATGAGGCGCGTGAGGACGAGGTGCTCAAGGACATGATGTTCTGCCGTTTGGAAGGCGAAACTGCCCGTCCGTCTGTCGAGGCGTTGCTGCACGCACTGCTTCCGTTCCCCTACGTGGTGCACTTGCATCCTGCTTTGGTGAATGGGCTGACGTGTGCCCGAGATGGGGAAGCTGCTGTCCATAGGCTCTTTGGTGATGCTCTCTGGGTGGAGTTGGTCAAACCAGGTTTCATCCTTGCCAATATTGTTCGCCAGCGTCTTCTCGAGCACCAGAAAAAGACTGGCAAGGTGTATTCGTTGATATTCCTGCAAAACCATGGAGTCTTCGTTGGCGGCCAGAGTCTTGAGGAGATTGAAGAGGTCTACCACCAGGTGCTTGCAACCATAGAGGCCCAACTGGTACGCAGACCCGACTTCACCGACCTTGAGGCAGATGCCCAACAGGTTGGCAGGATAGTCGATGCGTTGCAGGGTCTGAGCAAGGAGCATATCCTTTTCAGAAGCACGGTTGAGTTCAAGCACATCCTTTCCGATCGTTCTTCCTTTGCAAAGGTTTCTTCTTCGTTTACTCCGGACCATATCGTCTATGCCGGTTTCAAGCCGCTGTGGGTGGATGAGGGCTCTGATGTACGGGCAGCATTTGTGCAGTTCGAGCGGGAGCATGGGAGTGCCCCGAAGATTGTCTGTGTGCAGAATCTGGGTGTTTTCTCCCTCGGGGAGAAACCGCTTCCCCTGTTCTTCGATACGGTGGCCATCAGTGTGTACAGCGAAAGCTTCGGTGGGCAGCGGTTCATGGACGAGGAGATGATCACCTTCATACGGAACTGGGAAGTGGAGAAGTATCGTTCCCAGGTCTCCACCTCCTGAGGGGGGGGTGCTGGATGACTCTTGAGCGTCTGAATGCACAGTGCAACAAGGCAATGCCCTTTGTCACCCCCATCGGTGTGGTGCTGGGCTTGCTTTTGGGTTCGCGTCTTGCCCCGTTCAAGGGCTTGAGCACGCTCTTCTTTGCCATCATCACGTTTGTCGGTGCCTTGGGCATCAGCTATCGGCAATTTGTACGTGCCCTGCGTAATTTCAAGCATATCGTGTTTGTGCTGGTCAGTGCTCACATCTTGCTTCCGGTTCTGACAAAGCTGGTGGTCTCCTTGGTGTTTGGCGACCCGGATCTGATAACCGGTTTCATCCTCCTCTCGTCCATCCCGATTGCAGTCTCCTCTTTCATCTGGTGTACCATCTTTGACGGGGACGGTCCCTTGGCTCTCTCCCTCATCCTTCTGGATACCCTCCTGTCCCCGCTGATAACCCCATTGACCATCCGCTTGCTTACCGATGCTTCGGTGGCTTTCGACAGCAGGGGCATGATCACCAGCTTGGTGATCATGATTGTCATACCCTCCCTCTTGGGGATGCTTTGCAGCCAGTATTTCCCCAAGGCATCGAAAGCGGCTGTGCCGTATCTCAATCCGTTCATCAAGCTTTTGCTGGTTGCCGTGGTGGTGATACACATCGGCCAGCTTTCCGGAAAACTGGCGTTTTCCTGGCTCTACATTCCGTTGGCTCTGGTCAATGTGCTGGTGATCGCCCTCAGCTTCGTCGTAATCTGGTTTTTGGCTACCCATCTCTTGAAAGCAGACCGTGCATCGGTGGTCTCCATGACCTATACCGGGGGGATGCGCAACATCAGCGCCGCCTTGATCCTTGCAACACAGTTCT
>Ga0265295_1004860_pt1 | contig 17733 bp, 15 predicted proteins | sample Munlansysbiofilm_FD_192503 | JGI IMG/M metagenome (GOLD analysis project Ga0265295, IMG submission 192503) | Leachate microbial communities from a municipal landfill in Southern Ontario, Canada - Methane capture system biofilm | ecosystem: Engineered > Solid waste > Landfill > Unclassified ...
ACTCCGGCTTCAAAACCCATGTTATAGATCGCACCCTCCGACCAGATGACATCGAACTCCTCATCGGCAAAAGGCAGTGCATCCATGGAACAGCTCAAGGTAGTGATTTTGTCTGCCACACCGTGCTCCTTGGCTCTGGCTTGAAGCTCCTCAAGAAAATCCGGCAGGAAATCCACGGCGGTAACTTCGGCATCCAGCTCCTTGGCAAGCTGGATGGTCGAAGCACCGGTTCCACAACCGATATCCGCAATCTTCAAAGGGCGTGACTTATCGAGCCCGGCCAGCATTAAAGCCTGTTTTGTCTCAGCCTCGCCTCCGGGGCCTTGTCTGAAATTTGATCTATGCAGATCAATTAAAAATTTCATTTGTAAATCGTCCATACTTCCACTCCATTATATCCAGACAGATTATTCATCTTTCGGGTGTTCAATTTGTTTCAACAGTCGATCGAAGTCACTCTCGAAAAGGCGATCCTGAATAATTCGGTATTTTTCAAATTCACTTTCGGCATGGGCCTTGGCGATTTCCGCTGTAACCCTACCAGCGTCTTGCAGGATTTCCCGGTCAGTGGCTTCGATGAATTTGTTCAATCGCGTTTCCCAATCATGCATGGTCATCGGCATCTTACGCAGAGCCATATCCTCCGCCACATCTAGGTAGGCGTTCACCAGCCGGGTCAGTTGCGCCATCTCGTTTTCGGTCAGGTAATTTTTGGCCACACTGGCATCAAACTTCTGGATTTTACCTTTTGGAACGTCCTTCCAGGTTGTCAGGCCCATGTTCTGTTTCTGGTGATCTGCCCGGTCGACAATAACTTCAGCGGCGGTCTGTCCATGAATAGCCCAATGCAGCTTGTTCTGCACCGTGGCAAAGAATCGTTTGGTGGCCTGAGCGGTTACGTCATAGTCAATGGATGTGGCGTAAATATCGGTTATCTTCTGGTAAAACTTGCGCTCGGAAAGGCGAATTTCCCGGATACGCTCTAGCTGTTCCTCGAAATATTGCTCAGTAAGGATGGAACCACCACTTTTTATGCGTTCATCATCCATCACGTAGGCTTTGATGGTGTACTCTTTGATGACAGTAGTCGCCCACTTCCGAAACTGCACGGCACGTTCGGAGTTGACCTTGTAACCAACGGCAATAATGGCCGAGAGATTATAGTGTAAGGTGTTGTAGTTTTTGCCGTCAGCGGCAGTTATCCGGAATTTCCGGATAACTGAATCTTCCTGCAACTCGTTATCGGCAAAGATCTTTTTCAGGTGTTCATTCACCGTGCGCACATTCACGTCGTAGAGCACGCCCATCATCTTTTGGGACAGCCAGATGTTTTCATCCGCGTATACGGCCTCAACGCCACCTTCGCCGGTAGCTGCAACAAAGGTCAGATATTCAGCCGCAGAAGAACGAACAATCAATGTTTCTTTTTTTCCGGACTTTTGAATTTGCCTACTTTTATCCTTCTTCATTCAATGCCTCCCCAGTTTTGATATCTGTCCCGGGACCAGCGGAGGTATTTCATCAATTCCCAGTTGTTCGATTCGGTATCAAACCGCTCACTGTCAAAGTCTCCACCGAACCATTCCATGTAACTTTCGTGCTCTTCATGGCTCGGGTCCTTCAGGGCGTTGCAGAATTTAAAGTAGCCGGGTACACCGCCAACATCTTCAGGTGGGCAGGCCCGTTCACCTTCAAGGCAGGCCAGCTCCGTTCTCGGTTCCGGATTGAAATAGCGGTTTTCTTCGAGAACAAGTTCATGCTCCCAGCTGTCCCCGAAATCATACAAATAACGGAAGGTGCGGCCTTTCTGTTTGACCAGATCTCCAAGACGGTATTTACCGCAAACCAGCCCGTCTTCTTTTGATTCCGGATATTCCGTATAGCGTTTATTCCCGATGGTAAATTCGTGCAGGTGGCTATCGGTCCAGCCCATGACAATCTGGATAACATCGTGCAACCGGTCCAGCGTAATGCTGGCGGGCACCACAAAACGACGCCAGATTGCAGGTTCGATATCAAGCAGTTGTATTTTCAGCAGATAAAATCGTTCGCTCATTTCTTCACCTCATATTTTGACCAGAAGCTGTGCTTGCGACCATGGTTCTGATAAATCCGGTCTTTAAAAGCTTCATGATGATTAAATTCTTTCCAGTCGGAAACGGTTACCGCCAGTTTGTCCAGTTTCTTTAAATAGCGGATGCCATGGGGATACGCCTTGGTGTATCCTCGCTCCAGAATTGAGACTAGCAGACTGCGGTACATCAGGCTGGCAACGAGATGCCGGTTTTCCGTTTCCATGGCTTCAGCCAGTGACAGCAGGCTTCCATAATGGTTGCCATCAAGCTGGTCCGCACGCCCCAGAAGGTAGGTTTCCGCTTCATTCATCTTCCCGACTGCAATCATGAATTCCGCATCTGACTCCCGAAGTCTGTCTGCTTTCAGAATCTGTTCAACCTCATCGGCAACGACTTCATGCCGCTTGTCATGACCGACCACATCCAGCAGCGCCTGAAGGGTGTCGGTGGAATGATAGGATTTGAATTTCTGAAACAGGAGGTCCGTCAGTTTTTCGGAGTCGTCCTGCTTATGGTAGATATTTTCAAGCAGCTTATCCCGTTCGTATGCCTGAAAGGTTTCGCCTTCTGGAATTTTCTTCAGCCAGGAATGGGCGGTTTCAACATCACCGCTTTCAAGGTAGATTCGTGCAATATCGACAAGCGCTGCAGTGGACAGCTTCCCCCATGAAGCGATGCGGGTCTTTTCAAACAGTTTTGCATCCTTGATCTGCCGGGCCAGAGATTCAATCAGCATCAGGTGATGACGTTTGCCATATTCATCCTTTTCTTTGTCCGCCCATTTCTGAAGCGTGGCGATCATGATGCGGATAACATCATCAGGCAGGCACTCTCCGACACAATCAATCAAGGTATCCCGGATGCCGTAATTGTCTTTTTGATTTACCTTGAGAATGATGTTTGCAATTTTATCCTTGTTAGAACAACGGGACGCGTAGTCCACAAAGAGTTCTTTGGCATCATGGCGGAACACATCACCAATATTGCCGCTGGAGTCATCGCACATCTCGAAAATGGTATTGTCGGCCTCGTAAAATGCCGCAACCAGTTCAACGCCGGTAAGCGGATCATCCACACCGGATTTCAGATCCTGCAGCAGTATTTCCAGTTCACGGGAAAAACTGGCGGATTCCCGCCAACTAATGAATCGTTTTCGTCGTTTCAGGCTGGAAAGCTTTTTCTTAAAACGCTGAACATTCTCCTTGGGAGTGGCAATCAGCTGTTCGATCAGGTCATCGGCCTCATCGGAATGGACGGCAAGGTTCAACAAAGCATCTGCCAGAGCATCAGGCCCCAGATCAATCAGTTTTTGTTTTCGGTCATTGTCCTGTTTCATTATGAATTAAACCTTACCCCCTATACTCTTAAACTTCTCAACAAAAGCGGCTATCTTTTGAAACACACTCTGCTTTTTGGGGAGATATTGCGGGTTTAAGGGGCTCATTTTAGGCAGGATGGCATTGAGCTCTGTGCCATTGTCACTGGCAAACTCCCGCTTTAACGAGGTGACGATATAACGCTTTGCAGCATCTTCATTCAAACCTTCAGAGCTTATTAATTCTTCCGCTTCTCGTTTTTGCTCCGCCTGGGCAAAGGTAAAAAAGGCATCAATCACGCTGGCCTTATCGCCAATCTGATCAAAGTCGGTCTGGTTAATAAAATCAACCAGCAGACTCTCTTTTGCACGGTTACCGAGGCTGGCGCGAATCACCCGGCGCACCTCGTCAACCAGCTCGGTTTTGCTTCTGGTCTTCTTGTGGTGCTCAAAAATCAGCTCCAGAATGTAGTCAAGGTTGATCTCTTGCGATTTAAGCAGATCCACTTCAAAAACCACATCATCCCAATCGATTTTTGACTCGGCTTTTTCTGCATCTGCTTTTTCACGGCGCAGCCAGTCGCGGATATCGTTGTATGTGGAGCGGTAATCCTGAATTTGTCGCTCAGCAGGTATCTCAATCTCCTGCATAGCCTGCAAATCTTCATCGGTTACATAATGCTGGGCTTTAAACACCTCAACAGCTTCATCATCGGTCATGTCAACGCTTTGTAAGGCTTTCAGGCTGGCAAATTCATCGTAGTTTTGCAGCACATTCTCCACCCGCAAATATTCGCCAAACAGTTTTGTAAAGGCTTTTTTATCCGCTTCTTTTTCAATCTCATCCGGGTTGGGGAAGCGCCTCTGTAATTCTGTTACCACCTCCATATAGCCGCGACGCGCTTCCCCGGTTACTACATCAGTAAAGCCTTCCATGTATTCTTTATAGCTTTTCTCCAACACCACGTTTTTGGTGTTTTTATCGCCAAAGAGCGTAATGGCATCAATGGTCGCCTGCTCCAGATCACGGAAGGTGACAATATTTCCAAAGGTCTTGGTGGCGTCATAAATACGGTTGGTGCGCGAATAGGCCTGCATCAGGCCGTGGTAGCGTAAGTTTTTATCGACAAACAAGGTATTCAGCGTCGGGGCATCAAAGCCGGTCAGAAACATTCCCACCACAATCAGCAGGTCGATTTCCTGGCTTTTCACGCGTTTGGCAAGGTCACGGTAATAGTTTTGAAAGCCGTTACTGTCCACGCCGAAATTGGTTTTAAACAGCGCATTGTAGTCCGCAATGGCCGCGCTTAAAAACTCCTTGGCGCTGCTGTTCATGGCTGAAACATCAAAACTCTCGTCCGGAATGTCACCCACCGCATCCTGTTCTTCATTGGCCGCAAACGAAAAGATCGTGGCGGCTTTCAGTGGTTTGTCATTGCCTCCTGCCTGATCGGCAGACAGGTTTTGTAATTGTTTGAACGACTCGTAATAGAGCTTGGCCGCATCCACACTGCTTACGGCAAACATGGCATTAAAACCGTTGGCACCGGCTTGCAGGCGGTGCGTTTTCTGCCGGAAGTTATTCAGGATGTACTGCGTGACTTCCCTGATGCGGTCAGGGTGCAGCAGAGCCTGTTTGTTTTCCGCCGCACTCAGTTTTTTCTCATCCTGCTCGCTTTCAATCGCCTTAAACTGCGGGCGAACATCGTTATAGTCCACCTTGAACTTCAAGACCTTTTCATCTCGAATGGCGTCCGTGATGACATACGAATGCAGCTCGCGGCCAAACACACTGGCCGTGGTCTCTGCACCCAGCGCGTTTTGCGGAAAAATGGGTGTGCCGGTAAAGCCGAACTGATAAAACTTCCTGAACTTTTTCTTCAGATTTTTCTGTGCCTCACCAAACTGGCTGCGGTGGCATTCATCAAAAATAAACACCACCTGCCTGCTATAGATGGGCAGATCTCTTTCACCTTTCATCAGGTTATTCAGCTTCTGGATGGTGGTCACAATGATCTTGTTGTCATCTTTATCCAGATTGCGCTTTAAACCTGCCGTGCTGTCCGAGCCATTCACGCTGTCCGGCGAAAAGCGCTGATACTCCTTCATGGTCTGGTAATCCAGGTCTTTTCGGTCCACCACAAAGAATACCTTGTCGATGAATTCAAGTTCCGTGGCCAAACGCGCGGCTTTAAAGCTGGTCAAGGTTTTGCCGGAGCCAGTGGTGTGCCAGATAAAGCCGCCGCTTTCGGGTTTGCTCCAGTTTTTTGCTTCATGGGAGCTTTTCACCTTCCACAAAATGCGTTCCGTTGCCGCAATTTGATACGGGCGCATCACCAGCAGGGTATCACTGACATCAAACACCGAATAATGCAGCAGCACATTCAGGAGGGTTTTTTTCTGGAAGAAGGTGGCCGTAAAATCTTTGAGATCTTTGATCAGGCTGTTATCGGCCTTCGCCCAGTTCATGGTGAAATCAAAACTGTTTTTATTGCGCTGGGTGGTGTTGGCAAAATAACGGCAGTCCGTTCCGTTTGAGATCACAAACAACTGCAGATATTTATACAGGGAATGTTCGTTGTTAAAGCTCTCCTTGCTGTAGCGGTGCACCTGATTAAAGGCTTCACGGATCGCCACGCCGCGCTTTTTCAGTTCAATCTGCACCAGCGGCAAACCATTGACCAGCACCGTCACATCGTAGCGGTTGGCATGTGAACCCGTCTGCTCAAACTGTCTGATCACCTGAACTTTATTGCGGGCAATCGTTTTCTTATCCACGAGATAAATGTTCTGGATATGCCCGTCATCAAAGACAAAGTCGTGGATATAGTCATCATGGATCTTGCGGGTTTTATCGATGATGGTATCGCTGGGCTTGTCCAGATAGGTTTCCACAAAGCGCATCCATTCACCTTCCGAAAACTGCACCTTGTTTAAGCCCTGCAGCTGCTGGCGCACATTGGCCTGCATTTTTTCGGGAGTGTTCAGATCGGGTAAATACTCATACCCCTGATTTTGCAGGTCACGGATAAATTCCTGCTCTAAATCATTTTCGCTTTGGTAGCCCTGACCGTTTTCACAGACCTTCCACTCCTGGGTGTATTTGTCTAAAACAATGAAGTTTTTTGATTCCGCAATGGGTTTGGTGTATTCAATCATTTTATACTGCCTCCTGCCAAAAAACCGTACTTATCAACCAAGAATGTAACTAATTTTCCCAGCTTCTTTTTATCTTCGTCTTTTATATCAGCCCCTTCTTCCCCTGCATGGGCTGAATGGCTACATAGGTTTATAATCCTTTTTGCATATGGGTCTGGATGACCATCAGCTGTTTTTTCAAGAAGATATTCCCAGTGCTTATGGCCCAAAAAGGTCGCTGATTTCTCTAAGATATTCCGCAAAAAATTAAAGTGATACTTTTCAATTTGCCCGTTTGTTACGGCTTCTTTGAGTTCAGACAATAAAAACAAATGATACGAAAATGGGCGGTCATTCGATTTTTCAAGCGCAAACGAACCATCTGCCTTCTTATCTAATCGATATTTTTCTGATTGACCACGCTTGTAAATACACTTTCCTCTGCTTCCGTCTGTTTTTTCGTCATAGAGATCGTTATTGAGCTCATTATGTAGAACATTATAAAAAAGCGGATTGTGTGTTGTGATAATAAATCTGACTCCTTGACCATCAACATAGGAACTTTTTTTCACCAACATAGCCACATTAACGGCTAGCTCGATTAAGTGATTTTCATCGAGAGAGCTAACAGGATCATCAATAAATACATACTCCAGTTGATTAAACTGATCGTCTTCACGCTTATTAAGGTCAGGCTCCTCAAGAATAGAAATCACTTCCTCCAGCAGCGTGTAAAAAATACTCCAGACAAAGTTACTTTCCTCTCCCTTAGATATTTTTATGCTGCCAGTACGCTCAGTACCACTATCAATAGAGAAAGTTATTTCTGGATAAGTTTTCTTTCCTGTTTTTTTACCATTCTGGACTACATCTACTTCTTTGAAACTCGGAGTGAGCTTATCATTCGTATAGCGTTGAAAGTTGGTGGCGATATTTTGATCTTGCCCACGATCACTTATGATCCAGTCAACAAACGTATTTGACTGAACCATTAACTTAGGCTCAGAATCCAACTCTAAATCGTTATCCCAATAAAACAGATCTTCGGTAAAGGCGCTGTAATAGAGGATTTTTTTACGCGTTAACTCTACTTCTTCTGCATCATCACCTTCCCCATTATCATTTTTCGGCGCAATAAGCTCCTTGAATTCCCGTGAAAGGCGCGTTTTCCCCGCGCCATTAAAGGCGTAGATCAACTGCACCTTTTTATTGGCGTCGCGCAGTTGCTGGGCTATTTCCGGTAGTGCCTTACTCATATTATGCCTCTGCCTCCTGCTTGGGGAACCTCAAAAGCAGATCGCGGTAATACTCATACTGTTTCCGGCGCAGTTCAATTTCGTGAGGCAAACCTTCGGTGAGGGAGGTGGTGAGCGCGTCGAATTTATCCAGAATGGCGACGATGCCGGTTTTTTTCTCAGGTGAAGGATTCGGAATTCTGATGCTTTCCAGATTCTTTTTGTTTAGCTTTGGCTGAGCTGCGCCTGAAATATAGGGTACTAAATCAATACTGTTTAAATAGTATTCAACATATCTACGTTCAGCGTATGTCTTGAATTTAAGAACGTGTGCGTGATTATTCACCCAACTTTTTCCGCTAATACTAAATGCTATTGGTGTATTTCTTGCCAGCAAATTTGCACCGTCTTCGGACACAAGTAAAAAGTCACCATCAAAGATGTAGTCTTTAACATAATCAACAATACCCGATGCTCCGTAGTATGGTATTTCTCCAGGGATTCTTAAACCACTCTTAATCGGTTTACGCATTGAATCAAGATTATCAGCAAGCTCCCCCAACGTTTTCCACTCCACCTGCCTGCCGGCAGGCAGGTCAAAACTCAACAACTGGTCGCGATAGTAGTTGTATTGTTTTTTGCGAGCTGTAAGCTCCGCTGTAAGCTCCGCTGTAAGCTCGGTGAAGGTATCCAGAATGCGGACGATTTTGGCCTGTATCTCCAGCGATTTTTCGGGGTTATCCGGGCATGGGATGGGGATTGGAAAGCTTTTCAGAGAAGATAAAACGATGTAGGTCATTGCCGCCTTCTTCGTGTGGCTTTCCAAATACTTTTTTAGGTTTGCTGCTATACAGAAATACAAAAATCTTACGTTAATTTCATCGTTGAAAGATGTTAAAACATAAGTCCTCTGATACGCTTCAAACTTCCCTTTGAAATGTTTGACTTCACCTATGTTTGCATTACCTGCGATGAGTAGAGCTTCAGTATTCCAACGATAGCGATTGATTCTGCTCGGCTCTCTCGCAGTGGTGAAGAACATAAACTCACCATCTACAACAGCCGCGTTTGCATTGAGTTTACCTGTTTCAATGGTGCACAGATCTCCCAAAGCCACCCACTCCACCTGCCTGTCCGGCAGGCAGGCCTCCACTTCCCCACCTGCCTGATCGGCAGACAGGTCCAGCAGCTTTTCCAAAAACTCATTCAATCTATGTTTATCCGTGTTCATCTGTGGTTTCTTGCTCATGCCTACAGCTCCTCGGTTTTAAATTCGCTGTAGCCTTCATAGAAATAGCTGACGTCAATGCCTTTCATGAACAGGGCGCGGTCGTCGATCCGGCCTGCCTTGTCGGCAGACAGGTCGGTCAGCGCACTTTTCAGCAGCACCTTGATTTCCACATCTTTTACCGGGCTGCGCTCCATGGCGGAGAGGTATTCCTCTTTATCGACCTGGTTCCAGTCGATGACCTTCCGGATCTCGTGTTTCAACATGAGATCCAGCCAGATGCGGGTAGCGCGGCCGTTGCCTTCCCGAAAAGGGTTGGCGATGTTCATCTCGACATATTTTTCGATGATTTCATCCACGTTGCTCTGCGGCATGGAATCGATGTGGTTCAGGGATGCTTGCAAATACATCACCGGTGCAAAACGAAAATTGCCCTTGGCAATATTCACCTCGCGAATCTTGCCGGCAAAATCATAAATATCCCCAAACAGATAGGAATGAATAAAGGCCAGTCCTTCAAAGGTCCCGACCTTTACCCGGTCAATATCGCCCGTATCAAAAAGCCGACGGGCTTTTTGTTTGCTTATTTTTTCTTCAACCCTGGCCAGTTCAACCTGATTGGTGATGCCCAGTTTATTTTCCAGCATTATCTATCCCCCTCCGATATTTCATCAATTTTGGTTTTAAGCCATTCACGACCAGAACCAGATTTGAAATATTTTTCTCTTGCAACAGCCTCCTGTTCCGTTTCAAAAGGTTTCGTAATAAACAATTTTTACAGGCTTGTGTTTTACTGTGTATTTTGCCCCCATTCCACTAAGATGTTCTTGGAAACGACGCTTCAGGTCATTGGTAAAGCCTTTATAATAAGAGTCATTATCACAAAGCAGTACATAGGTATAAAACATCATTTCTCCCCCTGCCTGCCGGCAGGCAGGTCAATCTCCGCAACAATTGCGTCAATATCCGAGCGTAACTGGTCAATCCTGGCGACGGTGGTTTTCAGTTCGGCATTGAGCTTTGCAATATCAATCACCTCGCGGTTGTCTTTGGCTTCCACATAGCTGCTGACGGAAAGATTGTAGTCGTTGGCAGCTATCCGGTCGTTATCTACGGATTGGGCAAAGTGATCCACCTGCTCTTTGCTGCCGAAGACCTGCATGATCTGTTCGATGTGCTTGTCGGTGAGCACGTTGTTGTTGGTCTCTTTCTTGAACAGGCCGCCGGCATCGATGAACTGGGTGGTGGTGTCGGTCTTGTGTTTGGAGAGCACCAGAATGTTGACGGCAATGGTGGTGCCGAAAAAGAGGTTGGGTGCCAGGGCAATCACGGTCTCCACATAGTTGTTATCCACCAGATACTGGCGGATTTTCTTTTCGGCACCACCCCGGTAAAAAATACCGGGAAAGCAGACAATGGCCGCACGGCCTTTACTGGAAAGATAACTGAGCGCGTGCAGCACAAAGGCAAAGTCGGCCTTGGATTTGGGGGCGAGTACACCGGCGGGTGCAAAGCGGTCATCGTTAATCAGCGTCGGGTCGTCACTGCCAATCCATTTCACCGAATAGGGCGGGTTGGAGACGATGGCATCAAAGGGTTTGTCATCGCCGAAATGCGGATTGATCAGGGTGTTGCCCAGCTGAATATTGAACTTGTCGTAGTTGATATTATGTAAAAACATGTTCATCCGCGCCAGGTTGTAGGTGGTGTGGTTGATCTCCTGACCGAAAAATCCCTCTTCAATGATATGGGCGTCAAAATGTTTCTTGGATTGCAGCAACAGGGAACCTGAACCGCATGCCGGGTCATAGATTTTATTGACGCTGGTCTGCCTGTGCATAGCAAGCTGAGCGATCAGCTTTGATACATGCTGGGGGGTGAAAAACTCGCCCCCGGATTTACCGGCATTGGCGGCGTAGTTTGAGATGAGAAACTCGTAGGCATCGCCGAACAGGTCAATATGGTTGCCTTGAAAATCACCAAAGTCCAGTCCGGCCACCCCCTTGAGTACAGCAGCCAGACGAGTGTTCTTATCGGTAACGGTGTTGCCAAGGCGATTGCTGGTGGTGTCGAAATCGGCAAACAAACCTTTGATGTCAAGCTCCGACGGGTAGCCATTAGCTGAGCTTTCAATGGCGGCAAATATGGCGGCCAGATCAGTGTTCAAGCTCTCATTGGTGTTGGCGCCTTTGGCAATATTGGCGAACAGCTGGCTTGGGTAGATGAAGTAGCCCTTGGTTTTAACGGCATCATCTTTGATGTCCAGGGTGATAATGTCATCTGAAAGCCCGGCATAGTTGATGCTGTCATCGTCGGCTTCGATGTAGCTGGAAAAATTTTCACTGATAAAGCGGTAAAACAAAGTGCCGAGTACATATTGCTTAAAATCCCAGCCATCCACTGCGCCTCGAACATCATTGGCGATCTGCCAGATCTGGCGCTGCAGTGCCGCACGTTGTTGGTTGCTTGTCATCTATAAACTCCTGATTTCGTTATTTGCCTTTGCTCTCATCATCTTGTTCATTGCCTGCAGCCGCACTGCCTGTTCGGACCCATTGGTCTACTTCATCTTTCTTGAACTTCCAAAGGCGGCCGATCTTATGGGCTGGCATCTCTTTTTCGCTTATCCATTTATAGACGGTATCTCGCTTGATCCCGAGATAGCCGCCAATTTCATCCACGGACAACCATCTGTCTTCCATTGTAGGCTCCATCATTCTTTGAGGGCCGTCACATTTTGTCGGCATAGGGCGGCTCGTCAATTTGTTTAACCGGAAGGCATCCCATGGGGCACAATCCGGCTACATTAGGTTAAACAAGGTTAAAGATATATAGATGAAATGGAAAAATCAAGTTTTTTTCCGGATTTAACCGAGTTTAGCCAAATTTCTTGCCATCCCAGTGCTATTCGGAAGGACGTGAACAAAGAAAATATTTCAATTGCCCGACAGGTTCTCCGTTTCTCCGGTATGTAAGGTCCAGAGAAACCCTAACACAGGAGAAACTGATGGATATTAATGATTTGTTTGATGGAATTGCCGAGGCGTTTCGGCAGTATCAGGCGGAGATGGCGGAGCAAGTGCAGGCTTCAGACAACCCCGCTCCCACAGGACTTGAGCCGGAAACAGAAGCTGATAAAACAGAGAGGAAAGTGGCTACAGAGAAGAGAATAGAAGGAAATTTCCCGAAAAGGGAGTGAATGCAGAGCATTTAGCAGAATGCGCTATTCGGCGTAAGTCGCTAATAAATAAAAACAAAAAAACCGATCCCGCGTGCCGGACTCGGCAACAGGATCGGTTTGTCTAAAAAATGATGGTGGAGGACGCGGAGCCTTACCCCAATTCATTCTCCAAATCAAAATACATCCGTAAGCCCTGTTTATTCAACACCTTACCGCACATCAAAACCCTTCAGACTACCGGACGCCGAGAGAAATTTAATTCTCTACATTTTCCCGAAACAGAGAACGGACGTGGGTTCGATTCCCGATTGAATACCCGACGGTGTGTTTCACAACTCATGTCTTGTTGTTAGCCCTTGGGTGGATATGGATCGTTTCCGTGGCTGTCTTTTCTCTGAATCTTTCCATCCTTCCCATGGATAACAAACTCCGTACTTTGGTTCTGGCTGATCTTGCGCCCGGCATCAACGGCATCCTGCTTTCTGTCAAAGTGACCGCTACTACGGGTCGCTCCGTCTTTCTTGACATCCCAGCCGCCATCGGCGTTTGGGACTACATGATGTGAACCTGCTTTTTTAGTCATAGTGACCTCCATTTTATATGTTGTGATAAATTAGTTGCTTCGACAGCTCTAATACATCCACCGGCCAGAAGCATTCCGGGCGTGGATGGCGTACTCGCGGATGTCCGGCCTCTGGGCGGCAGTTTTTCAGGCAGTCGAGCCACTGGGCCGGAATAGCCTCTCGACCGCACACAGCGCCTAACAGCGCCCCACAAATGGCCGCATTGGTATCGGTATCACCTCCGCGCATAATGGTATCGACAACACCGGCTTCGAGGCTCGGCGCGTGGAGCAACTGATACAAGGTATTCTGAAAAGCAATCATTACCCAGCCTTGTTGGTGGACATAGTCCGCTGGCGGCTCTTGGGCTGCCTTGTCGATGGTATCCAGCAAAGCGGATTCAACGGGCATGTCTGCTGACCACTGCCGGATGTGCTGGTACAGCTCTTTACGGTCACAGCCGGATTGAATGGCGTAGGCAATTCCCATGGCAAACAGCGCATTCGCCTGCTGGCAGATCAGGTTGGGATGTGTGAGTGCCGCATCCTGCATGGCCCATTCAGCGACCTGATCCAGTTCAGATCTGGCTCCGAAAATCCCGAGCGGGCTGATCCGCATCATAGCTCCATTGGCCTGACTGTCGGGATTTGGATTGCCGCGCAGTCCGGTCGAAATGGTCATGCCGCAATCAAACGGATCGGAGCTCAGCCAGTATTGATATTCCTTACGTGCCGCCTCCGGATCATACGAGCCAGTTTTCACCAGCATCCGGGCAAGGAGCAGAGCCATCTCGGAATCATCGGTCGGCTGCCCTGCAATGGTATTCCATGTGCCGCCATCCGCCAGCTCCCGGACACCATCAGGGTAGCTGCGCCGGATCTCATCTGGAGACTGAAACTCAACCAGACTCCCCAGCGCATCACCGGCAAGCTGGCCCAGCAAACATCCTTGGGCTCTGGATATCATTCCAGCCCCTCCGCTGGCTCTAATGTATTCAAAAGAACCGACTTCATTTCATCAAAATGCGTCTTTATGCTGGTTTTATCCCATCGTGACCATCGTTGATCATCCATCATAAAGTACTGCTTCACACTATCGATCGTATTATTTCGATAATATTCCTTCTTAGCCTCAGGCATGAAATTACTAAGCCGTGAATTTTTACTGTGACTGATCAAGCAGAGGTTTCCAAAAGAATTCAGTATGTCTGAAGGCAATGGATCGTGTCCTGGCAATGGATGTTGAGGATAGTAGTGCTCTACCGAACTTCGAAATGTAAACTCATAATCTTTAACGATACTGTCAGCCGTCTGATGTTTAACCCACAGGAGATAATCGAGAAAATTAAAAACCAGATTATTCTCAATGTTGCCAAACGAAAGTCTGGTTTCCATGTGCTCTTCAGATACGGTTTCTCTCGTTGTTTGGCATGCCCCTTTGTTTTCGAAGATCATTTCAAAATAATCCAAACCGCTATTTGCCGACAAAAATCGGTCGAATACGAATGCCTTAGCCACAGATTCCAAGTGAACCAAGTATGTATCTGCAAGGATTGTTTCGGCTGTGAAGAGGTAATGCAGCGCTGCGTTAAGCCAGTGTTTATAGACAAGAGTTGGCGTGGAAACGTGAAATGCAGAAAGAAGCGTTAGGATTCGTCTGTTATCTGATCCATTAGCATCTTCATCTCCAAAAGTATTTTTATAATATGGCTTACCCTGCTGGTCTCTTGACAAGCGTTTCAGGCTCCACCCATCTGTTCCCTTAATGAACTCACGCTTAATAATGTATTGATCGTAAAGAAATTTACAGCGAAGCAGGTCAAAGGTGAACTTTCTGACTTTTTCAGCGACATCATCCCCTTTAAGCACGATAGATTCGAACGTCGAAATGAGCCTCTTATCATCCAATGGTATATCTTGCTCAGTTTGAACCCGTAAAACATGCAGCAAAAAATTGGGGAAATTAATCACTGTGTTGAAGCGTTCAGGGGACTCGTCATCTTTACTTGGCTTAAAGCCACCTCTGGCTTGCCCAATAATTTCATCGAGCGTTTGCTCTGAACCCCTGTCAGGAAATCCATCAGCAGGCTGAGTGACTTTCTTCCGAAGCGCCTCGAAACCATTTACATCAAAGCTACTCCAGTCCTTGGCCCCGAAAATGGCGTCACGCTGTTTTGGCGAGAATCCCATTTGCACATATTTTTCCATGTTTGCACATGCTTCCCAGACCAAGTGCAGGCAGCTTTGACTCTCCTTGTCATCCTTAAGAGCCTCCATCATACGAGATTTGAGCACCTCGTGTTTTTCCAGCTGCTCACCACGATTATTCATAATTTCAAAGTAATGATTCAGGTCGGTATCCTTTGGTACCTTAACCCGCATGATTTGAACATTTTCAAATAAGAAATTAGAAAACTGTTGTGGATCGATTTTGTTCTCGGCGAGTTTTTGAGGAAGGATCTTCTTAATGAGACGATACCCGTTCAAAATAGCTGTATTTATCTCTTTAGGATCAAGAACCTCTGCTGGGTCATCGGTGAACCTGCCATTGAATATTTCACTGAAAGTCTGCCGTGAATGCTCCCGACTATCGAAATCAATAGCCAGCTCCTCATACCATGAGACATCACATATTTTTCCGTTTTTCAGATAGGATGCCAATAGTGACAACGTGGTTAGTCTTTGTTGCCCGTCTATAGTTTCATAGACGCTACGTCTGCCATCTGTTCTCTCAAAAACTACAAGTGTACCGATGTAGTAGTTACGTCTTTCCGGAAGGTAATCGATCACATCCTGAATGAGCTGGGTGATTTCTCCTTCATCCCAAGCATAATTCCGCTGATACATAGGAATGGTGTAGTTGGCCTCTCCACTTAGAAGCTTACGGATGGATAGTTGAGAAATATCGTTATTCATAATATCGCATCTCCCGGAAAAGGTTTTCAATTTCCTCAGTTTTAGTCGACCGTTTTTCCTGTAAAACCGGGAGCGTGCAATTGATAAAATCACCGGGTCTAATCGCGTCTTTAATCAATTTAAACAGATTGTTTTCCAGAACATGATTGTCCATGCTGGCAAGTTGAACCACCTGCATTTTTAGGCGAAGGCTGAAACTCCAGATAAAAATCTTTTCGATGGCCCGAGATATTTCAACAAGACCGAACTTGTCGATGTAATAGATAAGCAGGCAATCAAAAATCGTTCGGACGTACCGATCACCGGTGCGGTTGCGGCCTTCATAAGTGTTCAGGGCTTCCAAGATGTTCTTTGCATATCCATCCAGCTTATCCAAAGCAATTAGCTGGAAGCTGCCAGTAGCGCATTTATTATACTCAGTTACCATTGCCTGATAATGCGCTGTCATCTCGAAAAAGCGCCTACCATTGATGATGATTTGGTCCAGATGGAAAGGAAATCCCAAGGCGTGACCATCAACTTTACGTTCGTACTGTTGGTTGTAGTGATCCACAAAATGGTGTGCCATTCGCAGCTGTTCAACATAAGGATAACGCGCCACCGTCTCCATATTGACACCTTTGAATAGGCCGGTATCCTCTTTGCCAAAATAACGGGCAGAGGCTCCTTTTGACCAGTTTCGAATGCGATACAAATATTGGGAGAAGAGCGTGGCCAGCTCTTCCGTTTCACTATTCTCCCATCTTGAAACAGTGGTAGCTTTTAACTCTTCATCATTAGAAGAGAACTCCCGTAGATGATAAGCTTTCAGAAGGTCATGCGGTTCGAGGTCCCGTCCACGAGCATTCTGAGAATCAAAAAACTGAAACGCTTCGGAAACATCCTTCAGAGCAAAAGTGACGACTTCACACTTGTTCAAAAGGAAGTCGATGTGCTCCTCAGTGAAATCGGAACGGTCAACGATACGGCAAATTTCAAGATAATTGCTGTGTATGTTAGCTTTGGAAATTTCGCTTTTGAAGCTGGGGGATATCATGTCACGCTCCAGCAGACTCAAATGCTCTTTCAGATCTTTACGATCAAGCTTGTCTTTGCGGAGTGTGGACAATGCCCGAACGGCCAGCAATAGAGTTATAGTTCTCTGTTGCCCATCAACGATATTTTTTCGGTCCTCCTCTTGATGGAATACAATTGTCCCAAGACGATATGAGGACTTATCCTTGTGGGTTGCAATATCATTGAAGAGTTGATTGACGTTTTTCCCGGTCCACTTATATGGACGCTGATATAACGGAATGGCCAAGCTTCTATCAGCAAGGAGCTCCTTGACCGTTAGAATTTGGCCATCAGGTGATGTCGGTTTGACGGACTCCAAAATCATATTTGCCCGCCATTCGTTAATTTATCCTTCAGTTTCAAAAGCTCATCATCCAGCCCGTAACGAACTACATCGATGGTATTGCTATGTTGCGAGATGTAGTCACCAGTCAAAACAGGCAATTGGAACGGGAAGAATGCCGGGTTGTTTTTCAGTAATCCAAGAGCGGCTTTCCCTTCCTTATCAGCATACAGAGCGGCTTCGTATAAAAGTATTGTGAGGTTCGGTTCACTGATTGCCGTCGGTTTGCACTGTTCATAGCAACCCTTAATCTTGGAATCCTCTAAAACGCCCCATGCAACAAAAGATCGGATTGCGTACCGGGCATTCCTGGCCACCGTTTCCCTGTCGCCGTAATGCTCTTTGAGCCGGGAGAACACTTGGACCTGTGTGATCTGATCCTGCAGGTTGAAAAGCCTGCCGGTCTGTTTTGCGACATTAAACCAGAAGGGATATGATGCAGAGATCACCGCCCAGTGGTATGGAAGCCAGTTCCGGGGATTTTCATTCCGAATGAGTGCAAGGGCATGATCCCTAAAGGGGATTAAATCTTTGTCCGGAGCAAACCACGATGCGAGGATACTGATGGCCATGCCATACGTTTTTTTGCCTCGCTCACCAGTGCCGCCGCTTTGTTTTTGAGTTGCTAAAAACTCGTCCAATTCAGCTCGAATCTCTTTTTCATTAAGACCGGCTAACATCATT
>Ga0265295_1004861_pt1 | contig 17713 bp, 15 predicted proteins | sample Munlansysbiofilm_FD_192503 | JGI IMG/M metagenome (GOLD analysis project Ga0265295, IMG submission 192503) | Leachate microbial communities from a municipal landfill in Southern Ontario, Canada - Methane capture system biofilm | ecosystem: Engineered > Solid waste > Landfill > Unclassified ...
GCCGACAAAGAAAAGGATGAATACGGAAAACGTCATCACCTGATGTCGATTGAATCACTGGCCCGGCAGATCAAGGATGCAAGGCTGTTTGAAAAGACCCGAATTGCCTCGTGGGGAAAGCTGTCCACGGCGGCTCTGATTGATATTGCCCGGGTTTACCTTGAAAGCAATGATGTTGAAACGGCCCATTCATGGTTGAAGAAAATCCCGGAAGGTGAAAGCTTTCAGGCATACGAAAGGGATCAGCTTCTGGAGGGAATCTACCAAAAGCAGGGAGACACCGAAAGGCTATCGGATCTTCTGTTCCAGAAATTCACATCCTATCGTTCCACGGATACTCTACAGGCACTTCTGGATGTTATCGGTCATGACAAACGGGATGAGGTTATTGGAGATGAGGTGTCGCAAATACTGAAGGACGACAGGCTCCGGGAATCTGATGCGGAATTCCTGATCTCAATCGAAAGAATCAATGAGGCCGAGGAGTATCTTCTTGGACGTGCTGACCAGCTCGATGGGAATTACTACGGCGGCTTGCTTTCTCTGGCCGAAGCAATGGAGTCAGAAAGCCGCCATCTTGTTACCAGCCTGATCTACCGAAGTTTGCTGATCTCTATTCTGGAACGTGGCTACACCAAGGCCTATCCCCATGGTATCCGGTATTTGAAGAAACTGGACACCCTGTCTGCGGGAATAACCAACTGGAAGAATTTTAATAATCACGAGGCATTCAAAGAACAGATCATTGAGGCACATGGTCGAAAACGAAGCTTCTGGTCAAAATATGAGGTAAAAAAATGAATCAGACAATACTTGATCCGATTGATGGCTCGATGATGGCTGAAGCGATATTGAGGTCAAAGAACGTGGTAAACGAGTAATGCGCATAGATGTCCTGGTACAAAAATACGGGTTGAACGAACGGCAAGGGAAGACCATAGAATTTTTATTAACCCATGGGAAACTCACTATAAAAAACTTTGAAGAGCTTTGCCCTGAGGACCGTCGGGATTTTCAAAATAACCCTGCCACAGGGGGGTCGGAAACACCGGCCTTTTTCATGGATCATTACCTGAACCTTTTAAAAAAGCCGATTGCAGCGGTATCATCATCCCCATCTGAAAAGATTGCTTGACAATCAAAATGGAACAAGTTAATTCTCTTTCTCAATAAAGGGGAGCGGTTATCTGCTGGAGGAAAGGCAGATTCGGATTCTGTCAATACGGTCCAAAGGCCCGGAACCGTTACAGTTATGCTGAAACAAGACCTTTATCTTAGGCATTCATGCTGGGGGTAAGGGTTTTTTATTTTTTTAATGCACAATAATGGCAAAATGGAGAAAATGAATGCAGATCGTTTCGAAAACAAAAATGCCCCTGATGATTTTAACGGTGGTGATGCTTTTCCTGGTAGCAGGTATTATGGAAACAGCCGATGCCCGTGTAAAACGTGGCGGACGTTCCTTTAAAAAGGCCCCGGCTACCTCAGCCCCGGCAAAGCCAAAGCCTGCGGCACAAGCCAAGTCTCCCCTGGCAGGTACAAACCCCATGGGGGGCTCTTTTGCAAGGGGGCTGGCCGGTGGTGTGATGGGAGGGATGCTTGGCAGCATGCTTTTCGGCGGGATGGCCCACGCCGGCGGAGGGGGACTTGGCGGCAGCGGGATTGGTGTGTTTGAGATTCTGCTCCTGGCAGGAGTTGGTTATTTTTTATACCGACGGTTCTCCCGTCGTAAAGCTCTGGCAGGAAATACGGGTGTGTCATCTTCCCAGGATGGCAATTCATTGTCCCGGCTTTTTTCAGGTAGCGGCGCTGATCAGGAAAACCAAAATCAAAATGTGGAAGATCCTCTAGTGACGGGAGTGCGGGAAATCTGGGACGTTGACAGCAGTTTTGACCCGGATGCATTTAAAGAAACGGCACAGGATTTGTTTTTTAAAATTCAAGCCGGATGGACCCGCCGGGATGCGTCAGTGCTGGAACCCTTTGTGGGGGATCAATTGCTGGTTGAATATAAGCAGCATTTTGATGAACTCAAAGAACAGGGCCATTTCAATCGTCTTGAAAATATAGCCGTTCGCAATGTCGAGCTTACAGCCGCTGGTGTTCAGGACCGTGAAATTTTTGTCGCAGTTCGCTTTACCGCCAATCTTCTGGATTATACCGTGGATGAAACCTCCGGAGAAATCGTCAAAGGGGATTCTGAGAATTCCATAAAATTTGAAGAGGAATGGACATTTACCACACCGGTGGGAGCCAAAAAATGGAAGCTTGAAGGAGTAGAGGCTTAAATCAAGGCGAAACATGTTCGTATAATTTGAGACCAATAGTTGAACCAGGGGGGAGGAGTTTAATAGCTTCTCCCCCTTCTGTTTGGGGCGGTTGCTTATCATGCCCCGTGGTCAGGTCCGGTAAACAATCACCGGGTCCACTGGATGTTCTGGTTATCGGCTGCCTTCTGGAGGATTTCAAGGGTGACGGGATTGTTTAACAGCTCCCTGCAAAGGTCGCATTTCCGGTAGGTGATGATATCCCTTGCCCGAAGGCCTGCAAAAAGGGCAAGGGCAGAGATGCCAACGGTCCGGATGAGTTTGAACAGACGGTTCTGTTCGGTTTTTTCAAAGAGAGCATCAGCATTTGTGCCGGCAATGTTGCCGAGGAAAAAGACCCTGGTTTCCGTGAAGTCGCTGCCCGCATCGCAGCAGGCGTACATGTCAAGCTCCGGCGTGATGTAGGGATTCATGGCGCAGCAGTTTGCCTGAAAATCCGTGCAGATCGGGCCATGGTCAAACTCAGCGGCACGGCCTGAGAGAATAAGCGGTTCGGGGAAAAATCTAAGTTTATTTGCCCTGAGAAAATCTTCGAGAATATCATCCTGTTTTGAAAAATCGGTCACAAACGAGACAAAGTAGTTCACCCCGTTTTTTTCGCAGCTTTGGGCCGCATTGACAAGGTTCTGGCGATTCACTCCCTCCTGGTGCCACCGGCTGCAGCTCAACCTGAGCTGATTCAGCCCACTCTTTTTCAACTCACTTACGACCCCATCGCTCCTTGTCCGGTCGGTCGCCCAGAAGCTGTTGGTGACGATCCGGGTGTAGATGCCAAGATTGCAGCACAGCCGGACAAGCTCCTTTATCTCGTTGAAAAAGATCAGGGGTTCACCTGCGGTAAAGCTGATTCCCCTGACACCGGCTGCGGCCAGCCCATGGATCAGCTCTTTTGCCCGGCCAGGATCCATGGTGGCTGTTTCAGGAACTTCCCCCTTTGCAACACAGTGGCCGCATTTAAGGTTACACAGGGTTGAATATCCAAATGCAATGGTTCTCATGTCTCTTTTCCTAAAGAAAGAAAGGCAGATGAACAACAAATGTCCACCTGCCATGGAATATGGAATCAGGTTATTTCGTCTGCACAGTATAGGCTAAGGAGACATCTTTTCCCGGTGGAACAGTTATTTCCCACAGGGCCTGGTGACTGGTTTCCTTTCTATGGGGGTGGCTTTCCGCTTGGATGCGCCAGTCGCCGGACATGGGTTCAGATACCTTTACGCTCACAGGGATTTTCTTTGCATTCATTATCTTCACCTCATGGGAAGATTGAAGTTCAAAAGAATTCCTGCCCGTGGAGGGAAGTTTTCTGAAATCGGTCTGGCGTTTTTCAACCGTGATGTCAAAGGCGTTGCCCAATTTAAGGTTCAGCCTGCCATGCTCCGGGGTGTGGTCGATGCTGTCTTCACCTGCGAACTGAAGCATTCCTTTTGTATCTGCCTTGTATACCCTTACGGTCCCCTTTGGAAGGGGCATGCCAAGGTTGTCCTCCTTGAGATTCTGAAGAACGAGCAAAACCCCGACCTTTGGACGCTGGACTCCGTGGCCCATGTTCTGGGCGAACCAATGGCTGCTGCCCTGGACCCTGTACTCTTTCCGACAGGGGATATTTCCCGCCTGGAGCAGGGCCACCTGTTTGGTCTGGTTGTTTTTAAGGGTTGTTCGTCTGCCCAGCGTGTATAAGTGGTACTCAAACATCTGCTCCTGGGCGAAGCCGTCTTCGGCCATGGCAGAGGCGTTCAGGACCATCTGCTTTGACCTGATGAACTGTTGTTCAGGGGCAAGATGAATGTCCCCTGCAACAAGCTGGAGCTTTGCATCGGTGTAGTCGGTGCTGCTGGTGTTGGTGAGCGTGACCCAGGCGCTGAGATTCAAAAAATCATCGGTTGGATTTAACTCAGCCACATAATCGGCCTTCCAGGTGAGTCCCCGGGTGAGGTAGGAAAGGGAAAGGTCCCGGTTTTTTTCCTGATCACTCTGGACCGTCATGGTAAGCGTTGGGCTCGTTCTTAAATTGGCAGGAATGTGGGAGAATACAAGCCTGCCCGGCACCCCGGTTTCGATCCCGTTGCCGGTTTCAAGAACGATACCGTTGTGGGTGGCAAGCACCCTTGCGTCTATTGTTTCTTCCTGGCCCGTCTTGGAATTTTCCCGGATGATTTTAATATCTTTGCCCGTGAACTTTTTCAGGATTGACTGGGGGGAGAGAAGATCAAACTCAAAGTTCTGCTCAAGAACCCTTATGCCGTCTGCATTCAGGAGGGCTGTTTCAGGAATGATCCTGCCGCTCACATCCCTTATGGCAAGGGTCACCTCTCCCCGGGGCAGGACAAGCGATCGACTCTCCTTTACAAGGGCCATGTCCTGGTTGTAAATTGTGACCGAAAGCTCTGTCTGGTCTGCGGCACTGGTTTCAATTTCATTGTTCTTATCATTGTTATCGGCCGAACAGGGTAAAACTGAAACCATCATCTGAAAGATCATAAAACAAACGAGTGCCAGAATAAAAGTAATATGTCTCATAGTCTTTTCCTTTTTTGTGCAGTAATAGGCTCTCTTGTACCGGTCTGATCATTCAGGAATTGCCCTTGCACGAATTATCAGCACCAGAACCTTCGGGGCTCCAGCACTGATATCAGGTCCATGATCAAGGGTCTTATTCTACCCATTTACAAGGGCTTTTGCCTGGTCGACAATATTGGCCGCTGTGAATCCATACTCTGCAAGCACCCTGTCTCCGGGGGCTGATGCGCCAAAGGTATTTATACCGATCACCCTGCCGGCCTCACCCACATACCGCTCCCAACCCATGGGAATCCCCGCCTCAACGGCCAGGCGTTTTTTCACTTCAGGGGGAAGAATTCGCTGCCTGTAGTAGACCGGGGCCGTTTCGAAAAGCTCCCAGGACGGCATGCTCACCACCCTTGCCTGAATGTTTTCGCCCGCCAGGATAGCGGCCGCCTCGACACAGATGTGGACCTCCGAACCTGTTGCGATGAGGATGATATCAGGTTCCCCCTCGGTTGCTCGAAGGGTGTAGGCCCCGTAGGCCAAAGATCCGTCGGCCTTTGCTGCGTCCAGAACGGGAAGGTTCTGACGGCTCAGAATCAACGCAGTCGGGGCGTTATGGGTTTTAAGTGCCTGTTTCCAGGCCTCGGCCGTTTCATTTGCGTCCGCCGGCCGAATAACGTTAAGACCGGGAATGGCCCGCAGCGAGGCCAGATGTTCCACCGGCTGATGGGTGGGACCGTCTTCGCCCACGGCAACGCTGTCGTGGGTCAGGACATAAATAATGGGCAGCTTCATGAGGGATGCCACCCGGATGGCCGGACGCATGTAATCGGCAAACACGAGGAATGTGCCGCAAAATGGTCGGACCCCGCTGTGGAGATACATCCCCGTCACGATGGCAGTCATGGCGTGCTCACGAACCCCGAACCGGATGTTTCTTCCCTGGGGGGTGTCGGCCTGGAATTCGCCCATGCCCTCTAAAAAGGTGTTGTTGGACGGAGCCAGGTCGGCCGAGCCGCCCATGAGTGAGGGAAGATTCTTTGCAATGGCATTGAGCACCTTGCCCGAGGCAGATCTGGTGGCTATGGGTTTGTCCGTGGGTGAGAACTTTGGAATGTCGTCCTCCCAGCCGGCCGTTAAGAAGCCGGAGATGCCGTCAACAAAGTTATCTGCTAGTTCGGGGAACTCGGAGCGGTAGGCGTCAAAGATCTCATGCCATGCATGCTCTAATTCCTGTCCGGCTTCAACGGCCTTTCTACATTCTGCGAGCACAGCTTCAGGCACATAAAAATCCTTGTCCTCGGGCACACCATAGAATTTTTTTACAAGCTTGATCTCATCGGCTCCCAGGGGGGCGCCGTGGGCACCCGGGGTGTCCTGCTTGTTCGGACTTCCATAAGCGATGTGAGTCGCTAGTTTGATCATGGTGGGCCGTGAGGTCTCGTCCTTTGCCTCCTTTATGGCCGCCCTGATTTTCCCAAGGTCGTTGCCGTCATCCACAACAATCACCTGCCACTTCATGCTTTCAAACTTTGCCTTTACATCTTCGGTAAAGGCAATGCCCGTTGTGCCTTCGATGGTGATCGAATTGTCGTCATAGATGCAGATGAGCTTGCCAAGGCCAAGGTGGCCTGCAAGGGAGGCAGCCTCGTTGGTTATGCCCTCCATGAGGTCACCGTCACCGCAAATAACATAGGTGTGGTGATCAATGAGGGTCTTTCCGTCCCGGTTAAACCTCGCAGCAAGATGGCGTTCGGCCATGGCCATGCCAACGGCATTGGCAACGCCCTGGCCAAGGGGCCCTGTCGTGGTCTCAACCCCGGCGGTGTGGCCGTATTCAGGATGACCCGGGGTTTTGCTGTCCCACTGGCGGAAGTTCTTGATGTCGTCAAGGGTGGTCCCGTAGCCGGTAAGAAAAAGCAGGCTGTACAGGAGCATGGATGCATGACCTCCGGACAGAACAAACCTGTCCCGGTCAATCCAGGCTGGATTTGCGGGGTTGTGCTTTAGAAAATCCTTCCAAAGGACAAAGGCCGCAGGCGCAAGTCCCATGGGGGCTCCGGGATGACCCGAGTTCGCCTTTTGAACGGCGTCCATGGAAAGGGTTCTGATGGTGGTGATACATTGCTGATCAAGGTCTTGGTTGGCGGAAGCCATTGTTTCTCTCCTGTTTGTTTATAATGCTCTCATGAACTCGGGCTTCAGCCCGATTTTACCCTTCAGGGCTTTGGCAATGTGGGCAAGGGTTTTCTCCTTGTCCCGGGGAAGTTCGGCCCTGATGGGAAGATAGTTTGATGCGTGGTTGGCATGGAAAAGACCGTTGGTGAGGTGGGTGGCCGATATCATGGCACCGAGCTCCACAAGGACCTCGTCCGGGTTGATAAGCTCGAATTCTCCCCTTGCATGGTTTTCGTACATGGGGGTTCCGGGGATGAGCATCAGAGTCAAGGCTCCCACATACTCAGGGTCGATGGCCGTAAGCACCCTGCCGGTCTCGCCTGCATGGATCATGGATCGTTTACGGCCTGCAATGCCGTTGAGAACCGTGATGGAGAGTTTGATGCCCGCCCGGCGAATTTTCTGACCCATTTCGATCATGCGCTGGGAGTCGGCACCCTTGTTTATCTCTTTCAGGGTAAGGTCGTCACCCGTTTCAAGGCCCATGTAGGCGATCTTGACCCCAAGGCCGCGAAGCTCTTCAAGCTCCTTTTCTGACTTCATACGGATGCTCTTGGTGTTGGCATAGAGCCCTATGCGTTCCACCCAGGGAAGGCGCTCGTTGATTCGTTCAAGAATGGGGACAAGGCGTCGCTGGGGAATGATCAGGGCGTCACCGTCACAGATGAACAGCCGATTCTGACGGCGGCAGTGAGTAGCTGCAAATTCAATATCCTCCATGATCACGGGGTCTTTTTTAATCTTAAATCTTTCCCCCTTGTAGGCTCCGCAAAAGGTGCATTTGTTGTGGGAACACCCAACTGTCACCTGGAGCAGAATAGAATTAGCCTCGCTTGGGGGGCGTATTACGTTGCCTTCATAGTGCATGTGATGGACTCCATTGATATGATATAATTATCAAATTCTTTTGGCCTGTTTTTCAGGATAACTGGATCGGTTTTCCGCAAAGGGCACCCGCAAGGGGAGCCCCTACATTCCAGCAACCACGTTACTATCTAAAACAAGAACTGCCGTATACAGGGAGACCATGTCGTTCCCCTGAGACGACATGAGATACGTAACAGCTTTTGCCGTAAAAATCAATATAACCAACATGTCCTGGCAAACACAACAAATCATGAACCTCAATAAAATAAGCCGAGTCCGGTGTAGGGGCTCCCCTTGCGGGTGCCCTTTGTGGCAACCACCTCAGTGGGAGTTTCATAAAAATAAAATATAATCAATGGATTGATCTATGGGATTGGCTGATTTTGAATGCCGCAGCTTGACAATCATGAATTTAAACCAATTATTTAGATAAAAAATTGCCTTGCAATAATATAACCGGCACGGCCGGAGCAAGAGATGGCTCACGGCCACAACGAAGCATGAAACACGATAGCCGTTAACGATTAGCTGTTAACTAAAAGCTAATGGCTAACAACTAAAAGCTGTTTCTTATAAAAAAAGCTTTAGCCCTAACAGAAACATTCAGGAGATACCATGGGTACAAAAAAAGAAACTTGTGAATTTAAAACCGAAGTACAGCAGCTGCTGCACCTTATTATCAACTCCCTCTACTCGAACAAGGAGATCTTTGTCCGGGAACTTGTGTCAAACGCATCCGACGCCATTGACAAGGCAAGGTTCAGAGAGCAGACAGAGCCGGCACTGTTTGAGGGGAGTAACGATTACAAGATCAGGATCACCACAGATCCGGAAAAACGAACCTTTGAAATCACAGACAACGGCATCGGCATGACCTATGACGAGGTGAGCGAAAATATCGGCACCATCGCCAGGAGCGGCACCGCAGCCTTTGTTGAAGCCCTGGAAAAATCCAAGGATGAGAACGTGCTCTCCCCCGAGCTCATCGGGCAGTTTGGCGTAGGTTTTTACTCGGCGTTCATTGCCGCAGACAAAATCAGGCTTGTGACAAAGGCCCCGGGGGCTGAGAAGGGTGTGCTCTGGGAGTCGGACGGAAAGGGTTCCTACACCATTGAAGAGACCGACAAGGAAGAGCGGGGAACCACCATCACCCTGGAGCTCAAGGAGGTAGAAGAGGGTGACCAGGACTTTACCGATGAGTACACCATCCGCCACATCATCAAGAAACACTCTGACTTTGTAACCTACCCCATCGTGATGAACGTTGAAAAAAGTGAACCCATTCCCGAAGAGGCCATTGTCAAGGACGCCGACGGCAAACCCATTGGAGAGACCTATCGAAAGGTCAGGGCCGACGAGACCCTTAACTCCATGAAGGCGATCTGGACCAAGAGCCAGGAGGATGTGACCCAGGAGGAGTATGAGGAGTTCTACAAGCACATCAGCCACAACTGGGACAAGCCAATGGAGATACTCCACAAGCGGTTTGAGGGTATCACCGAGTACGACGCCCTTTTGTTCATCCCGTCCAAGGCTCCGTTTGACCTGTTCAGGCCTGAGCGGAAAAACGGCATGCAGCTTTACTGCAAGCGAATCTTCATCATGGACGACTGCAAGGAGCTTCTTCCCGAATACCTGGGGTTTATCCAGGGAGTTGTGGATGCCCCTGATCTCAACCTGAATGTCAGCCGGGAGATCCTCCAGGAGGACCGCCTGGTTCGAAATATCCGAAAGAACCTTGTAAAGAAGATTTTCGCCCTTCTCGAGGAGATGGACAAGGAAAAATACGAGACCTTCTTTGACGAGTTCGGTCAGTCCCTCAAGGCCGGACTGCCCACGGATTTTGCCAACAGGGAAAAGATAGCCTCCCTCTTGAGGTACAAGACCACCAAGTCCGACGGCAAGTATGTTTCCCTTGACCAGTACATCGAGAACATGAAGGAAGACCAGAAAGATATCTACTACATAACGGGGGAGAACATGAAATCCCTCATGAATTCACCCCTGCTGGAGTCGCTCAAGGAGAAGGATTACGAGGTTCTTCTCATGGTGGATCCCGTGGACGAGTGGGTCACCCAGAGCCTTCCAGAATATAAGGAAAAGAAACTCAAGAGTGCGGAAAAAGGTGACCTTGACCTTGACACCGTGGATGAGAAAAAAAAGGACGAGTACACCCCGCTGTTTGATTTCCTCAAGGAGAAGCTTGACGGCAGGGTCAAGGATGTCCAGATTTCAAAACGGCTCAAGGAATCTGTGGCCTGCCTTTCCGGTGATGACTACGGAATGAGCGCCTACATGGAGAAGATCCTCAAGGCGTCCGGCCAGGAAGCACCCGAACAGAAGCGATCCCTTGAACTCAACGTCGGCCATCCCGTCATGGAAAAGATCAAATCCGTGTTCGAGACCGATAGCTCCAACCCTGTTCTCCAGGATTATGCAGACCTCTTATTTGACCTTGCCGTGATCAGCGAGGGAGGTAAGATCGACAACCCAGCGCGCTTTTCAAAGCTCATGGGTGAAATGATGACAAAAGCCCTATGATAATCTTTCTTGAAAGCCTGGGCTGCTGCCGCAATCTTGTGGACAGCGAGGTTATGCTGGGCAGATTGGCTGAGGCCGGCCATGGAGTAGTCCATGACCCGGCTGAGGCAGATGTTATCATAGTCAATACCTGCGGGTTCATATCGGCAGCCTCGGCAGAGGCTGTTGATACGATACTCGCCATGGCCGAATACAAGCAGGATGGCCGCTGCAGACGCCTTGTTGTCACAGGGTGTCTGCCGGAAAGGTTTAAGGACGACGACCTCAGGGGCGAACTTCCAGAGGTCGACGCCTTTGTGGGAACAGGGGCCTGCGACGAGATCGTCCGGGTTGTTGAATCAACAGAATTCATGTCCCTCCTGCCCGACGTTCTTGACCGGCAGATGCAGGGCCATCCCCTTCCCCGCCGCATCACCCTTGACTACCTTGCCTATGTAAAGATCTCCGAGGGGTGCAACCGCCATTGCACCTACTGCATCATCCCCAAACTCAGGGGCATCCAGAGAAGCCGAACGGTGGCTGCCGTTGTGGCAGAGAGCGAAATACTGGTTCGAAACGGGGCAAGGGAGATCGTACTTGTGGGCGAAAACACCTCGGACTATGGAATGGATCTTGATGGGGCCGACTCCGGGGTAAATATTGCCATTCTCCTGACCACCCTATCCGGGAGGATCAAGGCCCTTGATCCAGATGTATGGATCAGGCTCCTCTACACTCACCCATCATCCCTTGACCAAAATGCCATCAGGGCAATCGCAGACCTCGACAATGTGTGCACCTACTTTGACGTGCCCATCCAGCACGCAAGCTCCAGGATCCTGAGGCGCATGGGCAGGAACTACACAGGCGAAGACCTCCACGGTCTGATTGCCTCGATCCGAAGGACAGCTCCGGACGCAGCTCTCAGGACCACCCTGATAACGGGTTTTCCCGGTGAAACAGAGGCAGACTTCAACGAGATGCTCGCCTTTGTCAAAGCGACCGGGTTTGACCAGCTCGGGGTGTTTGCCTACTCCGATTCCGACGACCTTGCAGCCCATAGCCTCGCCGACCATGTGGACGAGGAAACAGGAGAGGCAAGGCGGGATGCGATCATGGCGGCCCAGGCGGAAATCTCCGAGAGTATTAACGAATCATACCTCGGCAAAACCCTTACAGTACTTGTGGAGGAGAATCCAGATCCCGGGATCTTTATAGGAAGGACCCGGTTCCAGGCCCCTGAGGTTGACGGTATTACCTTTATTTACGGTAACAACATTGACATCGGCACCTTTGTCAGGGTAAAGATTACCGAAACCCATGCCTATGACCTTGTTGGAGAGCTTGTATGAAAGATGAACTCAAGAGCCAGATCCTGGCGGCAGTAGAAGAAGATTTAACCGCCATTGAACTGGCACTTAACGAAAATTTAAAACCCAACCTCGATCTTGTGAGACAAATTGCAGGCCATCTACTGTTCAGCGGCGGGAAAAGATTCAGACCCCTGCTTTTTCTCTTAAGCTCAAGGCTGTGCAACTATGAAGGTAAGCTCGCCCTGGATGTCTCGATCCTGTTTGAATACCTCCATGCCGCAACCCTTCTCCACGACGATGTTGTCGACCAGGCTGAACTGAGGCGCGGCAGGACCACGGCACACTCCATCTGGGGAACTGCCCAGACCGTGCTGACGGGTGATTTTTTGCTGGCCTGCGCCCTCCGCCGTGCGGCCGAGGCAGAACTTGTCGAAATCATCAGGGTCATTGCCGGCATAACCGCAGAGATGTCCCAGGGTGAAATCGACCAGCTTGAGAAAAAGGAAAAACTGGATCTGACCGAGGCCGAATATATGTCCATCATAAGCGCAAAAACGGCCGTTTTGATCCAGGGTGCCTGCAAAAGCGGCGCCATCATAGCAGGTGCTTCCGAAGACAAGAAACAGGCCCTTGCAGATTATGGCTTTCACCTGGGAGTGGCCTTTCAGATGGCGGACGATCTTCTGGACTATACGGCAGACGCACAAACCCTGGGGAAAAATCCCGGCGCAGACCTTAGAGAGGGAAAGCTGACCCTGCCGCTTATTCTAGCGCTTAAACGGGCAGATGATAAGGATCGAGCCTGGATGGAAGGGGTGATTTTAAACCCGGACTTTACAGATGACGACTTCCAGAAGCTCCTCCAGAAGCTTTACCTTTACAAGGGAATAGAAGATACACGATCAAGGGCTAGGCACCATGTTGAACAGGCAAAGAAAAGCCTTGAACTCTTTGACGATTGTATGACAAAACAAACCATGATAATGCTTTCCGATTACACCATTGCAAGAAACGTTTAGCGTTTAGGAGAATTTAATTTTGATGACAAGACGAATGGTCAGGGGCCTGACAGGGTTGATGGTTGTTGTTTTCCTCTCCCTTGCGGTGTTCACGAACGGTTTTGCAAACCAGGACAACCAGAAAGTTGAGGAACGGGGGAAACAGATTGCCCTGGGCAAACAATCCATCACTGACGAAAACCTGTCCCGGGCCAAAAAGCGAGCGGTTGACAATGCCCTGTACGCTTCGGTTGAACAGGCCATTCTTGAAATACTCTCCCCCCCGGAAATAGCAGGGAGTCTTGACCTCATTTATGACCAGGTTCTTGCCGACACACAACGCTATGTAAAAACCTTCAAGGTACTTGGAGAGGCTGAAACACAGGGCCAATACATGGTTGCGGTGGAGGCGGTGATCAACACCGATTCCCTGGAAGAAATTTTTAACCGGGCAGGTATTCTCAACAGGAATAAAAAAAATCCTTCGGTTTTAATGCTGATCAGCGAACAATCCTACAACGAGGTGCTCTCCCGGTACTGGTGGGGCAAAAACCCCCTTCCCTATGCCTCCGTTACCGAGGATACCATTGTTGACCTCTTTAAGAAAAAGGGTTTCATCCTGATGGGCCTGGGGCCAGACCGACCTAACCTTGGGGCCCTGGATGTCTCGTTTGACTTTGTCCACGACACCATGGGCGCATTGAAACTTGCCAGGGAACTCAAGGCCGACGTCCTTGTAATGGGACGGGCAAGGGCTGAAGAACCCTCCAACCACATGGGCGAAGAGCGCTCCTACCGGGCAGACATAGATCTGGAACTCTTCTTCTCAGAAACGGGTGAACCCATGGGGATTGTTAAAGAATCTGCCGTTGTCAAAAGCGATACGGGCAAAGAGGGGGCAGACCAGGCCCTGGCCCGGGCCGGAACCCTTGCAGCAGAGTCTCTTGCAACCAAAATCGACAATTTCTGGTCGGCCCGTCAGCAGACAGTACATACGATTGAAACCCGAGTGGAGGGATCCGATTACCTATCAAGCTTTATCATGCTCAGAAAGGTACTGGGCGACATGCCCGGCATCCAGGATATTAAAACCAGGGAGCTTGGATCAAACCGGGCCATGGTGGATATCGTGTTCAAAGGCAATGCCGCCACCCTTGCCGATCTTCTGATGCTGAAAACCTTTGATTCCTTCAGCATTGAAATCTCCGAGGTCACCCAAGCGTCCATGACCATCCGGTTTATCACAAAAAATGATGTGGCACCCGTTTCTGATTCTGAAATTAAAAAGGCATATATTTCAGAATAGCTCTTATTAAATCTGCGGTTCTTGCAGGTTAAACTCTTGACAAAGCCACGCTGGAATGGTAATTGTCATGTCGATAATAGAGGCGCGTAGCTCAGTTGGTAGAGCGCTACCCCGACACGGTAGAAGTCAGCAGTTCGAGCCTGCTCGTGCCTACCATAAAAATCAAGGGTTTACGGGATTTTCCGTAAACCCTTTTTTGTTTTGGTCACCATATGTTCAAAGGTGTCCTAGGACCGCCCCGGACGGCAGCCCCGGCCGAAGAGGAAAACCTTGGAGAAAATTGTATGGTCTGGAAGGTCTATCTTTTAAAGTGCAATGACGGTTCTCTATACTGCGGTGTTGCAAAGGATGTTGAGGCCCGGGTTGCCGTTCACAATTCAGGCAAGGGAGCCAAGTACACCAGATCCCGGCTCCCCGTCACCCTTGTTGCCGTGAGCCCTGATTTTACAAAACGCGAGGCTTATCAGTTTGAGTACCGCGTAAAGCGGCTTCCAGCCCGGATGAAGTGTGGTATAATTCTAACCGGGCAGTTGATGACCGTTGAATAGCAGGCCATTTGGACCTTTGATGCTTTGCTGACGAGAAGCATCAGGGATGATTGAAGAATTGTTATTTCCAAACTATTGTGATAAATTCTTACTTAAGAAACAACTATTTTATTATACAGGAGTAAATTATGAGCGAGATCGTCAGGGACGGTGATAGGACAGTGGTAAGGCCAGGTATTGATATTGTTGCCTCCATGGCAGAGGATTTTAAAAGTGAGCTTCTTTCTGCGATAAACGAGCATACTGGTGATTTTGTCATTGACCTTGAAGGTGTTAAAATGGTTGATTCCGTTGGTATTGGTGTAATAATTGTTACCCACAACACACTTGCCCAGGCAGGAAGAAATCTTAAGATCATCAATGTCTCAAAGGATGTATTTGGTCTTTTCAGCACCATGCGGCTAAACAGACGGTTTACCATTGTGGAAGAAGCCTAGATCTATAACTTAATTTTCGAACTATAACGACATCAAAGGAAAGCTGGGGGAGTCGAAGGTTTTCGGCTGAGAGGAAACAAAAGTAACCCGTGTTTCGACCCCTGGAACCTGATCCGGCTCATACCGGCGAAGGAAAGCACCCACCTCCTCCCCACCAGCGGCCCATGCTCTAATCCGAAGTCAAAAAGACCATTCCCATGACTGCCCATTTCAATTGAGGAGAACAAAATGCCGTTGAATCCTGTAAAGACAGACCCTGAAGATATCTGCAAAGACCTCCTGGCTATTCGTCAAACGACCCCCCTGATCCACAACATAACCAACTACGTAGTCATGAACAATACGGCCAACGCCCTGCTGGCCCTTGGTGCATCTCCAGTCATGGGGATTGCAAGGGAGATGTCTGGGGAAACCGCCAAAGGACCGGGCAGCTTCCAGGTTGGGTTCATCGACGCCCTTTACAGGATCTCTGCACAGGAGATCGAACATTATCTGTGGACATAGGAGACAGCTATGCGAGGAATACAAGAGAGCCATAAAGGAGAAAAAACAGTGAAATCTTACTTTTGTGCGTTGACAATTGCCGGGTCAGACAGCGGCGGCGGTGCAGGTATCCAGGCTGATTTGAAAACCTTTGCCGCCCTGGGCGTTTTCGGCATGTCGGCCATTACGGCCCTAACGGCCCAGAACACAAGAGTGGTCACAGGAATTTTTCCGGTTCCGGCAAAGTTCATCGGCGATCAGATAGATGCGGTCATGGAAGATATCGGGTGTGATGCGGTAAAAATCGGCATGCTCCACTCACCTGAGGTGATCGAGGTGGTTGCTGCAAAGCTTGAACAATGGCGCTGCACCAATGTGGTAGTGGATCCTGTAATGATCTCCAAAAGCGGGGACAATCTCCTGCTTGAGGATGCCGTCACAGCACTGCGGGAACGACTTTTTCCCCTGGCGGCGCTTATCACCCCCAACCTCCCCGAAGCCTCTGCCCTCCTCGGACACAGAGTTGAAACCCCAGACCAGATGCCCGATGCAGCAAGGGCTCTGGCCGATCTGGGCCCGGCCAATGTTCTGATCAAGGGCGGGCACCTTAAGGGACAGTCGAGCCACGACCTCCTATACGAAACAGCCCGGGGCACCATGGAGACCTTTCCCGCGGACAGGATCAACACCTCAAACTCCCACGGCACCGGCTGCACCCTGTCTTCGGCCATTGCAGCAGGCCTGGCAAGGGGCCTTGATCTTAACCGGGCCGTGGCCGAAGCAAAGGCATACATAACAGGGGCGCTAAGGGCCGGTGCAGACTACAGGACGGGCAAGGGTCATGGCCCGGTTCATCATTTTTACAACCTATGGAAGAACAAATATTAACCTTTCCCTCTGAATTCATCCATGTCCATGTCCAGGCGCCGGACGATCTTCTGGATGGATGCCCTTTCAAGGCCGCCGGATGAATCTCCATGGGTTTAAGCTGCATCTCACGGCAGGTCCTGTCCAGAAAAGTCCGCACCAGCACGGGGATATCTTCGGACCGTTCCCGCAGGGGCGGCACTGTTACCAAAAGAACGTTGAGCCGGTAATAGAGGTCCTCCCGGAAGCGGCCGTCCCTGATCCGCTGTTCCAGATTCTGGTTGGTCAGGGCCAGGATTCGTACATCCGTGACTTTAGACACGGAAGAGCCCACGGGCTTGGCCTCCTTGTCCTGGAGGAATTTCAGCAGCTTGGCCTGGGTGGACAGGGAAATATCCCCGATTTCATCCAGGATCAGAGTACCCTTGTCTGCGGCCAGGAAAAATCCATCCCGGTTCCGCTCGGCCCCTGTAAACGCACCTTTGACATGGCCGAAATCAGACAGCAGGGTGACAAACAACCTGGCGTCCCCTAGATGTCTTCTGGCTTTGAGATCCAGGGCCTGGGTCCGGTCCTCCACCCACCGTTCCAGGTTCTGGGCATGACCCTGAAGTTAATTTCTGGCATTGGCCAGACAGACTGCAAGCTCCTCCAATCCATCCACCAGACCTTCTATTTCATCCTTCTGCCCCAGACGTTCAATTATGGGCAGCTCATCTTCGCCAGAAAACCTGTGTTTGAACACATCGGACAGTCTGTGAAGATTTTTCATCACAAGGCGGTCAAAAAACAGGCTTATCATGGCGGCAAAAAAAATAACTCCCAGGATAGACAGGCTCAGATACTGGTAGGTCAACTCCCTGGCCGGGATTTTAATCATATCCACGGGAAAACCTGCCACAACAACCCCGCCAACTTCGCCCACCTCATAGTCAAAACCATTGTCCCCGCCATAAGCAACAATGAGTTCCTTGGGGGCGTCTCCGGGGCTGCCGTGGCACTGCATGCAGGATTCTATAAAAGTTACAAGCCTTGCAACCATGTGGTATTCTCTATCTTTGACCCGGGTGGTATCTTCCCAGGTCATTATGTCCCTGTTACTGCGGAAAAGATCAATAAGGCCAGCCTCAAAGGAATCCGGTGTCGAAAAAACTAAGTTCGACCGTGTAGGCCGGGCCCGCATGACACAGCTGGAAAGTATTTTATCCGAGGCCAAGGCCAACACTTTGAGCCTGTCTGCGGAGGTCACAGGAGCAATCAAGCATGCGGTAAAGCAAGTACATAAAAGCTCAAAAACAAAGACCTCCATCCGCTGCTGCCATGTCCCCTGATAATAATACCATAATCAACGGCGGGCCTGG
>Ga0265295_1004862_pt1 | contig 17704 bp, 14 predicted proteins | sample Munlansysbiofilm_FD_192503 | JGI IMG/M metagenome (GOLD analysis project Ga0265295, IMG submission 192503) | Leachate microbial communities from a municipal landfill in Southern Ontario, Canada - Methane capture system biofilm | ecosystem: Engineered > Solid waste > Landfill > Unclassified ...
CCAAACCTGCACGAGGGCCTGAGGCTAAGAGCCTTAAATCCGAAGCGATTTTAAACAAATTGGTCGCATGTGCTTTTAAAATCCCGCTGACTTCGACAAACATATCGCAATTTTGCGTCGCATCGATCAAATTTTCAGAACGTGCGATAGGAAGATCACTCACCTCTTTGAGACACTCGACGACAAGGAAAAGATACTTTTTAGGAGCCCCTATGCCCGTACCGATCGCCGTTCCGCCGAGGTTGACGTTTTTAAGGCGTTCGATGGACTTAAAGACACGCCAGCGATCTCTGGCAATCGCTTCGGCGTACGCTCCAAAACCGGCTCCCAAACTCATAGGAACGGCGTCTTGAAGCTCGGTTCGTGCCATTTTCAAAACCGTGCTAAACGCTTTTTCTTTGTCTTGAAATGCGCCTTGAAGTTTGGCGATCTCATCGCCGAGTTCTTGCAAAAGAGACATCGATGCCACTTTAAGTGCGGTGGGGTAAACATCGTTGGTGGATTGGTGCAAATTGACATGATCAAGGGGATGAATGATCTCGTAACTACCTTTGGTATGCCCCATGATTTCTAAAGCACGATTGGCGATGACTTCATTTATGTTCATATTCAGCGACGTCCCTGCCCCACCTTGTAGCGCATCGACGATGATATTATTGTGCCATCTGCCCACGATCATCTCATCACAAGCTTGCATGATGGCTTTCGCTTTAGGAGTATCTAAAAAACCAAGCGTCGCATTGGCGTTTGCACACGCTTTTTTGACTTGTGCAAACGCTTGGATAAACCGTGCATCGATGCCTAAGTGACTGAGCGGAAAATTCTCGGAAGCCCGAAGCGTATGAATACCGTAATACGCCTCGTTTGGGACTTCGCGCTCTCCTAAAAGATCGTGTTCGATGCGAAAACTCACGCACTATCCTTACAGATGGCAGTCATTTCTACCGTGCTCTAAGCCGTGAAGCATATCTTCGACTTTGTCGGCTAAAAGCGGCATATTTTCACGCAACATTCCAAGGTATTTTGGGATAATAATGCGCTCGCCGATGCGTTTCACCTCAGGGGAAGCATAGTCTCTCATATACTCTTTAAAGGTCAAAATACCGTTGGGAATACACAAATGTTTGATGCTTGCATTTTTTGCCAGCGGCATAAAATCGCACCCTGTGCGCCCTTCTCGGTAACATGAAGTACAAAAAGAAGGTAAACGCTCCTCTTTGATCAGGCTTAGGATAAACTCATCAATCCCACGGTGATCGCCGATGGCAAACTGTTGAATGGAAAGATCATTGCCCTCTTCGTGTTTTTTATAGCCACCAATGCCGATATTTGTACCTGCATCCATCTGAGAAATACCGCATTTTTTAAGCATTTCATCTCTGAGTTCCGGCTCTTCACGCGCCGTTAAAATCGTTCCCGTAAACGGACACATCAAACGAATAACCGCCACGACGCGCATAAAATCTTCATCGCTCATGGCATAAGGAAACTCGCTCAAATCGGTATCGGAAGTGCGTTTAATGCGAGGAAACGACATCGTATGCGGTCCGATGCCGAACACTCTTTCTAAGTCCATCGCATGATGTAACATGGCAAGCACTTCAAATTTCCAATCGTAAATACCGAACAACACGCCCACCGCGACGTCGTCCAGTCCTGCATTTAAGCCTCGATGCAACGCGAACAATCGCCAGTCGTACTCGCCTTTAAGCGTGCCTTTGGGATGCATTTTTTCATACGTTTCCCTATGATACGTCTCTTGAAAGACTTGGTACGTTCCAATACCCTCGGCTTTAATGACTCGGTACTCCTCTTCAAACATCGGAGCGGCATTGATATTTACACGCCTGATTTCCGTATTCTCTTTTTTAGTGGAATAAATGGTTCGCACACTTTGGGCGATGTAGTTATAATCACTCTTTGGATGCTCGCCGTAAACGGCAATCAGACGCTTTTGTCCCGCATCCAAGAGTGCTTTGACTTCTTCTTCAAGCTCTTCGTGATTCAATGTTTTTTTCGACATGGAATCATTGGAAGATTTAAAACCACAGTACTGGCAGTTGTTGACGCAGGGATTGGAGATATACAGCGGCGAAAAGAGAACGATTCGGTTTCCGTAAACCTCTTCTTTGATATACGTTGCCGCTTTAAAAACCTCATCCCATAAAGCTCTATCGGTGATATTTAAAAGCGTTGCCGTCTCTTCGGGAGAGAGCATATCGCCTTTGGTCGCATTGTTTCTGGCTTTTTCAATAATGGCTAAAACACGCTCTTTTGAAGGATTTTTTGTTTCATTAATGGTTTGATAAATTGCCTCATCGTCAATAAAATCGTTAAACTCGCGTGATGCTTCCCACGCTTTAATGCGTGCAAATCGCTCACTTGTCCATGACATTGTTTTTCCTTTACATGTAAAGCACTAGCCGCCGCAGCGGCTAGGTTTTTAACGGTGCGCTTTTAGAGGTTGCTCTAGAGTGCTAACTTTAACCAAATCGTTTTCAACCCATTTAGGCGCATGATGAAGGGCGTCTTCCAACGGTACGTCGCCTGCACCGAAGCGAAACATCGCTTTAAAATCTTCGATATTGATCACGGCTAATGGAAGATGCGCACCTACCGCCATTACCGTTGCGATGATGGAACCCCAAACATGAAAATTGAAAAAATAAACCATCGTCGTTTTGCCTAAAACGGGTGCCATAAAGTAGAGTAACCAACCTGTTACAATCAATCCGAAAATCATAAAAATAAAAAAGAGGTAGGTAAACTTTTGACCGGCATTAAACCGACCTTGAGGAGCCACTTCTTCGGGACCAAAAGGAATACCAAAAAGTCTTCTTGGATACCCACCAAGATTTTTAAACCACGCAAAGGTATCGGCATCCCAAATGAGTAGATTGCGTAACATTAAAAAGAAACGATCAGCATTTAAGACAACAAAACCGACAAAATTCAGCGTAAAAACAATCGCAATACCGATGTGAAACGTCATCATGAGTAAAGCAGTCGCTTCGCCTACCTGTTTAAAATAGATTAGAACGCCTGTGATCGCTAAAATCATCCATGTCACCATGTTAATGTTATGAAACATCTTCTCCGACATCGGGAATTTTAAAACTCTCTCATTAGACATGGTGTGCTCCTTGCATTAAAAGGTTACTTCGATCGACATAGGTTTTGGTGTGTAACAACTGCTCCGCAACCTCACCCATCGGCTTGGTTCCCATATCTTGATAGACTTTAAGGCAGCTTGCATTTTGATGTGAACCCGTAAGATTGGCTTTTTGAAGACGTTTGTCATCTTTGTAAAGCCCTTGTTGGCGAAGTGCGATGTACGACTTTCGTTTTTGAACGATGTCGGTAATCGCATAACCGCTGATCGCAATCGCAGAAACCGACACGCCTGCGGCTTTAAGAAAATCGCGACGACTTAACAGCTGACCGACCGGTTTTTCAGCATAAAAATAGTTCTCTTTGGTAGCTTCCATAGTTTCTCCTTAAGCTCTAAGCGGTAACGGCAATAACGGGTGTAACCAAGAGGTTCCCATCGTTCGCACAGGCTGTCCGCCGCCGTTAACACAACCGCCGGGGCAGTTCATCACTTCGACAAAGTGGTATTGGTTTTTATCGTCCGTCAAGCGTTTGACGATCTCTTTGATGTTGCGTGAAGCACCGTTCACGACGGCAACTTTCACGTTAATCACTTTACCGTTTAAGGCTTTCAAAGGAACGGGAATCGTTGCTTCAACGATGTCTTGCTCGTATCCGCGCACCAGCGTAATATCGGGATTGGAAAGTTCCGTACCGGAGAGAATGAAATACGCTGTCCTAAGTGCCGCTTCCATAACACCGCCGCTAGCACCAAAAATCGTTGCGGCACCTGTATAGACATTCATTGTCTCCATTTCGCGCTCATCGGACATCGTAAGCGGATTTATCCCTTTGCGTCTAAAGATTTCAGCCGCATCACGTGCCGTTAATACCGCGTCAATATCTTGAAATGAGGGAGTATCTTGAGGAATTTTATTGTTCTCTTTGAGATACTCATAGGCTGAGTTAAACTCCGGCCTGCTTGCTTCAAAAATCTTTGCCGTACAAGGCGTTACGGAAACCATATAAATATCACGAGGGTCTTTCTTCCATACAAACTCTGCCGCCCATGTTTTAGCCAAAGGGCCACCCATTTGAATCGGTGATTTGGCTCCTGAGATATGAGGAATCAACTGAGGATGAAATGTTTCGGCATTTTTAACCCACGCTGGGCAGCAACTCGTAAAATGAGGAAGCGGATGGTGTGCGACATGCTCCAAGTCCTCACCGCGTTCGCCCAAAACCCAGTACCGTACTTTTTTAATGAATTCTGTACCCTCTTCCAAAATGGTCTGATCGGCGGCAAAATTAATATCGTAGTTATGAAATCCCGCTTTTTCAAACGCATTGTAAAGACGGTTGATCGTAAGCTCTCCCGCCGGCGCACCGAACTCTTCGGCAATCGCAACGCGTACTGCCGGAGCAGGATGAGAGACGACAAAGGCTTTAGGATCAGCCAATTTTTCCATGACAATATCCACAAAACTCATCTGCTCAATGGCACCGAACGGACAATTGACCAAACATTGACCGCACGCGACGCATTTGTTAGTGCTAATCGCATGGGCAACCCCTAAAGAGCCCTTGATCGCCTCGGTGGGGCAAAACGCGGTACAGGTGTCGCACCCCACGCAATTGTCTTGATTGATCTTGATGATACCTCTTAACTCGCCTTTACGATGCATTCCTTCAAACGCCGCCTCGCCGCCCCAAGACTCTTGACTCGGCGGAAACGTGCGTATCTTTGAAACTTCCGACATTCAAACCTCCTTTTAAAGTTTAGTGTATTATGTTCAAATAAGTAAATAATATTTTACCTTTACATGTTGAACTCGTACAAGATTTAAGATTAAATTAATATTAATAAGATAGAAAAAGTATTATTAAATAACTCTAATATTTTTTAAATATGAAATAAACACCTTTATTCATAAAAAATAGTATTTATTTCAAATTATCGGGGCATCGTAGCATGAAAAAAGAGGAAAAAAAGGGGGAAATGGTTTCTAAAAGAGATTATTGAACTCTTTTAAAATGTCAAGGGCACTTTACCTTTAAGTGCCCTATTTTTGTTACGCTTTGAAAAGTTGGTAGATCGAGCTAAAGTCTTCCTCGCCGTATCCGCTCATCTTTGCTTTGCAAAAAAGCTCTTTAGTAACACTGGCGGTGTAAAGCGGACGATTTAAACTGTACGCCAAATCTTGCAAACAGTGCAAATCTTTGGTGATCGCCGCGGTGCTAAAATGGGCACTAAAATCCTCATCGATGAGCTTTTGCGTTTTTGCCGCCAAAACCAGTGACTTTCCGCCACCCGCACCCAAGATGTCCAAGAGCTCTTTTTTGTCGATGCCGCACGCTTCGCCAAGTGCCGTACACTCCGCAATCGTCGCCATAAATGAACCCAAACAGAGGTTGTTAATCAGCTTCATCTTCGCCGCAAATCCTGCCTCTTTTAGGTGGAAAATCGTCGAAGCAAACTTCTCTAAAAGTGGTTTACATGTAAGGTAAACGCTCTCGCGTCCTGCACATACCGCGGTGAGTTCTCCTTTGCTCGCAGGCACAACACTTCCAAGTACAGGACACTCAAGGTAATTGCCGCCTTTGGCTTCGACCATTGCGTGAAATTCGACCACATCGTTAAAATGGTTGGTGCTAAGATCGATGATGATTTTGCCTTTTTGTATTGCACTTAAAAGCCCGTTTTCCATCGTTAAAACATCGCGAACGCCCGCTGAGTCAAACAGACATAAAAACACGGTATCGCATTTTTCCAAAAGCACTTTGGGAGAACTTTCACACACAAAACCTTTGGCTTCTGCTTTTGACTTTGTACGGTTCCAAACGATGACCTCTTCATTCATACTTGTTAAGCGTTTTGCGATGGCGGCGCCTAAGTTACCTAAACCTATAAAACCGATTGCCATGATGACTCCTTTGAGCTATTTTTTAGAATTATAGTCTAAATTAGATAAATTATCTTTAAATGAGTGCTATAATTGCCAAATGAAAAAAGAGCTCAAACCGTATGTCACTTTATGTGACGCCATCGCCAAACTGTTTTACCCCAATGTTGAAGTCGTCATGCACGACTTGGAAGCCAAAAAGCTCGTCCACATCGTCAATGCCTTCTCCAAGCGTCGCGTGGGCGATGCGATGATAAGCGAGCTCAAAGATATAGGCAGCATCAAAGAAAACTGGGTCGGACCGTACGATAAAACGGGAAGTGATGGCAAACGCCTCAAAGCGGTTAGCATCATCGTGCGAGACGCGGCTGAAAAGCCCATCGGAATGATCTGCATCAACTACAACATCGAACCACTGGAGAGCTTGCACGATTTTCTCAAAAGCTTTTTACATGTAAACGCCGAAGCCAAACCCTCCGTGCTTTTTTCGCAAAGCTGGAGAGAACACACCGACGAGACGATCGAAAAATACTTAAGCACCAAAAACATCGCCCTCTCAGGGCTTTCCAGTGACGATAAAAAAGAGTTGGTGGTCTTTTTGGAACGCGAAGGCATCTTCGCCATTCGCAATGTCGTGGGGTATATCTGCTCGGTGTTAAATGTCTCGAAGGCTACGATTTATAACTGGTTGAAAGCGGTAAGAGGGTAAGCAAAAAGATGCGCAAAAATATCCGCAATTTTTTGAAATAAAAGCGTTAGAATACCTAAATTTAGCCCTTTTTAGGCAATAAAAATATCCGCAAAAATTTATTTACTCCACAAACTATTCAATAGTTCAACTAGCTTATGTACAGTTGTTGATGGATTATCGTTTTCTGGATTATGCCCTTCCTCATAAGAAGCTATTAATCTTTCAGCATTTTTAATGGCAGTTTCTTGTAAAGCCTGAAGTTCTTCAAAAATATGTTCTGTAACATCAACCTGTTTAATAGTATCTTTATTAAGTCGCGCAAATTTTGAAGCATTTTGAGCTTGCAATTTTTCTATTACTTTTGTTAAAAGGTCATCTCGTGCAATAGCGCCATCAAGATAATTAAAATGAAGCAAATACCACAATTCAAAGGCATCATTAGAATAAGCCACCTCAACTTTTAACCGTTTTGCCCGAACTAAAGCATTATTAAAATCTTGGACACTATGTCCTCCACCATCAACACGCTCTTTATCCCTATCGATCACAATCCATTTATGTTGAAAATTCTTGTAGGCTTTCCCGCTAAATTTGCATTTATGATTTACAAGGTCTTCTAAAATTCCCGTAGGATGAGTATTGGTATGCTTTGCTATCACAAAAGAATCGGGCGTGATTTTTTTAACATCTCTCAGTTGCTTCACTAGCATTTTAAAATATGTTGGAGCAGAAGCCTCATCTTCACAGGCAATGATAATATCCGGGATTTGCTCTTTCGTTGCGCTTTTACGCTTTAAATCTTGTTTAGTTTGTTCTCGTTTTTGTGCTTGTTCAGCCACTTTATCTTTTCTTTTACGCATAACTAAAACTCAAACTTTCCAAGATACGGGATAGCTCCGTATTTACCTTGAATGTACTCTTTCTCAAAATCTGCGTCTTTTCGCACATCTTTAAATGCTGCTAAGGCATTTAGATGCGTAGAGCCGTACCTATCTTTTTCCGTAAACCAAATTTGATCTCGTCTAAACAAATGCGGTTTTAAAAGATTGGTATCGTGAGTTGTAAAAATGAGTTGAGCGTTTTTAGTATTCACTTTTGGGTCATGAAAAAGCTTAATAAGGTGCATCGTAAGCATCGGATGTAAACTTGCATCGAGTTCATCAATGGCTAAAATTTTGCCCTCTTGCAAAGTATTTAAAATTGGAGCTGACATTTTGAAAAATTTTCGAGTACCTAAAGACTCTTCTCTATCAAGTTCAAAAACTTCTCTTCCAACTACATTATTCTTTTCATCAAATTTTGTATGATATGTATTAATATCTACTCGCTTTAACCCACCGTCTTCTAAAATTTGCTGTTTTAACTCATTAGGTAACGGTAATTTTTCTAGCATCTCGTTGGGAACATCAATTTCTTCTAATTGAATATCATCAATGCCAATATCTGCCGTTTTTACAAATTTGATGATTTCATTTCTAAAATCCTCATTTTCCATTTGTTCCATCGTATAACTAATATACCCATCATGCTCAACACCGTTAATGACATTGAAATGATTGAACCATTGCAAAATACTTTTAGAAACATCACCACCATCTTGATCACACTTCCAAATAAATAGCTGGTTTGGTGAAATTTTGATTTTTGCATTTTTTTTATCAAAAAATTGATACCCCTCTTTAAAAGAAGGATTAATGTAATCTTCTTCATCCCCTTCTCTGTAAAACAGTTTTGCTTCTTTTCCCTTTTCATCGGCATAGAGCCATTCTGCATACACCGTTGTAGTATCCATTTCAAAACCATAACGGTATTTAATCGTGCCAATAAAAAAAATGATCTCAAAGGTGCTTGAAGCATCTTGTGTCGCAGTATTGAGTTTAAAAGGATCATGTGGAAGCGTATCGGTTGATTGAATCACTTTCATTTTATTGAGTACCACACGTCTCATAAATGCCATAGCACTTAAAACATTACTTTTACCACTAGCGTTCGAACCATAAATAACCGCACTGTTGAGTAACTCGTAATTTCGAATATTAAAGAATCTTTCTTTATCTTTAGTGGCGGTCATCATACTCAAAATGACTTTATCCTTAATCGAGCGATAATTATCAACACTAAATTGAACTAACATAGGTAACTCCTCGTTTTATTACCTATATAATATCATTAAAATGCACAAAATAAAGCTTATTTTTATAATTTTTTTACAAATATTATAAATATTTTATAAAAAAATAGCGCTTTACCCCAACTTCCATATCTTAAACCGTCTGTTTTTAATGGTCGTAGCGCATAGTCCTTCATACGCTTTATCGGCGTATTCTCGCTCTATTGCCACGTAAGAAAATTTTTCTAAGATGTCAATTTTACCGATGACGCTACCACTGAGACCTAAGTCTTTGGTGAGCGTTCCCAAGATGTCGCCAGCGCGCATTTTTTGTTTTTTGCCTGCGTCGATGCAAAGCGTGATGTAGAGGGCTTTTTTAGGAGCGTTTTGGGTTGGATTTAAGTCGCTGATAGCTTTACATGTAAAGGCAAATCCTGCCGTTTCAAGTTCGTCTAAAAACCCTTCTTCTCTTGGGGTGACGAGGCTGATTGCTTTGCCCTCTTTTCCCATGCGCCCGGTTCGTCCGATGCGGTGGGTGTAGATTTCCATCGTTTGCGGTAGTTCGTAGTTGATGACTAGCTCCACGTCTTTGATGTCAAGACCTCTTGCGGCAAGGTCGGTAGCAACGAGGATTTGTGCACTGCCGTTGGCAAAGAGAAGCAAGTGCTCATCACGGTCGATTTGCTCCAAATCGCCATGCAAAGAGAGCGCGTCAAAGCCCTCATCGATTAGGTAGCCTTGAAGTTCGGCAACGCCCACTTTGGTTTTGCAAAAAATGATGACCGACTTAGCATCACTCTGCAACAAAACGCCTTTGAGTGCCGCTTCTTTTTCGCTAGGCTCCACACTGTAGCAGATTTGCGCTATATTGGAAGAAGTGCTTGTGTCTTCTTCGATGCTTACATGTAAAGCATCCGTTTGTACTTCTTTGCACATCTGCTCGATCTCTTTAGGGAAGGTGGCGGAGAACAGCAAGGTTTGGCGTTTGCTTGGCATTTTGGCGATGATCTTCTCGATGTCCTCGTAAAAACCCATGTCGAGCATGCGGTCGGCTTCATCAAGCACGAGTGTTTTGATCTGTTCAAAGTTGATCGTTTTCTCTTGCAAATGCTGCAAAATGCGCCCTGGGGTTCCTACGACGATGTGCGCGCCATGCTCTAGGTTGATGCACTGCGGCACAAAACGCGTTCCACCGCACAATGTGACGATTTTAATGTTATGGGCAAATCTGGCGAGTCGTCTAAGCTCCGCGCTCACTTGTTCGGCAAGCTCACGCGTGGGACACAGCACGACCGATTGGATGCGCATGGAGTTTACATGTAAAGCTAAAAGAAGCGGCAGTCCAAACGCGGCGGTTTTGCCGCTACCCGTTTTGGCTTTGGCGACGATGTCGCGCCCTGCAAGGGCTAAAGGAATGCATTCTCTTTGGATAGGTGTCATGGACACGTAGCCCAAATCGTTTAAATTTTGGAGCATTTTCGGGTCTTGAATATACGCGTTAAACATAAATACCTTTTTTAAAAATTGGCTTTTTGATCCCACAATTCCGTGGTAAATTGAATGCATCGGTTACGTCCGCTCTCTTTGGCTTTGTAAAGCGCGACGTCGGCGAATTTTATCGCTTGCCAAAAACCGTCGGTATCGTGAGGAAAGTCGCTAATACCGATGCAAATCGTCTTTTTCAAAATGCCGTCGGTCGTTTTAAAGCTGAACTCTTCAACGCTTTGTCGAATTTTTTCCGCAACGTTTGCACCGTAACCGACGTCCGTATCGATCAACAAGATCAAGAACTCCTCGCCGCCGAAGCGAATGACGATGTCCGATTCCCTGACGCATTTTTTCAAGATATGCGACGTCTCTTTAAGAACGCTGTCGCCGACGTCGTGACCGTATTTGTCGTTGACTTGTTTGAAGTAGTCCATATCGCACATCAAGAGGCTGATCTGTTTTTTACGTCTGAGCGTACTGGCGATGATCTGATTGGAGTGATCTTGCAAGAAGCGACGGTTGTAAAGTCCCGTTAACCCGTCGACCAGCGAAGATTCGCGCAAGGTATTCATCAAACGTTTGGTCTCGATGACAGAAAGCGAATGTTTGATGTAACTCTCCGCCTTGAAAATTTTCTCGTTGACTTCCTCCGCCGATGAGGCTTTGAAAACAAACTGTACGACGGCTCCGGCATGCCCCGAGACGATCAAAGGAATACAAACGTGTTTTTTGCCCTCATCGCGTAAAAACTCCTTGCACACTCCTTCGTATTCGAACGAAGAGACTTTATGCCCTGTTTTTTGCGCGCGGCATAGGGTGCAATTATGCAAAATTTCTTCGTTACATGCGATCTCTTCGCTTAAAGGATAGACCATATTCATCGTTTGTTTGGCGGCATTGACGTCAAAAATGCGGTACTCGTCGATACCCGCTTCTTTTTCAAACACTTCGCCCAAACGCGTATAGACCACTTCGAGCGAACTGTCCTCTTCGATGACTTTTTTAAACACGGTCACGCCGTAGACGGTATCGACCAGTTTGTTAAATTCGCGCGAGAGCGTACCGATTTCATCTTTGGATTTGATTTTTAGTTTTTTGCTCAAATCCACTTCGCCCGTTCCCAAAGAGTGAATTTGTTGAATCATCGACTCGATCGGACGCGAAAAGGCTTCTCTGAGCCATCGCGTAAAGAGCATCAACAAAATAATCGCAACGAAAATGACCCATGCGACGCTGTTGATCGACAGACGAATGGCATTATTGACCTGTTGCGAGTAGTCTTGATACAAGCCGTTAATGCGTGAGGATAACGCTTGCGTCAACTCTTGCGTTTTTTGAATATGCGTATTTAAAACCTCTTTGGTTTGTTCGATCTCTTCGGCACTTAAGGAATTTTTACGTTTTTGCGCCGTTAAAACGCTCTCTTCCATCGCACCGATCTCTTTAAAAATCATCTGCAAAGCTTCAACGCTTTGGGAGTCTTCTTTGGAAAGCGACTGAATAAAAAGCTCAAACACGTTACCGCTCATCGTCGTTTTTTGATTACCGACGAGCGTTTCGGAGAGCGTATTTTTGGTTCGCGCCAAAAGGCCTTTAAGATAAAACAAGGTCGTATCAAACTCTTTCGTCGAACTCAAAGCGTTTTCGATCGAGGTCAGTTCCGGACTCAAACATAAAACGACTTTCATATAAGGGAGCGTGCTTTGCGTCAGTTGTGAATAACGGTAATGAATAAAACTAAGGGAAGAGACCGTAATCGTACCGATAAAAACAAACCAAAAAAACGTACCGAACTCAAATAAAAAAAACTTCTTGCGAATCGGAAGATTGATAAACGTAATGAATTGTACGAATCTTTGCCAAAATCCGGTCATCTTTTCCATAATAGACACTATCCTTTTCTTGTAAAATTATTAAAAATCAAACGTAAAATCCTATCATAATTTTTGAATTTAGTTTCAAATAAATCGTTCATCTGCTATAATCTAGCCAAAATTAAATACGCAAAAGAGAAACATGCAACGATACCCAAGCTTTAAAACTTCCGTATTATCGAGACTATTCGGACGCTTTGCCCGCAAAAAATTCCCATCTTTTTTTCAATACGTCATCAATCAAACCTACGTTCGATGCATGAACGTCGATCTTAAGGCATTCAAAAACGCCGCTTCGTATGAAAGCCTCAACGCGCTTTTTACGCGTAAACTCGTCACGCCGCGTTCTTTCGATACCGATGCATCCGTCTTCATCTCTCCGTGCGACGGCACAGTCAGCGCTTACGGAACGATCCAAAACGACACGGCATTGCAAATCAAAGGCTTTGACTACCGAATCGGTGCGCTTTTGAGCGATTACGTCTCCAAAAGTAACCGACAAAAACTCCAAAACGGTGTTTTTATCAACGTTTACCTCTCGCCTAAAGATTACCATCGTTACCATGCCCCGTTGGATATGCGTATCGCTAAAGCCGTTCATATTCCGGGGAAATTATACCCCGTTAACCTTTCGTGGCTGAAAAAAGTTGACGAATTATTTATCGAAAATGAACGAGTTGTGCTAGAATGTTACACTAAGAACGATCACGTATTTTACATGGTTTTTGTGGGGGCACTAAACGTCGGTAAAATAGTCTTTCATTTCGATCCGTCGATTCAGACCAATGCCTCTTCTAAACTTCAACGTTATTATTATTATACCGATTTACACGTTAAAAAAGGCGATGAAATAGGATTATTTGAGATGGGTTCGACGATCGTTATGCTCTTTGAACCGAATGCGCTTGAATGGGATTTTTCCGCCGTCGATTGCGTCACGTTCGGACAAACATTAGGAAGGGTGAAGGCATGAACCAAATGAGCACTATCAGACAATCGCCGCCGAATCAACCGCTGACGCTTCTGTACCTTGAGAGCGACGCGACGGCACGCACGGCGGCAAAAACTCTTTTTCTCAGCCGATTCGAAACGCTTTATACGGCGGAGAACGTCGAACAAGCGCACTTGCTTTACGAGGAACATCGCTTAGAGATCGACGTTATCGTTACGGAGTTGTCTTTCCCCGGTGCCAAGGGTATCGATCTCATACGTTCGATTCGCGAAAAAAACACTTTCGTAACCGTCGTCGCTTTGTGTGCGCGAGGCGACACGGCGTTAATTCCCCAAGCACTCGAGCTCAACGTGGACGGGTTTTTGTTTAAACCTTTTACGCAAGAACAACTCTTCTCAACCTTGGATCATCTTTTAGAAAAAATTTACCTGCGCTACGAAAATACGCAAAACGCTTTGTTACTCAAACAATATATCGATATTACTAATGCCAGTTCTATTATCTCCAAAACCGATCCTAACGGCTTTATTACCTTTGTCAACGACAAATTTTGCCAAATAACGGGCTATCGACCGGACGAATTACTCGGACAACAACACAATATCATTCGCCATCCCGATATGCCCAAAAGTGCCTTTAAAGACCTCTGGGCGACGATCAAAGCGAAAAAAACATGGCAAGGCGTCGTTAAAAACCGTGCCAAAAACGGCGATCCTTATTACGTCAAAACGACAGTTCAGCCTATTTTAAACACCAACGGAGAGATTGAGGAGTTTATCTCCTTGCGTCACGACATCACCGCCATCATGAGCGATAAAAAACAATTGTTCGACTACCTCTCCGCCAACGCCCTCTCCGTGCTCATTTTGATTCAAATCGAAGATTATACGGTGTTGGAGAAATTTTACGACAAAGGCAGCGTGGAAAAAATAGAACAGACTTTCGGCAAAACACTGCTCTATTTAATGCCCAATCCTTGGGGATTTCAGCGTATTTATCATCTTGAAAACGGGTTGTACGCGTTTGCGATCGACCGACGAAGTTGCCGCGCGGATAAAGAAGAGATTCACGCCGTCTTGGAGCAATTTTTAGCCAACGTCAAAGAACATGTCGTCAAAATCGACACCATCGAATACGATATTTCCGTTATTTGCAGTTACACGTACGGGATTTTTAAAGTCTTCGAAGATGCAAAAATCGGTATCGAACAAGCCATCGCAACCAAACAACCCATCGTTTATGCCGACGGATTATCGGGCATCGAGTACGATAACGCATTGAAAAACATCGAAACGATTCACACCATTAAAACCGCCATCGATACGGGAAACATTCTCTCCTATTTTCAACCGATCGTCGATAATCGTACGCGCAAGATCGCCAAATACGAATCGCTCGTGCGCCTCGTCAACGAAGGTGGGCAACTTCTGACGCCTTACTTTTTCTTGGAAGTCGCCAAGAAGGGGCGTTATTACTCTAAAATTACCAAAATCGTCCTCGACAATTCGTTTGCGGCACTTTTAAAAATTCCCGACGCCGCCATTTCGATCAATCTTTCGCTCCACGACATCGAACGCGAAGAGATTATTCGTCATATTTTTCAGCTTTTAGACCGCTATCCCGAGCAGACTTCCCGCATCGTATTCGAGCTTTTGGAAAGCGAAGACATTCGCGATATTGCCCACATTCAACGTTTCATTCAAAACGTCAAACACAAAGGCGTGAAAATCGCGATCGACGATTTTGGAACGGGATATTCAAATTTTGAGCGTATGCTTTCGTATGAACCCGATATTTTAAAAATCGACGGAAGCCTCATTCGCAACATCGATACCAACGAAGTCAATCGCAATATCGTCGAAACCATCGTCTTATTTGCCCAGAAACAACGCTTGGAAACCGTCGCCGAATTCGTCGAAAACGAAGCGATCTACCGCATCGTCACGGATTTGGGCGTCGACTACTCGCAAGGCTACCACTTCGGACGCCCCGAATTGTTTTAAACGCTTTGACATGTAAGCTTACATGTCAAAGCATAAAAGGGTTTTAGAACTTATAGCTTGCGCTAAATCGAAACTCGTGTTTATCTAAAGCACCCGCTTTATCGCGGTTTTCTTTGTCGTACATCACAAGAAGATTGAGCCCTTTGAGTGCGCCCTCAAAGGCGTAATTGCCCGTGAGTGAAACATAAGAAGCTTTACCGTACGAGAGGTCATCGTCATCGGTTACCGTGTAGCTTGTCGCAAGCGTCGTTGTCGGTGTAAACGCGTAGCTTAGACCGATCGCATACGCATCGGTGTTCGCAGGGTAACTGCTGGAAAGTATGATCGTTCCGGTGTACGCAAGATCCGCGCCCCAACCGATTCCCGGAGTCACGGTTGCGTCTTTGCTCACGCTGCTATACGCGACATAACCGCCGAGCGCGCCGTATCCAAGGCTTGCTTTCAACCCGTAAAGATCGGCATTTTTGCTCCCCGTGACGTCTTTATCGCTGTAGTAGTATTGCGCCGCTAAGCCATAGGTAAAGGCGTTAACCATCGCACTGTACGCCGCTTCTGCATACGCCATCGAACCATTGGTGTTCAGATCTTCCGCATACGCCGCGGTTAAGGTTAAGCCCGTAATTGATTTATTCACAGCAACTAAAGTATACGCACCGTCTTCTAACAACGGAGAAACGCCATACGGATTGCTATAGGTGGTAAATTTACCGATATTGCCCGTCCCATCGGTTTGCGCTTGGAATTTTTGTACGTATGCCGCGGTCAATGTTGTGTTGGGAAGGTCGGTATTGACGATGCTAGCACCCTCAAACGCCTCTTTCACGATACGATTTCCTAAAGAGGCGATGAGTGGGGTATTTAAAAACATGCGTCCGACTTGAACGGTGGTTTTACCCGCACTGTAGGCTAAATAGGCTTCGGAAAGTTGTGCACCCGAGCCGTACTCATCCCAACCGAATTGTGTTTTCGCATGGGAACTTGCAAACGGTGCACTGTTGGCTTGTCCCGTTAAACCGAGGCTAAACCCGTTGAAGGAACCTGTCGTATACCCAAGAACAACGCCCGTATTGAAAATTGATTCGCCCGAAATCGCAGGATTGCGGTCACGATCCCAGTAAAACGCTTTGAGTTCACCGCTTACTTTGCCTTCTTTGAACGCATCTGCCAACGTATCGGCACCAAAAGCACAGGTGCCAAGTCCCGATACACACAAGGCTACTAAGCTAAGATTTGCCAATTTCATATGTTTCTCCTCCGTAGTGAAATACTTTACATGTAAAGTATTTGTGACGTTAATTTATGCCAAAAAAGATGCGCCACCGTTAAAAAAGGAACGCCTCCAGACAGACGCATAAACCCATCTGTCTAAATCTTTAATATGCCCGTTGTATTAAGAGTTAATGTGAAGTTTCAAGAAAATTTTAAATAAAAAAAAGAGCAAAAAAATCGAAGAGGAGAAGCAAAATAGTGACGAAAAAACTAAGAAGAAATAAAAGAGAAGATAGGGTCCAAAAAAGAGGCGGCTTACGCCGCTCTCTTCCAAATAGAAACTTTCCACAGGTACGCTATTAGGGTAAAAATAGCCATAAATCCAATAAGCTTCACGCCTAAACTCTCGCGCTCCGCTTTTTTGCGATCTCCCACTTTTTCGATGTAAGCGATCACTTGTTCTTGCGATGCTTCAGAGAGTCCCACACGAGGCATCGCAATTCCCTCGACCATCTTCAGCGGTTCGTTAATAAACGTATGAAGATACTCCGCTTTTTTGGAGCGAATCATCATCGAAAGGTCGGGTGCTTCGGCTCCTAGATAATTTTTCATCGACGCACTCGGCGTTTGCGCTTTCAACGCGTCGTATTTCATACTATGGCATCTGCCGCATGCTTCTTCAAACACCCTTTTATCGGAAGGTTTTGTAGCAACGATGTTTTGAAGATACGCTACCACGTCGGCAATCTCTTGATCGCTGAAAAAGCCGTAGCTTAGCATTGCATAGGGCTTTGCATCGTTAAATTTATGCGAAAGCTTGGTTGCACGCACAGGGTCTTTGAGAAAACATGCCAAATAATTTTTATCGTAAATCACGCCCGCATGACTCAAATCTGGAGGGACAACACCGTAGCTACTCGCCGCATCTTCAAGACTCATAGGAGCGACGTATCCCACAGACTCAATGCCGTGACACGCGATGCAATTTGCCTCGACGAGCAATTTGCCGTTGTCCGCATTGCCGTTGACATGTAAAGGCTCCATCTCTTTAAAACCAAAATCGGCGGGGGCGACATGCGGGTGCATTTGCGAATGGGCATACGGCTCAACGCCCCAGTACGTCACGGCGGTAAAGAAGACCACAATGGCTAAAATCTTCACTTCTCTCATGCCTTCTCTCCTTTTTTCGCTTCGTATTTCGTGATAATCGGCAGGACGATAAAAAGCCCTAAGAAAAGCACCGCGGCAAAAAAGCCGACCCATGCGTTCACGCCCGTCGGCGGCAATTTACCGTAAGCGGTAAGGACGATCATATCGACGACCAGCAACCAAAACCACACGAAAAACGCGGGACGTTTATGTGCCGGAGCCGTATTCATCGCAT